>JAABVA010004524.1_pt1 | contig 12834 bp, 16 predicted proteins | sample 5560331 | NCBI WGS metagenome assembly JAABVA01 (sample SAMN12812661, study PRJNA571458) | rock metagenome | isolation source: Antarctica rocks | place: Antarctica: Victoria Land, Mt New Zealand sud | collected 2016-01-07
CTCATTCACGCTGATGCAGGAGCACCTTTCTGGTGAGGAAGGGTAGCGGGTTCTATCCGCGGTTGACGATTGATGCGGCGAGCAGGGCGACGGTGTCGCACGCCGGGTCGGTGCTGCTGCTCGAGACCGGTCCGGGCGACGCGCTTGGACCGGCAGCTGTCGGCGGCGTTGGCGCCGTGGCGTAAGCCGCTGGCCCGCCACGATCCGGCGAAGGTGCTCGACCTCGCCGTCGCGCTGGCCCTGGGCGGGGACTGCCTGGCTGATGTCGCGCTGCTGCGAGCAGGGCCGCAGCTGTTCGGCCCGGTCGCCTCCGACCCGACCGTGTCCCGCACGGTCGATACGCTCGCCGCCGACCAGAGGGCGTTGACGGCGATCGCAACGGCCTGGGCGCCGGCCCGCGCGCGGGCGTGGGCGCTGGCCGGGACCGGCGCTGCGCACGCCGACGTCGATTCCCGGCGGCCGCTGGTCGTGGATCTGGGAGGCGACCAGCACCCGGAGACTGCGGGCCTGGATCTGCTCGGCGTCCAGTTGCCCGGTGACAGTGGCAGTTATGCGGTGCGCCGAGCCGTGGGCAGCCCTTCGGCGGCCCACTCGGGGTAGCCGCCTTGCATGCGGACCGCATCCCGGCCGGCGGTGGTCAGGGCGCGAACCGCGTCGTCGGCGTAGACGCAGAAGGTCCCCCGGCAGTAAGCGACGATCTGCCGATCGGCCGGCAGCGCCGCGAGCCGCTGATCCAGCTCGGCGGGCGGGATACTGACCGCCCCGGGCAGGTGCCCGGCGGCGAACTCCGCGGGCGGGCGGACGTCGATGACGACAACGTCACCGGACTCCAGACGCTCCAGCAGCTCCTCGCGGCAGATGCTCACCAGCTGCGACCGGTCACCGAGGTAGGCCGTGGCCAGCTCGTCGAGGTGGCTCACGTGGTGTTCAGCGACCTGACGGATGGACTGCCACAGCCGCACGACGCTGATGCTCGACAGGGCGTAGAAGGTGCGGGCTCCATCGCGGCGGCAACGCACCAGGCCGGTACGCAGCAGCACCTGCAGGTGCTGGCTGGTGTTGGCCACGCTCTGCCCGATCTCAGCAGCCAACTCGTCGACGTGCCGCTCACCTTGCGTAAGCACGTCGACGATCTCGGCTCGCCGCCCGTTGCCCAAGGCCTTGGCCACCGACGCCAAGGCGTCGAACAGCGCGTCCTTGTCCTGCCGCTTCCCCACGTTCCCATCCTCCCCTCAAGCGATCACTTGACACCTAGAGCCCATTCGGCGATTGTCAAGAGAGTTCTTGAACGTGTAACCCAGCGGTGACGGCGAAAGGGGCGCTGCAGTGAACGGCGTGAACAGCGTCAAGGTGGTTGCGGTGGTCGACGAGGGGCTGGGCAACTCCGCCTACCTGCTCGATCTTGGCGATGGCTCGGCACTGGCGGTCGACCCGCCGCGGGATCTGCGAGCGGTGCGGGTGGCCGCCGACCGGGCCGGACTGCGGATCCGATTCGCCGCCGACACCCACCTGCATGCCGATTTCCTCACGGGTGCGGTCCAGCTGGCGCACGACGACGGGGCGCAGGTGCTGGCCTCGGCCGCCGGCCACCGCGGCTTTCCGCACCGCGGCCTGTCCGACGGGGACGAGGTCGACCTAGGCGGGCTGACGCTGCAGGCGTGGGCAACCCCCGGCCACACCGACGAGCACCTGTCCTTCCTGCTGCGTGACGGCGCCCAGCCGGTGGGAGTGTTCAGCGGCGGCTCCCTGATCGTCGGGTCCGCCGCCCGCACCGACCTGCTGGGCGCCGAGCGCACCGACGAGCTCACCCGCGCCCAGCACCGCTCGCTGCACCGGCTCGCCGAGCTGCCTGCAGACACCGCGCTGTGGCCCACGCACGGCGCCGGCTCGTTCTGCTCCAGCCCGCCGGGAGCGGAGCGCACCTCGACCATCGGTACCGAGCTGGCCACCAACCCGTTGCTGGCCATCGACGACGAGGAGACCTTCGTCGCCCGGCTGCTGGGCTCGCTTGGCAGCTACCCGGCCTACTTCGCGCGGCTCGGTGAGATCAACCGCCGGGGGCCCGGTGTCCTGGACTCCGCATCGGTCGGGTGGCTGGCGCCGCTACCGGTCCCCGACGTCGAACGGCTGCGCGCCGACCGGGCGCTGCTCGTCGACGTCCGGCCGGTTCGCGACTACGCCCGGGTGCACGTGCCCGGCGCCCTGTCCATCCCGTTGCGGGACCAGTTCGCCACCTGGCTGGGCTGGCTTGCCGCCCCCGGCCGGCCCATGGTGCTGGTGGCCAACCCGGGCCAGGACCTCGCTGATGCCGTCTGGCAGGCGGTGAAGATCGGCTACGAACAGCTGATGGGGGTGCTCGAGGGTGGTATGGCCGCCTGGCTGGCTGCTGGACGCCCGGTCACCAGCACCGAGCTCGTCTCCCCCGAAGAGCTGGCCGGCAACCTGGCCGGGCGGCGCATCCTCGACACCCGGCAGAACGCCGAGTTCACCGCCGGCCACATCCCCGGTGCCGAGCACGTCGAGCTCGGCTCGGTCGCCGCGGTCGCCGCGCAGCTGCCCGACGAGCCCACCGTCGTGATGTGCGGGCACGGTGAGCGCGCCGCCGGCGCCGCCAGCCTGCTGGAGGCGGCCGGGCATCGGAACCTCGCTGTGCTCACCGGCGGCCCAGAAGACTGGTCTGACGCCGCGGACCAGGAGCTGGGCTCGGCGTGACCGCCACCCACCCCACGACCGTCCGCGACCGTACGGGTCGCCCGGTCGAGCTGGGCCTGCGCGAGAACTGGGCGCAGTTCACCCTGCTGGTCATCGTCAACGCCTGCGTCGGCGGGCTGGTCGGGCTGGAGCGCACCACCACACCCCTGATCGGCACCGAGACCTTCGGGCTCACCAACGACCTGGCCGTCTTCTCCTTCATCATCGCCTTCGGGCTGACCAAGGCCGTCACCAATCTCGCCGCCGGCGCGCTGACCGGTCGGTTCACCCGCAAGCAGCTGCTGCTGGTCGGCTGGCTACTCGGCGTCCCGGTGCCGTTTGCTCTGGCCTGGGCGCCGGGCTGGGGCTGGATCGTGGCCGCGAACGTGCTGCTGGGCCTCAACCAGGGGCTGACCTGGTCCATGACGGTCAACATGAAGATCGACCTGGTCGGCCCAGCCCGCCGCGGCCTGGCCGTAGGACTCAACGAGGCGGCCGGCTACGCCGCCGTCGGCGTCACCGCCCTGGTCACCGGGTACCTGGCCACCAGCTACGGCCTGCGCCCAGCACCGGAGTTGCTCGGCGTCCCGTTCGTCGTCGGCGGCCTGGCGCTGTCACTGATCGTGCGAGACACCGCCGCCCACCTCGAACTCGAGCTCTCCCAACACCCCGCGCCAGACGGGGACGCACCTGGGCTGGCCGCGACGTTCCGGCGGACCTCTTGGGATGACCGCAGCCTGCGCGGTGTATCCCAGGCCGGCCTGGTCAACAACCTCAACGACGGGTTGACCTGGGGCGTGTTCCCCCTGCTGTTCACCGACCACGGCCTCGGGCTGGCCGCCATCGGCCTGATCAAGGGCCTGTACCCGCTGCTGTGGGGCATCGGGCAGATCCCCACCGGACAGCTGGCCGACCGCTGGGGACGCAAGCCCCTGATCGTGGCCGGCATGCTGCTGCAGGCCGTCGGGTTCGTCCTGGCCCTGGTCCTGCTCCCCCACCCGCTGCTGGCCGGCATCGCCTCCTCGGCCGCACTCGGGGTGGGCACCGCGATGGTCTACCCGGCGCTGATAGCTGCCGCCAGCGACCTCGCCCATCCCGCCTGGCGGGCCAACGCCCTGGGCACCTACCGATTCTGGCGCGACGTCGGCTACGCCGCCGGCGCCCTGGTCGCCGGCATCGTCGCTGACCTGGCCGGGCTCAACGCCGCGATCATCGCCGCCGCCGTCCTCACCGCCGTCTCCGGCGGGCTGGCTGCCCAATGGATCAGCGAGAGCCGGCCCTCCCCCGCTCACCGGTGACCGCGCTCCACCTGGTCATCACCCTGCACCTGCAACCGCCCGTGCGCCACCGACCCCTGCGACCAGGCCCAACAGCCCGAAACGGAGAAGCAGCGTTACCGAGTCCCCCGGCCAGTCGACCCGCGCCATCCACGGCACCACCCTCAAAGACCCGCACGGTGCCCCCCACCTGCCGACCTACAACACGACCACGTTCACTTCGGCACCGCCCGCCGAGCTGCTCGATGTGGTCGAGGGCCGCAGCGCCGGCGCCCTATCTAACGGGATTCGGCTGGGTCGCGGATAGGCGATGGTCTCACTCAAGTCCCAGCCGCGAGCTGACAAGGCACGGAGAGTTCGACATGGACAACGAGCGCGAGAGAGCTCTACACCCCGAGGACCTGAGCCGCTGCTAGCCGAGAGGGCCAACGCTGGGGACCTTGAGGGCATGGTCGCTTTGTACGAGCCCGGCGCTGTACTCGCATTCCCCGCCGGTCACACCTCACAGGCCATCAGGCGATCCGCGAGCTGTATGCGGGGATGCTCTTCGCGAGCAGGCGGTGAGCATCTCGTGGCAACTCCACCGCCGCGAGGGTCCCAGTAGCCAAGGAACGTCTACCGGTACTGCGCGAGGCTTGCCCTGTCGTCCAGATGTCGTGCTGACCGGGCCCGCCGCTGGTCGTCGTACATCCTTGCCCCTTCAGCCTCGGCAAGGTAACTTGGCAAGGTGGGCGAGGGCGCGTACGTCGCGCCCAGCGCCCGCAAGCACGGAATCGATGACCAAGACATGCTGCACGCTCTCGCCCACCCGCTTCGCGTCTTCGACCTCGATGACGGCTTCACGATGCTCGTGGGTGCCGACACTGCTGGGCGACTCCTGGAGGTCGGAGTCGTCGAGGGCGATACCGCTCTGGTCATTGTCCACGCCATGCCAGCCCGCCAGAAGTTCCTGAGGTGATGATCATGCCGCGCACGGTGCAGGACATTGTCGATCACGGTGACGAGCTCGCGAAGCGGTTCGAGGATTATGAACCTCGGCCGAGCGACGCACGCCCGCCGGACGCTTTCGCCGCCTTGCGGCGCGCCGTGATGGAGCGCGCGAAGGCCGAAGGACTGCTGCAGCAGGCCGTGAGCCAGGCGCGCCACGAGGGGTACTCCTGGCGCTCCATCGGGTCACTCATCGGAACCTCAGGAGAGGCCGCGCGCCAGCGGTACGGAACCAAGCAAGAGGCCTGACGGGCCGTCCCGGTAGCCGATGGATCAGCGGCACACGGTCGACTCGGGCCAGCGGGAGTGCAGTGACGCGTCAGAGGACCGAGTAACCGGCTGGCAGGGGAAGACGGCCGGTCAAGGCCAGCAGCGCTGCGGATGCTGTTCCCTGCACTGCGGCCAGACCACCGATGACGGCGAACGCATCGGCGACTGCACCTTGGGGAACATCGGCGCTGACGCCGAGGGCGGCTGCCAAGTCGCAGGTGTGCACCGTCAGCTCAAGGGTGCGGGTCGGGAGGTAGCCCTCCAAGGTCATCGTCCCGAACGGGGTGCGCACCAGGGCGGTGGCCGGAGCGGTCCGGACCCGCTCGGGTACCCGGACCACCAGCGCGCTCAGCGCGGCCATCGGGTCCTCGCCGAGCGCGGCGCCGGCGGCGCGTCCGCGCTGGACCACCGCTGCGGTGTCAGCCAGGGCGCCGGCGATGGCCAGGTAGTACGCGACGGCATCGGCCAGGTCCACCGGGCCGGAGTCGGCGCTAGCGACATCGAGGTAGCTCTCCACCGTCGACAGCGACCGGCTCGTGTGCCCCAGCAGGTCGCGCACGGACCACTCGCCGAGGCCGGCGGCGTCATAGTGGCCTGTCGTGGAGGCGCTGACTTCGAGGAACCGTCGGGCGGCACTATCGAAGGCATGAGCAGCTGGAGCGTCCATCAGCTCAGCATCGCAGCCGCCAGTGTTCAACGCCCGTACTGGGCGCCATCCCAGTCACCGATCGTCTGTCGGAAGTCACCCAGGCCTGGGCAGCGGTCGTGTCCGTCGTCTCTGCGTGGCTTGTGCCTCTTGGACGGTCAGCAGTCGAATACCGACCAGCAGATGTCGTTCCGTAGCCGCTGGTCGTCGAGGACGAGCTCCCGAATCGCCTCCGGCAGCTTGTCGCGCTGCCACTGGCACTCGAGCCGCCCGGCGGACTCGCTGGCGCCCGCCGGCGCGGCAGCGCGCGTGGCCTTGATGGCATAGGCGGCCGCACCGAGCTCGTGGGCCGCGACGTGTGCGACGGCACCGGCCTGCCCTGCGGCGTACGCGGCGTGCCGTGCCGCCCCACGGAGTTCTCGGGCCGCGCCCATCGCATGGCCGCCCGCCGCGCGTGCCTGGGTCATCGTGATGTCCCCGCGCACCCAGGCGCGGGCATGCTCGATCGCCCGACGCGGTCGAGGGTCGTTGGGCTGCGCCAGCTCGAAGCGGTCGAGGACGTGCTCGGCGCACGCTGCCGCCCAGAGCGCCAGGAGGTGGTGGTCCTGGTCGCTGAGGGTCCCGCCGCGGCGGACCGTGATGAACCGGGGGTCGCGCACCTTGGGCAGGATCACGGTGGGTACTCCTCGTGCTCACGGCCGTGCACCTTCCCGCGTACGGGCCGGCCGGCTGCAGCCCGGGTGGGAACGGCAGGCCGAGCGGTGTGTGCCGGTGGTCTGCACAACATGATCGCCGCATGCCTCGTCTTTGACGTCCCGACCGGTGTCGAGAGGGCGAGACCGCCCCGATGGCTCGTTCCCACTTCAGGCGGGGTCTGGGCTGCGGTGCGCTCGTAGCGACGTGTCCAGGGCGGACATGAGCTGGTCGACGCGGTTCCTGCCTGCCGGCGGGGCCGGGTACCGGCTGAGCACCTCGACGAGGACAGGTGTTGCCCGGGCAGTCGCGTCCTCGATCGCCCTCGCTCCGGCGGCGGCGGGATCGTCGTCGGCGTTGAGCTCGGCGATCCGCGCTGCACAAGCCGCTGCCCGCAGGATGTGAGCGACCTGGTGTGCTTTCGCGATGGGGTGCAGGTAGGCCGCGGAAGCCGCGTCTCCGGCGGCCCGGGCGGCGAGCCAGGCAGCTTCGGTGCTCGCGTCCTTCGCGGCTCGGTGCGCTTCGAGGGAGGCGCTTCGCTGCCGCCTGTTCCGTGGACCCCCGCGGATGAACTCTTGCGCGACGTCGATCGCGGCGCCGACGCGGGGGTCCTCCGGGTGGGCACGCTGGAAGATGTCCTGGACTTGCGCGGCGCTCTCGGCCACGTAACGGGTGATCTCTCGAAGCTCGTCCATGGTCAGGTCGAAGTCGCCGGGTGCGTTCGGCGCGGGCATGGTCAGTCCGGGAGGCGGCGCTGGTAGCGCCGTCGGGCGGCTGTGTGGGCTGTCTCGAGCAAGGTCATTGCCTCCTCTGCGGTCCGCTCGGCCGGGTCGACCACCGAGATCCAGCCGGCCCGGCCGTACACCGGGTGCGGGAACCAGGCGTCGGGCGTACTCGGGTTGGTCTGCGGCGCGGTCGACTGCGGAGCCGACGCCGAGGCCGGCACGCCGATGTTGAGCCGGAACGCCCCGGGCCGGTCCAGGCCGGACACCGGCTCGTCCGGGTAGTCCTTGGTCACGATCGTGGCGAAGGGCTGGGTCCTCGGGACCTCGCCCGTAGGCGCGAAGTGGAAGAAGACGTCGCCCCAGCTGATCTGCGGCGACCCATCCCCGGGTTGTGGGCGCAGCGCCAGTACCCCGCCGAGGGCAGCAACCTGGTCGATGATGTCGTCGATGGTCATGGTTCAAGCCTGGCATTCAAGTGTCCGTGGAGACTTCACGGCGGGCAGAGCGGGGAGGCGTCGTGGAAAGTCGCAACACGGCCCTGCGGACCGTGGATGTTGCCCGCAGAGCGGGCTGCTCGGTCCAGCAGGTCCGCAACCTTGAGCAGGCCGGGGTGCTCCCCCCGACGACGAGGACCCCGGCTGGCTACCGCACCTACACCCACGTGCACGTGCTGGCCGCCGTCGCCTACGTAGCGCTGAGCGCCGGGGTCGGCCCCGTCCAGGCCAAGACGTCCTGCGCACCGCGCACCGGTCTCCGCTCCCAGACCTGCTCGGCGCTCTCGATGCGGCGCACGCAGGATTGCACAACGAACGACAAGCTGTCCTGCTCGCCCAGGACGCGCTCACGGCCATCTCCACCGAACCGATCCACGACCCCCGCGCCGACGACGCCATGACCATCTCCGAACTCGCCGGCGCGCTCGGTGTTCGCGCCTCCGCCCTGCGCCACTGGGAGAACGAAGGACTGCTCCCCCACTCGATCGGCCACCGGGCGCACCCGCACCTACGCCCCGGCCGACGTCCGAGACGCTCGCGTCATCCACCAGCTACGCCTCGCCGGCCACCGAGTCCCGGCTCTCCGTCAGCTCCTGCCCGCGCTGCGAGGCGACAGCCGGCACGGCGACATCACGGCTGCCCTCGCCGCCCGACACGACAACATCACCCACCGCTCCCGGGCACTGCTTCGCGCGGCCGCCGTCCTGGAATCGCTGATCGCGGCCGCACACGCCTCCGACCAGGGGTCCGCGCCAGGTGACCGCAGGCAGTCCCGATAGACGAACGTCTATTGGGAGGGCCGCAGATCAGCGGGGGTGCATCGGCGATCTTGTCCGTAAGACCCGTCCGGATTGAATTCCCGCTCAGGGGCGTCAGGCGGCACATGATCGTCGTTCCAGTTCCCGGAAGTGGGACGGTCGCCTGGGATGATAGCTCGGGCCGTGTGACCGTCAGCGGGGATAAGTGGCGCGATTGTTGCCAACGCTATTTGACCGTGTGTCGGCTCGTCGAGGAGGGCCGGTCGCTCGGGTTAGCGAGGGAGCGGTGAGGCGGTTGACCTCCCGCGACCACAAAACCTAGAGTCGCTAGGTATGAAGCGTGATGCGACCCGTGGCAACCTCGACGTCTTGCTGCTGCGGATCCTCAGCGCCGGGCCGGCCCATGGCTACGCGGTGATCGCGGCGTTGAAGCAGCGCAGCGAAGGTCTGTTCGACCTGCCGGAGGGCACCGTCTACCCGTCGCTGCACCGGCTGGAGGACGCGGGGCTGGTGGCCAGTGACTGGGAATCGGGTTCCGGGCGGCGCCGCCGGGTGTACCGGTTGACCAGCTCGGGGGAGGCGAGCCTGTCGCAGGGTCAACGCGACTGGCAGCGCTTCGCCGCCGGGATGCGCGCCGTGCTGCAGGCCGGCACGTGACCGGCGACCGGGATGCGGTGCAGCGCTACCTCGACGAGCTGGCGCTCCGGCTGCACGGACCGGCGACCCAGGTCCGGCGGGTGCTCGCCGAAACCGAGGCGCACCTCTACGAAGCGATCGAGGCCAAGAGTTCACCCGGTGTCGACGCCGAAGTGGTGAAAGCCGAGGCGATCTCGCGGTTCGGGTCGCCGGCTCAGGTCGCGGCCGCCGTCAACCAGGTCGCGTGGACCCAGGTCCGCCGGCCGGTCGTCGTCGCGGCCGCCGCGACCCTGCTGCGGCTCGCCGCAGCGGGACTGATCGCGATGGGCGTCACCGGGCTGGTGGCCAGGCTGGTTGCCGCGGTGAGCTCGACCGCGGCGGTCTACGGGTTCCCGGCCGGCGTGCGGCCGTCGGCCTCGTCCTGCCGCTACTGGCTGTCCATCCACCCAGCAGTGGCCGGCTGCCGACAGGCGGCAACGCTCGAGGCATCAGCCGATGTGACGCTGACCCTGGGCGGCGCCGGCGTGCTGGGGGTGTGCGTCTGCTTGGCGCTGGCCGTGCGCCGACGCCGGGGCGCTCACCCAGTGGTGGTGCTGCCGCCGGTCCTCGGTCCCGCACTCGGCGCCGCGCTGTTCGCCCTGGCCGCGATCGGGACCGCGCTTCTTGCCGCGAGCGACGCCGTCGTGCTGTCGACGTGGGGAGCGGGGCTCTACTGGACAGCCGCGGCGACGTGCACCGCCGCAGCCTTGGGAAGCACAGGGTTGCTGATCCGAGCGCTGCCGGCCAGCTACGCTGCAGCGCCGGTCGGCCGCAGCAATGATGAATCAGCCGCGGCATGACCACGACCGGTCGACCCGCCCGGACAGCGCGACCCGGACTGCGAATGCTGCTGCTCGTCCTGCTTGGCGTCGCGCTCGGCGTCACCGGCGCGAGGTACCTGCTGGTCGGGTCCGCGCTCAGCCTGATCCCGTGGGGCTTTGTCGCGGCGCTGATCGGCTACACCAGCCCATCTCGCACCGGCACGACCACCGCCGGCGCCGGCTACGGCTTCGCCCTCGCCTTCACGTTCATGATCGCCGGCTACCGGGGCCAGGCGCCCGTCGCGCATCGTCTCCTGCCCTTCGCGCTGCTCGGCCTTCTTGGGGCCGCCTGCGCCACGCTGCTCGCCCTCGCCGGTCAGGCCATCAAAGCCCGAACAAGACGATCGGCACCGTGATCGCGCGTTGCTACAGACGATGGTCGATGGGAAGCCTCGCGAAGCGTTTACCTCGGCTCGGACTCCACGGCGGGCGCGCGGCGTGTGTCAGCAGACCAGTCCTTCTCGAGCCAATGGCCGACGAGGTTGGCAACGATCAACGAGCGAGCCTCAGGGTCCCACAGGAGGACTGTGTTTGCCTGGGTCATGGCGACCACAGCGATCGCAGCGGCGGGGCTGAGTTCGACGGTGTGTCGTTCACCGTCCTCGGTGATAATCAGCAGGGCAAAGTCTCCATCTTCACCCGCCGAGCCCGCGGTCCAGTTCGCATTCACAACCGACACCGCCGTGTCAGGTCACTCGCGCCGCTCACGAGTCAGCAGTACCACAGCAAGACAGGTCCAATGTCCGGGCAGTCGTCATCTTGTCCGCAACGGATCCTCTTTCGGAGACCCTGATCTTGCTCGCGGGCGTCGGCGTCACATTTCGTGACGGTTCCACATCCTCGGAACTGGGACAGCCCCGCCGACGTCTGCCGGAGACCCTAAAAGGCAGAGACAAGCGTCCCAGAAGCTGTGTCCACAAGCCTGTCCCGGAACCCGCGTACAGACAGGACCTCTGCGACGCCGGGCTGAACGCACTCCAAGCAGCACGCCGTCCGCGGCTCACCTGGGGCTACGGTGACCCGTTCCGCATCCGAGCGACAGCCTCTGCTCGGCCTCCCGAGCCGATCGAGCACTCGGACGTCCCGGTGCATGGTTCGCTCACCCAGCTCAGGGTGCTTGTGGGACGTACCAGCCCTAGGAACTGGAACAAGACACGTGATGGCGCGGGTGACTAGGTCAGCGGACGCCGCACGGGATAGGCGGCTGCTGCTGCACACGCGCCTTCCTCACGCGGCGGCGCGCCGCGCGAGTGAGACGCAGGAGGGCCGGCCCGGTATGGGAACCGGGCGATCCACGTAACCTCTGCCATCTGCCGGCGAGTGCCACCCTAGGGCGGCGACGACGGCGGCTCGCCTCCACACCGTCAGTGGGTGCAGCACCTTGACGTGCCATGGCGCAGAAGACTGTTTCGAGCGACCACATGAGCACCGCCGGAGGCTGGCATGGACGACGAGAAGACTCGTGAGGTCAAGGCGAGGCAAGCGGCTGAGCGACGGCACCTGTGGCTGAGAAAGACACGGACCGGCCGACACGCCCCTTGGTACGTGCTGGTGGACATGGCCAGTAGCCGGGTCGTCGAAGGTCCGTTCAGCCTCGAGCAGCTGGAGAACTGGCTGCTCGGCGAGCAGGAGGCGTGCGCTTAACAAGCAACACAGCGAACCGGCCAAGGGCCCGCAGCATCAAGTCGTCCGGTACCACCGGCACTGCCAGTCCCCGTTCAGCTCCTCGTCCTAACCGAGTCCAGGTGTCAGCGGCGCCTGGCGCCGGCGGGGCGCCGTGTCGAAGCAGCATCGGGCGGGGGGGGCGGCAGGCCGGGGGCGAAGGCGACTTGGTTGCGTCCACCGGCTTTGGCCTGGTAGAGCGCCAGGTCGGCTGCGGCGAGCAGGTCGATCAGGCCAGCGCCGTGGGTTCCTACGATGGCGGCGCCGATCGAGACGGTGAGCCGGGCGACGGGATCGACGCCGGGGATGAGAAGTTCGGCGACGGCTCGGCGGAGCCGCTCGGCAACCCTGCGGGCCTCGTTCTGGTCGGCGCTGGGTAGCACGACGGTGAACTCCTCCCCGCCGAAGCGGCCGAGCTGGTCATAGACCCGCAGACCCCCGACGAGGCTGCTGGCAACGGCCGCGAGCGCCTGGTCGCCGGCGAGGTGGCCGTGGGTGTCGTTGAACGCCTTGAAGTTGTCAAGGTCGATCATCAGCACCGCCAGCGGCCGGCGGTCGCGGATGGCGCGGACGATCTCCCGGTCGGCTTCCTGGTGCCAGGCGGCCGCGTTGAGCAGCCCGGTCTTGGCATCGGTACGCGCTGCGGTGCGCATCTGGGCGTAGGTCAGGCTGCGTTGCAGCAGAACCGCGGGCGGCAGCAGAACCAGGACGATCCCCGGGCTGACGCTCCAGGCGGTGAACACCGCGATGCTCATGCACACCTCGACCAGGTCGATGAACAGCGACTCGCGGTCCAGCAGCATCTGTCGCCAGCTGACCTCGGCGGTCGACAGACGCACCGCCGTGGTGATCAGCACCGTGTTCACCAGATAGCACAGTGCCGCGCTGCCGAGCGCGGCCAGCACTGTCCTGGCCGGGTCGGCCAGTAGCGCGGCGCGGACCTCGCCTGGGGGCAGCAGCCGGTGGAACAGCTCGGAGGCGGCGCATTGCGCCAGCCCGATGGTCACGGCGCTCAGCACCCTGCGGTGCAGCTGGCTGCGACCGTGCCGCAGCTGGCTGAACACCTTCAGCGGCACCGGCGCCAGCAGCCCGTAGACCGGCGGGAGCAGCAGCGCGATCGGTAGTCCCCACGCCG
>JAABVA010004525.1_pt1 | contig 12831 bp, 13 predicted proteins | sample 5560331 | NCBI WGS metagenome assembly JAABVA01 (sample SAMN12812661, study PRJNA571458) | rock metagenome | isolation source: Antarctica rocks | place: Antarctica: Victoria Land, Mt New Zealand sud | collected 2016-01-07
CCTTTGCCGCCATGTGGCGAGCCATTCCGTGGCTTCGTCCACTCGGGCTGGCTGCGCGGAACCTGCGTGTTCTTGCGACACTGGAGAACCTATACTGCCGGTTCCTGAAACTGCGTCCCAAGCTGCACTGCTTGGCGCGACAGTGGGACGCGCCGAAACCAACATGATCAGCTGCAACCGCGGCCGGACCGGCGGAGCGGTGCTGAAGCATGTGGCCGACCAGATGCCGCTCGCTTCTTTCGAATTCTGCCACTTACATTGGTCACGCTGACCTGTGTTCTGGCCCACACCGCCGGGCATGTCCCGGAGGCGCACCGAGTTGAGGCCGAGGAAGAGAGCGATGATGCAGCTGCAAATGCCCGAACCGATGCCGCCGGCCACACCACCGATCCCACCCGAGCTGCCTGCGCCTGGACCGGACGAGGTGCTGCCCCCGCCCAAACTGCCGCCGCCCCACGAGCAACCGCCGCCACTCAACTGACCGGCAGGATGGAGGCTTTTCTGCCCGCGACGGGGACGGGCCAAGCGCCCATGGTCCAGCAGTCCGGCCTGCCGCGATTTTAGGTTGACCGTCGCAGCCATAACAGAGATGCCGAACTGGACCCCGCCCGCACTCTTTCCCGCGGCTACGTCGGTTGTGTAGGATGGCGGACCATGCCAGATCCGTTCGACCTCGACCGCTTCGTGCAGGCTCAGGCCCCAGTTTTGTCGCAGGTTCGCCTCGAACTGAGTGAGGGCCGCAAACGCAGCCACTGGATGTGGTTCGTGTTTCCGCAACTGAGCGGCCTGGGGCACAGCCCCATGGCCCGGCGCTATGCCATCGCTTCCCTGGCCGAGGCTCAGGCCTACCTGGAACATCCGGTTCTGGGGCCGCGGCTCACTGAGTGCGCCGAGTTGGTCAACAAGGTCGAGGACCGGTCCATCCACCAGATCCTCGGCAGCCCGGACGACCTGAAGTTCCTGTCGTCGATGACCTTGTTTGCACTGGCACAGCAGGACGGGCCGGTGTTCCGTCGCGCCCTGCACAAATGCTTCGATGGCGCTTTGGATCCGCTGACCGTCGAGAAGCTTTCCCGCTCCTGACTATTTTTGATCCCAAGGCATCGGTTCGGTCAGGACAGGACCGATGACGCTCGCCTATGCTCCGCCTTGCCGGGTGGCTGCCTGCCCGGGCAACGGGGGGCCACCATGCATCAGCCCGCGTTCACTGGCTCCCTCGCTTTGCTGGTTGGCGCGGCCCTTCTGGCCCTGGCGCTGACGGGATGCGGCAGACAGCCCTACCACACGGCCCGCTGGGATGGCCGGCGCGGCTATGACGGCAACGGCGACTACGGCTACGACCCCGACGCGCCGCGGGAGGCTGCGGTGTTCGAGGCCCACGCCAGCCAGAGCTACCCGGCGCCCGGCCCGTTCGGCGATTCTTGGGGTCCTTACGTCCACGAAGCCGCCGTCCGCTTCAGCTTCCCGGAAGCTTGGATCCGCGCGGTCATGCAGCAGGAGTCGGGCGGCCAGCAGGCCAGCGCGGACGGTGCCCCGATCACTTCCAGCGCCGGCGCCATGGGGCTGATGCAGGTCATGCCCGGCACTTACGACCTGCTGCGGCAACGCTATGCCCTCGGCCCCGATCCGTACGACCCCCGCAGCAACATCCTGGCCGGGACCGCCTATTTGCAGGAGATGCATGCTCGCTTCGGCGCGCCCGCCTTCCTGGCCGCCTACAACGCCGGACCGGACCGGGTGGACGCCTACCTGAACGGCAGCACGATCCTGCCGGACGAGACGGTGAGCTACGTCGCCGCAATCGGCCCCCGCATCGGCATGGCCGGCAGCTTTGGCCCAGGTGCTTATGGCGGGACCTACGGAACCGAACTCACTGTGTCGCCCGCCTCCTCTGACCCTGCGAACGCTGCCTATGCCGGCGGCGGCATGACCTGGGCCGATTACGCCGCGGCTACGAGCCTGCGTGGACTTCCTCGCACATCACCGCCACCTCGGCGGTGAGCGAATGTCTGCGTCTGAGCAGAGGCTTTGCAACGCATAGTGTCTGGCTTTGGTCGGTGACTGCCGACGTTACCGCCCAACGTCAACGTCCGCCATGCCACAGTGCGCGTCCGAGAGCTGACAGGCAGCTCTCGGCCACTTGTGGCAAATTGATGCGTGCTTGGGGTGGACCGCAGACATCGCGGCCAGTGATACGTCGTAGTTACCTTGATGCCGGCCTGAGCGCGAAGGCACTCAGCGTTCCATGGCTTCTCAGGTCAGCATTGAAGAGGCATGATATCGCCGCGTCGTCCATGGCACGTTGCAGGAAAGTGTTCCACGCTGAAGCTCGCTCCCGCGCCCAAGGTCATCACCTTCGACTGCTACGGCACCTTGGTCCAATGGCATCGCGCCGTGAGGGAAGCCGCCCTCGCGATCCTTTCCAGACACCTCGGAGAGCATGACGCGGAGGACCAGGCAGCCGCCTTGGCAGAACGGCTGCGGGAGGTGGCGGTGACACAACAGCAGCGTCCGCCCTTCCGCAACTACAAGTCTGTCCTGCATTCAAGCCTGGACGAGGCGCTTGCCGAGATCGGGTACACGGCCACCATGGACGATCAGGAGATGTTGCTGTCGAACCTGCGGAGGATCGAACCGCACCCCGAAGTGCCTGCCGCGCTGGATCGCCTGCACGCGCGCTACCGGCTCGCCATCATCAGCAACACCGATGACGACCTCATCGCCGGAACGGTCGCTGCGATCGGCACCCCGCTCGACTTCGTCATCACCGCCCAGCAAGCCCAGGCATACAAGCCAGATCATCGGCTTTTCCTCCACGCCTACTCCGCCATGGGAGTGACGAAGGATGAGACTGTTCACGTGGGCATGGGCCAGTTCACCGATCTGAAGGTCTGCCATGAACTCGGCGTCCGATCCGTCTGGATCGACCGGGTGGGTGACCCCCCCAATCCGGACTGGCCGCCTCACGCCGTGCTGGATGACCTTTCTGGGCTGCCGGAGTTGCTGCTGCCGTCCTGACAGTGCTCCCCTCGCTGATCGCCCGTGAATTCCCGCTTTGGGTCGTTGCCTGCTCCAAAGTCGCCAGTCCGTTTCCGGCCAGATGAAGCAAACCACCTGGCCGGTGGATCCTCGGTTCGTAGAAGCTGCGCCTCTACGCCAGCCGTTTGCGATGCCGCTTAGTCAGCCATTCTATGAAGCGCACAGAGCTTGTTGCCATCCGGGTCACGGAGGTAGGCGAGATACAAGCTGCCGGAGCTACCTTGACGCACACCGGGTGCATCCTCGATCGCCGTGCCCCCGTTCTCGACACCCGCTTTGTGCCATGTATCAGCTTCTTCGGAGCTTTCCACCGCAAAACCGATCGTGCCCCCGTTCGCATGAGTAGCAGCCTTGCCATCAATAGGCTTGGTGATCAGAAGGCGCCCGCCGCGGTGTGCATAGATCAGGCGCCCTTTTGGGTCCTGCACGCCGGGCGCCCCGCCGATGGCCCCGATGAGGGCATCGTAGAACGACTTCGACCGGGCGATGTCGTTGGTGCCGATCATGACATGGCTGAACACTCGGTTCTCCTCTTTGTAGTTGCTCGCTAACTCCGTCGGGACGGCCGCGCGTAGGGACACAACTCCGGCTACATCGAGGAGCGCCAACTCTGCAACCCTCCTGTCCATTCTATGTCCGCTGCCCCAACCTTCCGCCCCAAAGCCGCCGGTCAGGTTTCGGCCACACCTTTCTTTCCGCCCTGGATTAATCTTTCCTCCGGCCAGATCGGCCACGAGAGAGAGCACCATGAGACATTCAGAATATGATGCGCCGGCTCGCGAGCCGGCGCATGCAGGAGAGCGCGCCGTCGATCGCGCGGCCGGGCTCGGCACGGATCGCCTCGGCCCGCGCCGGGTCGCCCTTGGCGCGCCCCAGCATGTTATGTGCGAAGGTCCCGCCGCGGGCCTTCACCGCGCTTCATAAAGGCGCATCACCGAGGCGCTATCCTGTAGCCCGTTCCCGGCCTCGGTGTAGACCGCATATTGGGCGATAGCCGCCTGCAGCACCGGCAGCTCCAGCCCGAGCCCGCGCGCGAAGACGGCAACGTTTCGGAGGTCCTTGTCGAGCTGGCGTGCGTAGCCCTTCGGCGGATCGAAGGCGCGGGCCTGCATTTGCGGAAAGACGCGCTGCAGCGCCGTACTATCCGCCATCCCGCCGGCCAGCACGCGGGGTAGGGCGGGCACGTCCAGAGTCGTGCGCTCGGCCAGCGCGAGCACCTCGGCCATCAGCACGTAGCCGACCCCAACGATCGCCTGGTTTAGGATCTTCGCCGTCTGGCCGGCGCCGAGCGGCCCGGCGACGGTGAGGTTGGCCGCGAGATCCCGCAACACGGGGTCCGCCCGCGCTACCGAAGCCGCGTCGCCGCCCACCATCATGGTCAGCGCGCCCGACTCCGCAGCGTCCGGGCCGCCCGACATCGGCGCGTCCACCCAATCCATGTCCGCCTCCGCCCGCAGTCGTCTGGCGAGCGAGAGCGTCTGGTCCGGATTGATGGTTGAGGTGTCGATCAGCAGCCCGGCGCCGCCTTCTGCGCGGGCCAGCCCGTTTGGCCCGAAGCAACAGGCCTCGACGGCCTTGCCGTCGAGCACGCAGATCACCGTAATATCGCTGCGGGCACGGACCGCGGCCGGGTTGTCGGCCCATTCGGCGCCGCTGCCGGCGACGGCGCCGAAGCGTTCCGGTTCGAGATTCCACACGGTCACGGGCCAGCCAAGGCCCCGCAGCCGGCGCACCATCGGCGCGCCCATGATGCCCAGACCAATGAAGCCCAGCCGCGCGCTCACGCCCGGGCCTCACTGATGCGATAAAACCGGCGCGCATTGCCGGCAAAAAGCTTCTCTATCGTCCCGGCGCTCATGCTGGCAGTTGCGGCAAAGAATCCCCCGTAAATCGTGTCGAACGACGCCACGAGACTGTCCACGGGGAAATTACTCGCGAACATGCAGCGGTCCTCGCCGAACAGCTCGATCGTGCGCAGGATCAGGGGCGCGTTCGCCTCGACAGTCCAGGGCTCGTCCGGCTGTCCCAGGCCGGAGATCTTGACCGCAACATTCGGGCAGGCAGCGAGTTCTGCCATTGCGGCCTCCCACCCGGCGATGCCGGACGGCGTGCGGTCTGCGGGCAGGCCCGTGTGGTTGAGGACGATCGTCGTCTCGGGGAAGCGACGGTTCAGCGCCGCGGCTTCCCGGAGGTGCCACCAGGGCGTCTGCAGGTCGAAGGACAGGCCGTGCCGGGCCAGCAGCGCGTAGCCGCGTTGCCAAGCCGGGTCGGTCATGGAGCCGGGCCTGCCCTCCCTGACCTCGGCCGGAGAAGTTGAAGGTGCCGGCTTGTGGCGCAGGCTGCGGACCAGGGGAAAGGACGCCTGCTGCGCGAGCACCTCCGCCACGTCCGCCCGGTCGAGCGCGGCGTGGCAGACCACGGCGCTCGGCAGGCCCTGCGCCGCGGCCAGCTCGTGCACCCAGCGTGTCTCGGCGACCGGGTCGGACCGGTTCCACTCGGCCTCGACATAGACGGACCCGGCGATGTCGAACCCCGCCGTATCTTGCCGGTAGTCGTCCGGCATGTAGTCTCGGCAGATCGCCCCGTAATCGCCGTAGCGGAACGGGATCCGAGGTCGTTCGCGCAGCCAGGGTAGGTCGTTGCGCAGATCCCAGAAGTGCTGGTGCGCATCGATCAGCGGCAGCACTGCGCTCACGTGCGGGCCGATGCCATGCGCGCCGCCAACAGCGCGGCGGCCCGGCTTGCGCCCAGGCTGGCCACACCCCTCCCGGCGATGTCGTAGGCCGAGCCATGAGCGGGCGTACAGATCGGGAAGGGATAGCCCCCTAGCAGCGTGACGCCCCGGTCGAAGCCGATCAGCTTCATCGCGATCTGCCCCTGGTCGTGGTACATTGTTAGCACGGCGTCGTACGCGCCCTTGGTCGCGCGGACGAAGACAGTATCGGGTGAGAACGGGCCTTCTACGTCGATTTGCTGCGCTTGCGCGTCCTCCACGGCGGGCCGGATTTCGCGATCGTCTTCATGGCCGAAATTGCCGCCATCGCCGGCGTGCGGATTGAGTCCAGCGACCGCAATGCGGGGACGAGTGAAGCCGGAGCTACGGAGGTTGTCGTGCGTGAGCTTGATGCTGCGTAGCACGCGCTCTCGCGTGATCAGTTCCGCTACGGCAGAAAGCGGCACGTGCGAGGTGACCCGGGCGTTCCAGAGATTCTCAAGCACGTTGAACTCGCTCGCGACCGGCTCGATGCCGAGGACCGAGTTAATAAACCCCATCTCGTCGTCGTAGCGGCCGGCCGCCATCTTCATCGCGGCCTTGTTGAACGGCGTGAAACAGACGGCGTCCGTAACACCTTGCTGCGTGAGCAGGAGCGCGGTGCGGAAGTTCTCCAGCGCGAATCGCCCTCCCTCCGCCGAAGCGACGCCGACCGGCAGCGCGTCCGGGTCGAGATGGCCGAGGTCGAGCATCTGGCTCCGTCCGCGAGCCGCGTCCTCCGCACGGTTGATGACGGGGAGGTCTAGCGCCGTGCCTGCAATCTCCGCGGCACGGCACATCACCCGGGCGTCGCCGATGACGAGCAGGTCGGCCATCGCCGCAACCTCGGGGTCGGCGATGAGCTTGGCCGCCAGTTCGGGGCCGATGCCCGCCGGGTCACCGACTGCGAGCGCCAGGAAAGGTTTGGTGTCGTCCGTCATAGGGCCACCCTCCTACAGAAAGCCGATCGACAGCCACGGAACCGCCGTGACCAGGATGACGGCGAGCAGCAGCGCCCCGAGATAGGGCCAGACCCGGCCCCACGCCTCGTCCGGCCGGGCGCCACCGATCGCGCAGGAAAAATAAAAGCCTACGCCGAACGGCGGCGCAAACAGTCCGAGCCCCATCGCCAGCACGACGACCATGGCGTAGTGAACCTCGTGGATGCCGAGCGCACGCGCGGCCGGGAAGAGCAGGGGGCCGAGCAGCACGATCGCCGGGATGCCCTCAAGCACCGAGCCGAGTACGGTGAAGACGCAGATCGAGACGGCCATGAACCCCGCCTTGCCGCCGGGCACGGACGTCATGGTCTGCACCAGTGTATTGCTGAATCCCGACTGCGTCAGCGACCAGGCCATGACGGTCGCCATGCCGATGATGAGCAGGATGGCGCCGGCCAGCGCCGCGGTGGACAACAGGATCGGGTAGACGCGGGACCAACTACCGTGCCGATAGACCAGCAGCCCGACGACAATCGTGTAGGCGATGCCGACGGTGCTGACCTCGGTCGCCGTCGCCACACCGTTCACGACGGCAGCGCGGATCAGGAAAGGCAGGACGAGCGCGGGCAGCGCCACCACCGTGCTCCGCAGCATCATCCCCGTGCTGGCGCGCTCGCGCTGCAGCCCGCGGCCGGCGCGGAGGCGGACAATCACCACCAGCGCCAACGCGCCCACGGCAGCCGGTAGCAGCCCGCCGGTGAACAGCCCGGCGATGGAGACGCCCGCCGTCGAGCCGATGGTGATCAGCACAAGGCTGGGCGGGATGGTTTCGCTCATCGCGCCGGAAGCGGCGAGCTGCGCGACCAGTTCGCCGGGCGGCGCGCCGCGGGCCTTCATACCGGGGAACAGGCTCGGCGCGATCGCCGCCATGTCCGCGGCCTTCGAGCCGGAGATGCCGGATACAAGATACATGCCGGCCAGCAGCGCGTAGCTGAGACCGCCGCGGACATGGCCCAGCAGCGCCACCAAGCAATCGATCAGTGCCCGGGCCAGCCCCATCAATTCGATTAGCAGGCCGAGCAGAATGAACATCGGCACGGCGAGGAGGATGAGTTCGGAGGTTCCTTCGTCGATGCGGTCCACCACGACGGAAAGCGGCATGTCCGTGGTGGTCGCGAGATAGGCGATGCTGCAGGCGCCGAACGCGAAGGCGATGGGCGTGCCCGCGGCGACGCAGAGTGCGACAAGCAGGACGAAAAATAGCAGCAGGTTGCCGTTGCCCATGTCGGTCAGCGGATCCTGCCAGATGTAGCACGCGCCGCCGATCAGCAGCGCGGCGCCGAGGCCGCCCAGCGCATGCCGGAGACGGGCCAGATTAAAGAGCCGCAGGAGCGCAAGCACAGCCATCAGAATGCTGCCGACCAGGATGGCGCCGACTCGCAGCCCGTCATGGATGCCGAGCGCGGGGGTGATCACCGCCCATTGTTCGTTCATGTGCTCGATCGCCGGCTGCACCAGGGCCACAGCCGCGCTGGCGGTCACCGCTAGGCCAAATGCGTCCAGCCACGGGTGCGCTGGTGCCGGAAGCATCGCGACGACTGCCGTCAGCCGCATATGCTCGCCGCGCCCAAGCGCGATGACGGCGCCGAGCATTGCGAGCCAGAGGAACAGTGCCGAGGCAAGCTCGTCGGACCAGACGATCGGCGCGTTCAGCACGTAGCGCGAGAACACGCCTGCGCCGAGCACGCAGACCTCGACAACGATCAGCGCCGCGGCGATCGGCTCCACCACGCGCAGCAGCGCCTGTTCGGCCGCGCGGGCGAAAGACACGACGGCCGAAGGCGTCTCTGCCTCGCCAGTCCGTACGATGTCCATCCGAGACTCTAGCTCAGCGCCCCTGTGTATTTCTCGAGCAGCCCCCAGCACTCAGGCCCGAAGGTGTCGGCCCACTGCTTATAGAAACCGGCCCTCCGCAGCCGGGCGCGAAACGGCGCTAGGTCGGGTGTATTGAACTGCATGCCCGTCTGTTCGAGCTGTGACTGCACGCCCTCGTTGAGCTTGCGCACGTCCGCTCGCTGCGCGTCGGAGGCGATGTCGATGTTCTTCGCCAAGATGTCCTGCAGGTCGGCCGGCAGGCGGCCGAAGCTGCGTGCGTTGGCGAGCACCCAGAACCCGTCCCACATGTGGTTGGTCATTGAGCAGTACTTCTGCACCTCGTAGAACTTCCAGGTCTGGATCAGCACCAGCGGGTTCTCCTGACCGTCCACGAGTTTGGTCTGCAGCGCGGAATAGGCTTCCTTGATGTTGATTGCCGTGGGCGAGGCGCCGAGGGTTTGGAACAGCGAGGTCTCGATCGGCATTACGGGTATGCGGATCTTGAGGCCTTTGAAGTCGTCGGGCTTCGCGATCGGGCCACGACTGGACGTTGTCTGCCGGAAGCCGTTGTCCCAGATCTTGGGAAAGGCGTGCAGCCCGGCGCTCTCCATCTTGCCGCGGAGATAGGCGCCGAACGCGCCGTCCATCGCCGCCCAAACCGCGTCGTAGTCCTTGAAGGCGAAGCCTACGCCGTTGGCACCGGCCTCGGGCACCACCGTCTGCACGATCAGCCCGGAAAGGGGGAAGAGCTGGATCGCACCGGCCCGGAGCTGGCTGAACATGTCCGTGTCGCCGCCGAGCTGGTTGTTGGGGAACAACGTGATGTTGAGCCGGCCGTCCGATTGCTGACGGATGCGGTCGATCGCCGCTTGTGCCTGGACATTGGAGGGATGCGGCGGTGGCTGGTTGGTTGCGAACTTCCAATTGAACTCGGCCGCTTGTGCACGGCCGGCGATGATGGCAGGTGCGGCCAGAACGAGTCCGGTTGCGACAGCGCGGCGGCTTAGCATAGACGTTCTCTCCTGATCGGGCTTTGCGCTCGTTATCGTAGAAGCATTAGCCGGGATGCGCTGCGGATCAAGAGCGGGTGACCGAGTGAGCTGGGACCGATGTCAGTCAGGGCAGGGTTTCGCGGCGAGCTGTTATCGAATGACCTGCGGCAGTGCGGCCGAGATAGACCGCAAACAATTGCGGGACTAGCATTTCGATCGATCTAAACCAGACCAACAATCGATCGCCCAGCCGGTGCCAAGTAAGGGCCGCACCGTAAGGGGTTCTTCGAACACGGGGTAACGTTCATATGAACATCGACGGGATCGTCGACGAGGACGACGTCTATCGCAGGATTGCGTGGCGAGTGCTGCCGCTGCTGATGGCGGCCTGGCTGTTTGCCTATGTCGACCGGGTTAATGTCGGCTTTGCCAAGCTGCAGATGGCGGGCGAACTCGGCTTCTCCGACGCGGTGTATGGATTCGGCGCCGGAATCTTCTTTCTCGGCTACTTCATCTTCGAAGTTCCGAGCAATTTGATCCTGCACCGCGTGGGCGCGCGCCGTTGGATCGGCAGGATCATGGTAACTTGGTCGATCGTCGCCGGGCTGACCGCTTTCATCCGCACCCCGTGGGAGTTCTACGGCATGCGCCTGCTGCTCGGATTAGCGGAGGCAGGGTTTATCCCGGGTGCCATCTACTATCTCAGCCAGTGGTTCCCCAGCGCGCGACGCGGGCGAGTGTTCGGCGTGTTCTACTTGTCGCTAGCGGGGTCCGGACTGGTCGGCGGTCCGGTCTCAGGCGCGGTGCTGGGTTGGATGTCCGGCTGGCTCGGCTTGGCCGGGTGGAAGTGGCTGTTGCTGATGGAGGCTGTGCCCTCCCTCCTGGTTGGAATTCTGATCATCCTGCTGCTGCCGGAGCGGCCCGGCGTCACCAAGTGGCTGAGCGGCGCGGAGCAGCGCCACGTTGAGGGCGCTTTAGCACGCGAGAGGGCGGAGCAGGTCGCGATGCCAGCCGCAGGTTTACTGCGCAGCCCGGTGATCTGGCTGCTGGTGCTTATCTACTTTCTGCTGAATTACGCGGCATACGGCCTGTCCTTTTGGCTGCCCACGTTGGTGCAATCGCTGGGCGTGACCGGCGCGCTCGGCATCGGGCTCCTGTCCAGCCTGCCCAGCTTGTGCTCCATGATCAGCATGGTGCTGTTCGGCCGCAGTGCCGACCGGTATGGCGAACGCCGCTGGCACTTGACGGCGATGTTTCTGATCGGGGCGGTGGGGTTCGTCGTCTCCGCCCTGGCGCCTGGCGCGCTCCTGGCCGGGATGATCGGGCTGTGCATGGCGGCGATCTGCACCCAGGCCTTTCCGTCGCTGTTCTGGGCAGTCCCAACGCGGATGATGAGCGGCGTGGCAGCGGCGGCCGGGTTTGCGATGATCAACGCTATCGGCAACCTCTCCGGCTTCTTCGGCCCTTACGCGGTCGGGCTGCTGCGGGAATACGAGGGCGGCACCGCCGCCGCGGTCTACAGCCTGGCGGCGGCGCTCTTTGTATCGGCCGCACTCGTCCACTTGCTGCCGCCCCGTCTGATCGACGCGCGGCGGCCGGTGGCGGCCCCGGTTTCCGGCGCGTCGCCGGCCGAACGAGCGTGAGGAGGGGGCAATGAACCATCATCTGCGTTTCCCGCCCGGCAGCCGGCGGATCGAGGCTGCCGTCGTGGGGGCAGGCGCGTTCGGCCGCTCCTTCCTCGCCCAAGGCCGCCGCATGGCACTGATGGGGGCGCGCATCGCCGTCGATCGCGATGCAGTCACGGCCGCGGCGGGTCTGGCTGCCGCGAACGTTCCGCGCGGGGATATCGCCCTTTGCGTCAACTCGATTGAATCGCGGGCCGCCTGGGACCGGGGCCACTGTATCGCCACCGGGTCGCTGGACAGCATTTTGGACCTGCCGTTCGACGTACTGGTCGAGGCGAGCGGTCAGCCGGAGCCGGCTGCGGTGGCCGCGCTGGCCGCCATCGAGCACGGCAAACACGTGGCGCTGGTCTCGAAGGAGGCGGACTCGGTGGTCGGGCCATACCTGGCGGCGCAGGCGGCGGCTAAAGGCTTGGTCTGCACGCCCGTGGACGGCGACCAGCCGAGCCTATTGATCGACCTGGTAACCTGGGCCGAAACGCTCGGGCTGGAAGTCATCGCGGCGGGCAAGTCCAGCGAGTATGACTTCGTCTATGATCCGGCGGCGGGCCGGGTGAGTAGCGAATCCGGCACGGCCGACGTCCCCGGGTTCGGCGTGGTTTGGGACCTGCCTGCGGACGACGTAGGGCCGACCTTGGCGGAGCGGGCGCGGATGATGGGACTCCCAACGCGCGCGGTGCCCGACCTTTGTGAGATGGGCCTGGTCGCCAACGCTACCGCTTTGTGTCCCGACACACCCGCCTTCCATGCGCCGATCGTCCGCGTGGGCGAGTTACCGACGGTGTTCGACACGGCGGCGGAAGGCGGCATCCTCGCCGGCACCGGCCGGCTGGACGTGTTTAACTGCCTCCGCCTGCCGCACGAGGTCAGTTTCGCGGGCGGCGTCTTCGTTACCGTGCGCTGCACCGACCCGGCCACCTGGCGTGTGCTGAAGGCGAAAGGGCATATTCTGAGCCGCTCCGGCCGGGCCGGGCTGATCTACCTGCCCCGTCACCTGCTGGGGATCGAGGCGCCGTTCAGCGTGCTGGACGCCGTGTTGCACGGCCGCTCTGCGGCCGGGCCGGTGCGCCAGCGGTTCGATCTCGCCGGCCTGGCAGCGATAGATCTGCCGGCGGCCCGCCTGCTCGCAGCCGAGGGGCACCACCATGAAATAGCGGGCCTCACCGCCGAGCTCGTGCCGGCGGCGCCGCTGGGCGACGAGCGGGCACTGCCGTTCTACCTGCTGGCCAACCGGCCGCTCGCGCGAGCGGTGCGGCAGGGCGAGGCCATCACCTTCACCGATGTCACCTTCGGCTCGGACGACGCGCTCCTGCGGATGCGGCAGGCGCAGGACGCCATGGCGCGAGGTTTTGCATGATGCGTCCAGCGGCGGTGTTCGATGCGCACCATCACCTTTGGGATCTGGGGGGTGGGGGGCATTATCCCATTGGCGTTAAAATAGCCCTTGATCCGGCGCGGGTCGGTACGATCCTGGGACAGATGCAAAACACAGCATCTCTCCCGGTGGATCAATTTGAAGAGTTGCTGCGGCGACTTCCCGCTACTCTCGA
>JAABVA010004526.1_pt1 | contig 12830 bp, 11 predicted proteins | sample 5560331 | NCBI WGS metagenome assembly JAABVA01 (sample SAMN12812661, study PRJNA571458) | rock metagenome | isolation source: Antarctica rocks | place: Antarctica: Victoria Land, Mt New Zealand sud | collected 2016-01-07
CACGAGCGGAGACCTCCTCTACGCATCGGTTGGTATGGAGCACCACCGAGAGTAAGAAAGTCTCTGCCTTTTCTCAACTGCTCAGAGAAACTTGCACACGGGGTTAGCTAGCGAATGACACGGCTCATGACAGTAAGCCCCCCAGGTAAGGAGGACATAGTGGAGCTTGAGGACCGCACAGACAGGTTCACGGCCATAGAAGACCTGTACAAGGGATACACGGTCTACGACATGAACTATGAGAAGATTGACAAGGTGGATGATCTCTTCGTGGACGAGAGCGACCAGATCGAGTACATCGGGGTGAAGATGAGCTTCTTGGGGTTGAGGAGCACCCTGATCCCCGTGAACATCGTTCGCGTGAACGAGCAACGGCAGCTCATCGAGGTTGCGGATCCGAAGGACAGGATTAAGGACGCCCCGACCTTCGATAACAACGAGGAGATCACACCGGACCTCGAACGAAGGGTCTACAGTCACTTCGGCCTTACCGGGCGTGAGGGCGAGCGCGAAAACTACAGCGCCTACTACTACGACGAAGAGCGGGAGCGAACCGGCGGTGCCGCTGACGAGGTGGGACCGGACATAGCGACGGGCGACCGCGAGGCCGAGGGGTTCCAGCCACAATACTCCGGCGAGGAGGGCGTCGGCGGACACGAGGACGAGCTTCGGCTCCAGAGGAGTGAGGAGGAGCTTCGGGACGGGGTTAGGGAGCGCGAGGCCGGCAGGGTCAACGTACGCAAGCGGGTCCGCACCGAGCGTGAGCGCATGGCGGTTCCCAGGAGGCGCGAGGAGATCAACGTCGAGCGGGTACGGGTGAACGAGCCTACCTCAAGCGCGGAGATCGGCGAGGACGAGGTGGTAATCCCGGTCATCGAGGAGGAGATCGTGGTCCAGAAGCGGGCCGTGGTCAGGGAGGAGATCCGGGTCCGCAAAGACGTCGTCGAGGAAGAGGAGATCGTCGAGGCGGACTTGCGCAAGGAAGAGGTGGAGGTAGAGGACACAACCAAACGCCGCGACGTCTAGGCAGGCCCGGATCAGACGCGCACTTTTCATAGAGGAGTTGCATGAGCGAGAGGTACGGCAGAGGGGACGAAGGGAGTACGAGCTGGGCCAGCGTGCTCATAGGCTGGCTCGCGGCTCTGGGGGCCAGCCTGATCTTCAGCGCAATCGTAGGCGCGGTGGTCGGGGGGATCTTCGGCGCTGGCGGCTCGGCTCAAAACACGGGCGCGGCGGGTTTCGTGGGGCTACTCATAACCCTGTTCCTGGCATTTCTCATAGGCGGCTACACCGCCGGACGGATGTCGAGCCGCTCGGGTACCAAGCACGGCCTCCTGGTAGCCCTCCTCGCCCTGCTAGTCACGCTGCTCCTGGCCGCCCTGGGCGGCGCGCTGGGGCTCGCCTTCTTGGACAACCTGCAAGGCGTGACACTGCCCAACGTCCCGAACGTCACCCAGCAGGGCCTAAACACCGTCCTGACGCTCGGAAGCATCCTCGCCCTACTGGTCCCCTTCATCTCCGGGGCCATCGGAGGCTCCTGGGGCGCAAACACCGGCCGGCGACGGCCGTAAGAGGTGAGGCTGGAGGCCGAGCCTCAGTGGACATCGCGCCGCTGGCCCTCGACTTCACACTTGCCCGCGGCATCCTCATCACAGGTCCCATTACCGGCGAGTCGCTAAATCAGGCGCGTACTCTAGGCCCGATGCTCATCTCGGGAGAGTTTAGCGCCGTGTGGGTCTAACCACCGGTCCCGTAATCGGCAGCATCCTAGCTACCCTGGTCTACAACCGTTTCGTCTCCCAGTCCGGCGCCTCGTAACAGAACCAATCCGCGTAAAGCCTCGGGAGCCCCCTGGTATACGCCAGAGCCCCGCGATAAACTGTCCATTCCATGCGCCTGTAGCTCAGGGGATAGAGCAGCGGTTTCCTAAACCGCGAGTCGGAGGTTCGAATCCTTCCAGGCGCGCTTACTTTTACCCTGCAAAGCGCGGGAATGAGAAACGCCCCGGTAGTCCGCCGGGGCGTTTCTACACCAACCACTACACCAACGTGGCTCTATCCAAGTGCATCGTCCATAGCGCCGGCGGCGGCGTCTCCCATGTCGGGCAGTACGTGACTATAGACGTTGAGGGTGAGGCTCACGTCTCCGTGCCCTAGCAGCTCCTAGACGAACTTAGGGTTTACGCCCTGCGATTTGGCTCCCGGACCCCAAGACCCTCGAAGTAGCGCACTTCGTCTGGAAGCAGGAGAGGCAAAACGGCTACAACAGGCTGCCTTGGCCCGAACTGTTCGAGCGATGGAACAAAGAATACCCGGGATTCGCATTCAAGAGCTACAACAACTTTCGCACAGTCTGCATGCGCGGCATGAAAGCCGTGACGGATCTCAACTTCAGCTGGCCCGAGCCTGCCGACGTTGCCGACGAGCGTCTGGAAACCGACACCACCTGACACCACCGCGAACGCAATACGGTGCAACACAGGGCAAGCCAGAGAAGACGAAACGGCTTAGATATGGGTGATTCGCAATCGTGTGCAACCTGGTGCAACGAATTATTATCACTCGTATTGAGCAGGTCAGCGGTTCGAGTCTGCTCGCCGGCTCTCCAAAATTGGCTTAGATAAACCGAATACTCGGAATTTGAGAAGCCCCGGCGAAGAAGCGGGTGCTCTTGACATCACTCAAGGGTAGGGCGTGCTGCGCTGGACAACCGCACGATCGTCTCGTACGCTGTTGGGCGTCGCGCTGACGATGCTCGCGCTCGCTTGAACCGAAACGATACTTCTGTTACCGTTATACTCGATTGGCAAAAGGATCTTGAGTGATTTTAGCCTGTGACTGCTCAAGCGGATCCAAAATGACAAAAAAACGTGCAATGCTGCCCGAGCAGCGCCGGCAACGAATTCTGGAGCTCGTAAAGGAGGCTGGGGGCGCTAATCTTGCCGTACTCGCGAAGGAATTGGGTATCTCGGAGGCCACCGCGAGACGGGATTTAGCGGCCTTAGAGGAGCATGGAAGGGTCAAGAGGACCCATGGGGGGGCCGTTCTTCCTGGCTTGTCGCAGCGTGAGGACTCCTTTCAGTACCGGCTGGGGGAAGCCGTAGCGGCGAAGAAGCGGCTAGCACGGGCCGCCCTCGACCTCGTAGGGGAGGTCGAGGCGGTTTTCGTGGACTCTTCCACCACTGCCTACTACGCTGCCCAACGCATGGTGGGGACCCTATGGCGGGGGACCTTCCTGACCAACCTCGTGCCCGTGATGGATCTTTTTGGCAGCGCCGAGTCGCCCGATCTCTCCCTGATAGGTATGGGTGGCGCCTTCAGTCCACTCTCGCTCTCGTTCGTGGGACCCTGCGCGATCCGGACGATCCAGGCGTATCTTGCAGACCGCGCCTTTTTGAGTGTGTGGGGGATTTCTCCTAAGGGGTACCTCACGGACGCCAATCCACTGGAGGCCGAGGTGAAGAGGGCGATGATCCAGCAGGCGGCCGAGCCCGTGCTGCTGGTGGACGGAAGGAAGTTCGAGCGCCGCGGACTGAGCGTGATAGCGCACGTATCGGAGGTCTCCTTGGTACTGACCGCCGAGGCGAGTTTGTCGCACGTTAAGGTCGTAGAGGACATGGGGGTGAGCGTTCAGCGCATTTGATAGGGCGTATCCGGCTAGGACATGGGGAATTGAGGCGACGATTGGGAGGGAGGCTCTACTAGAATATGGCTAATTCAGGAGCAACTATGAATGTGTCCGACGACAGTCAGGTTACGGGGCAGCAATGGTATTGGACCGGCTTGTCAGCCATGGCTTCTTACCTCGACGCAGGCTCCATAGTGGCTATCGCCGCCGGCCTTGCGTTGTGGGCGGAGTTCCTCAATCTTAGTAACACCACCATAGGGTTGCTCGCGGCCTTCGGCCCGAACGCCATTGGGGCGGCTATCGGCGCCGTGATCGGGGGGCGGCTCGGCGATCTCCTCGGCCGCAAGCGCATCTACCAGTACGACCTTCTCCTCTACGCTTTCGGCACCCTGTGGATGGTTTTCGCGTTCAACACCCCGATGCTCTTTATCGGAACCTTCCTCGTGGGGGTTGCCGTCGGAGCCGACGTGCCCACCTCGCTTGCTCTCGTTGGGGAGTTGGCTCCGAGCAAGGCCCGCGGCAAGTTGATGGGACTCACCCAGGTGGCGTGGAGCCTCGGCCCAATAATCACCCTGGTGCTCGCGCTCTTGCTCGCGCCGTACGGCCTGTTCGGGATCAGGATAATCTTCTTTCACCTGTTCGTCGTCGCCATGGTGACGTGGTATCTCAGGCAGGGCTTGACAGAGTCAGCCACGTGGACCGCCGCGCGGGCTTCGTCCGGATCGGGCGGGGAGAGCGGTCTGCTCGCGGCTGGTCGCCTGCGTAATCTGTTCAGTGGGTACACGCTGAAGGCCATGGTGTTTACCGCCGTCGTGTACATGTTCTGGAACCTGGCCGCGGGGACTTACGGCTTCTTCCTGCCCTTCTTCCTGAGCGAACTTGGGGCGAGTAGCCAGGGTGGCAGCGTTGCGCTGCAATGCCTCTGGTTCACCACCACGCTCGTCTTCGTCGTGCTGGTGTTCATGCGGTTCGGTGACGGCCGGTACCGCCGGCTCATATGGGGCGTCGGTGCCGGCTGCCAAATTTTCGCGTTCTTGCTCTTAGTCTTCTACCCTTTGGATGGCCCGCAGGGCGCCAACATCGTCGCGGCCATCGCCAACATCGTCCTTTTTGGGATAGGTGCTGCCATCGCCGGAGAGCCGCACTACAAGGTGTGGTCCCAAGAGGTATTCCCGACCATGCTAAGGACCACGGCGCAGGGAATCACATTCGCGTTTGCGCGTTTCTGCCTGGGAATCTGGAGCTTCTTCGTGCCCGTGATCGCAGCGACCGGCTTCTCGACCGTTGCCTTGATCCTCGTCATCTTCCTCTCCATCAGCGGCGTGGTTGGCTTCCTGTTCATGCCGAACACGGCCGGCAGGTCGCTGGAGGAACTGGAGACGGAAAACTACGGCGAAACCCGTGTCGCAGCCGCGACGGAGTCCAGGGCGTGATCCGGCCCCCGCTCTGGAGAGAGCGCGGACGATGACGCCCGTGCTCAGGGTGAACCGCCTGAGGTGTGAGCACCGCCGTGGCCGTCTGCGTCTGGACGCTGTACGGCCGAGGTTGAGCTGGATCCTCGAATCGGAGGAGCGAGACCAGACGCAGACGGCCTACCAGCTTCTGGTCGCCGGTAGCGAGGAGGACCTGCGGGCCGAGGAGAACCTTCTGTGGGACAGAGGCAAGATCTCTAGCGCCTGGCGCGTGGAGGACGACAGGTTTGTCTTACAGGTGACCTTACCCGCCAATACCACGGCCACAGTCCACTTGCCCTCCGCCGAACCGTCTGCGGTCACCGAGGGCGGCTTGCCGTTGCATGAGGCGGATGACGTCGAACTCCTTCGCGCGGACGGGGTGGAGGTCGTTTTTTTTATCGGATCCGGGCGCTACGAGTTCGTCGGTCGGGCCGGGCAAGGATGAGCGTGGGCGCCAAATACCTGGCCTTCGACCTCGGGGCCGAAAGCGGACGCGCTGTGCTCGGCCAGTTCGACGGGAAGCGCGTGACACTGAAGGAGGTACATCGCTTTCCCAATACGCCGGTCAAACTCTCGGATGGCCTGCATTGGGACGTTCTGCGCATCTTCGCCGAGATGAAGGAGGGGTTGGCAAAAGCAGCAAGCCTCGCTGGCGATGCTGGGCTGCATGGTATCGGGGTGGATGCCTGGGCGGTCGATTTCGGCCTTCTCGACCGTGATGGTGCCCTCGTAGGGAACCCCTACCATCACCGCGACGAGCGCACGGAGGGGATGCTGGAGGAGGCCTTCCAGCGCCTGCCAAAGGAGGAGATCTACCGAACGACCGGCATCCAGTTCTTGAGGATAAATACCGTCTACCAGCTTCTCGCGATGGAGGCCTCGCCACTCCTCGGAGCGGGGAAGACGCTCCTCATGATGCCAGATTTGCTGAACTACTGGCTGACTGGCGAGAAGGCCTGCGAGTACACCAACGCCACCACAACGCAACTCTACGACCTCGAGAGAAATGGCTGGGCGACAGAGATGATGGGGACTCTGGGCATCCCGGTCCGCTTGTTCCCCAGGATAATCCCTCCGGCCACAGAGCTCGGACCCCTGTTGCCCGAGGTCGCGGAGGAGGCGGGTCTTGAGGGCGTGGAGGTGCCCGTGATCGCGGTGGCTTCCCACGATACGGCCTCGGCTGTGGTTGCGGTACCGGCTGAGGTCGAGAGCTTCGCCTACGTCTCAAGCGGCACCTGGTCCCTTGTCGGTGTGGAGACGCCGAGCGCCGTGACGACTCTGGAGGCTATGGAGGCCAACTTCACCAACGAAGGCGGGCTCGGTGGTAGGAAGCGCCTGCTCAAGAATGTCATGGGGCTGTGGCTCTTGCAGGAGTGTAGGCGAGAGTGGGCCAGAGACGGGGAGGAGTACTCCTACGAGGAGCTGGTCCGGCTCGCAATGGAAGCCCCCGCCTTTGGAGCGCTCGTCGACCCGGACTACCCCTCCTTCATGGCCCCCGGAGAGATGCCTGGCCGTGTCCAAAACTTCTGCGAAGAGACCGGGCAGAAACCACCGCAGGGACCGGGAGAGATCTCGCGTTGCATCTTCGACAGCCTGGCGCTCAAGTATCGCTACGTGATCAAGCAGGCGGAGAGGTTGTCCGGACACCCTGTCGAGGCGGTCCACGTAGTCGGCGGCGGCTCGCGCAATGCCCTCCTGTGCCAACTCACCGCCGCCGCCACCGGTCTCCCCGTGCTCGCTGGTCCCGTGGAGGCGACGGCCATGGGCAACGTGATGGTCCAAGCGCTCGCACGCGGACGCGTGGCCTCACTTGAGGAGATACGCGCCGCCGTACGCTCCTCCGTCGAGGTTGAGCGCTACGAGCCGCGGGGCGACGCGGGGCGGTGGAGGGATGCTACCGAGCACTTTTCGAAGTTGCTGGACACGGCCGCGGTCCCGAGCAACCCGGAAGGAGACTGAAAGATTTTGGAAGGCTCGACCGAGAAAGCATATAGGCACCTGATCGAACGCCTCGACGCGCGGGGGACGGATGTCAGAGCGGTCGAAAAGCGGCTGCGCGCCCAGAGGCTGGAGACTCCCTCGTGGGGCTACGGCGACACGGGGACGCGCTTCGCGGTTTTCCCGCAGAAGGGCGTACCCCGCGACCCTTTCGAGAAGATGGCCGACGCCGCCCAGGTCCACGGGCTAACCGGCGTGTGCCCTTCGGTGGCGGTCCACATACCGTGGGATAGGGTGGATAACTACGCGGGGCTCAAGGAACACGCAGAATCGGTAGGGGTGAGGATCGGGGCCGTCAACCCCAACCTGTTCCAGGAGCCGGACTACAAGCTCGGGAGCGTCTCCCACCCGGACTCTGCCGTACGGCGCAGGGCCACCGATCACCTCCTCGAGTGCGTCGAGGTAGCAGGAGAAGTCGACTCGGACGTCCTCTCCTTGTGGTTCGCCGACGGCACGAACTACGCGGGGCAGGATTCGTTCGTCGAGCGGCGGCACAGGATGATCGAGTGCCTTGAGGAGGTCTACGCCGCCATGCCAGAAAGCATGCGCATGCTGCTCGAGTACAAGCCCTACGAGCCGGCCTTCTACCATACGGACCTCGCCGACTGGGGCGCCGCCCTCACCGTCTGCCAGAGGCTCGGGAAGAGGGCCGAGGTTCTAGTCGACCTCGGGCACCATGCCAAGGAGGTCAACATAGAATACGTCGTGGCGCTGCTCCTGGATGAGGGACGCCTCGGAGGATTTCACTTCAACAACAGGAAGTACGGTGACGACGACCTGATTGTGGGCTCCGTAAATCCGTTCGAGTTGTTCCTGATCTATGTCGAGCTCGTCGAGGCCGAGGAGCGGACCGGGACGCGCATCGACTACATGATCGACCAGACCCACAACATCGAGCCCAAGATGGAGGCCATGATCCTGAGCGTCATGAACCTTCAAGAAGCCTACGCCAAGGCCCTCCTAGTGGACCGCGCGGCTCTCGCCCAGGCGCGGCGCGCGGGCGACGTGCTCGGGGCGCACCGCCTCCTCCTCGACGCCTACGCCATGGACGTTCGGACCCTGTGCGCCAGGGTCCGCGAAGACCTTGGCGCCGCCGCGGACCCCATATCCGCCTTCAAGGAGAGCGGGTACGCGGGGAAGGTGGCCGAAGAGCGCGGCGAGGGCGCCGGGACTGGCTGGGGCTAACCAACGGCTTCGCGCGGACAAAGAGAGCGAAAGACGAAAGAGAGGTCGCCGAGTAGATGGAGACGGGAATACCGGGAGCTACGGAGAATTTGTGGGACGCTAAGGAGGCGGAAGGGCTTTCCGAACTCGAAGCCCTGGCCTACCGCTCCAACCTTTTGGGACGCGACCGTGCGGTGGCTAACTACGGCGGGGGCAACACCTCGACGAAGTCCAGAGAACGCGACCACGCCGGGCGCGAGGTAGATGTCCTGTGGGTCAAGGGCTCGGGATCGGATCTTGCGACGATAAGGGCCGAGCAGTTCACCGGTCTCAAGCTCGACGAAGTCCTGTCGCTCGAAGAGCGCGAGGAGATGAGCGACGAGGAGATGGTCGCCTACCTCGCCAGCTGCCAGCTCAGACCTGACATGCCCCGTGGCTCCATAGAGACGCTTCTGCATGCCTTTGTGCCCTACCCATATGTGGACCACACGCACCCGGACACGATCAACATGATCTGCTGCGCGCAAGGTGGCGAGAATCTCGCGGTCGAGTGCTTCGGCGATGAGGCAGTTTGGATTCCCTACATCCGCCCCGGCTTCACCCTCTCGAAACAGGTGGGCCAGGCCGTAAAAAACAACCCGAACGCCCGCTTCGTCCTGCTAGCCAAGCACGGCCTCGTCACTTGGGGTGACACCCACGAGGAGAGCTACGACCGCACCATCGAGGCCATCAACCGCGCCGCTGAGTTCGTCGCGAGCCGGGCCGGAGGACTTTTTGGCGGCCGTGCGGTCGAGCCACCCTCATCGGAGCAGCAGGGAGCGCTGCTCGCCGAGATCTTGCCCACCCTGCGCGGAGCGCTCTCCTCCGGGATCGGGGAATCGCAGGTGTCACACAAGATCCTGCGCGTCGACCACACAACGGAGAGCGTCCTCCAGTTCGTCTGCGGGCGCGACTCGAAGGAGGTGTCCCAGGTCGGCGCGGCCTGCCCCGACCACCTGGTGAGGACGAAGATCAGACCCCTCTGGGTTGACTTCGACCCCACGAACGAGGGCCCCGACGACCTCAAGGCAAAGCTTCGCGAGGGGGTGGAGGCGTACCGCAGGGAGTACGAAGCGTACTTCTCGCGCCACGAGGAGGCCGACGAGGAGATGTTCGACCCCAACCCGAGGGTCGTCTTCATCGCCGGCGTCGGGCTGGTCGCCGCCGCGCAGAACGCTAAGGAGGCGAACCTCTCTAGGGACTTCGCCTACAGGGCTATCAACGTCATGCGCGGCGCTCTTGCTGTTGGTGGCTACCAGTCCCTCACCGAGGAGGAGTCCTACGCGGTCGAGTACTGGCCGATGGAGCTCTACAAACTCACCCTGGCCCCGCCTCCCAAGGAACTCGCCGGAGAGGTAGCCTTCGTCACGGGCGGGGCAGGCGGCATCGGTGGCGCCGTCGCCAGGTCTCTGGCCGCGCAGGGAGCGTGCGTCGTGGCCTGCGACCTCGACGAGGAGGGGGCAAGAGCGGTCGCCGAGGGCCTGCCGCAGCCGGGGATTGCCGCGAGGGCCGACGTGACAGACGAGAACGAGGTGGCGCGCGCTTACCGGCGCGCGGTCCTCGAGTACGGTGGGGTGGACGTCATCGTGTCAAACGCCGGTCTCGCCTCCAGCGCCCCCATTGAGGAAACGAGCGTCGAGATGTGGGACAAGAACTACGCCGTCTTGGCCAGGGGGTACTTCCTGGTCTCGCGCGAGGCGTTCAGGATCATGAAGGAGCAAGGCGTGGGCGGTAGCCTCGTCTTTGTGGCCTCAAAGAACGCCCTGGCCGCCGGCAAGAACGCCTCGGCCTACTCCTCGGCGAAGGCGGCCGAACTACACTTAGCGCGCTGCCTGGCCGAGGAGGGAGGACCCGAGGGCATCAGGGTCAACACCGTCAACCCTGATGCGGTCTTGAGCGGGTCGAAGATCTGGGGGTCCTCCTGGCGCGAGGAGCGCGCCGCCGCCTACGGGATAGAGCCGGACGAGCTGGAGGAACACTACCGCCAGCGCAACGTGCTCAAGGTGAACGTGCTGCCCGAGAACATAGCAGAGGCCGTGCTGCACTTCGCGTCCGAGGCGCGCTCCTCCAGGAGCACCGGCAACGTACTCAACATCGACGGCGGGGTCAAAGACGCTTACCCTCGGTAGGTCAGAACGGAGAGTGATATCGGTGATCCAGACAGGAGAGCGGCGGGCGAAGGTCGGGGTCTTCGGGGTCGGGCTTGACGCCTACTGGGATCAATTTTCCGGACTCAGAGAGAGGCTAGAAGGCTACCTGCAGAGCATCGAGACGCGGATAGGCCAATGGGCGAAGGTAGTCTCACCAGGCCTCATCGATACCGCTCCGAAGGCTTACGCTGCCGGCAGGCAGTTCGCGGAGGAGAGGGTTGACCTGATCTTCTGCCACGCCGCAACCTACGCGACGAGTTCGCAGGTCTTACCCGCCGTCCAGGAGGCGGGGGTGCCGGTCGTCGTCCTCAACCTCCAGCCCCGCTCCTCGCTCGATTACGAGAATACAGATACTAGAGAATGGCTGGCGAACTGCTCGGCGTGCTGCGTACCGGAGATCTCTAACGCATTCGAGCGGGCGGGTGTGTACTTCAACGTCGTCTCCGGGACACTCCACGGGGACGAGAGCGCATGGACCGAGATCGAAGAGTGGTGCCACGCGGTCGCAGCGGTCAGAAAACTGCGCGGGAGCCGCTTCGGCTTTCTCGGGCACACCTATCCAGGGATGTTGGATATGTACTCGGACTTCACCATGCACCAGGCTCAGATCGGCATCCACGTAGAGATCCTTGAGGTGGATGACCTACATGACCGCGTGCAAGACGTTACTGAAGAGGCGACAACTGCGAAGCTCAACGAGACGCGCGAGACCTTCGAGGTCGACGGGAGCGTGGATGTGGAGGACTTAGAATGGGCTGCTCGTGTCTCTGCAGGACTCGACCGCCTCGCAGAGGACTTCGACCTTGACGCCCTCGCCTACTACTACCGGGGGACGAATGGCAGCGTCTACGAGCGGATAGGAGCGGGCATGATCCTGGGCAACTCCCTGCTCACCGCCCGCGGTATTCCCGCCTCCGGGGAGGGCGACCTCAAGAATGCCGTCGCCATGAAGGTGATGGACTCTGTAGGGGCGGGTGGATCCTTCACGGAATTCTACGCCATGGACTTCGACGAAGGTTTCATCCTGATGGGACACGATGGGCCGGGGCACATCGCCATCAGCGACCGCAAGCCGATCTTACGTGGGCTCGGACTCTATCACGGCAAAGCAGGCCACGGCATTTCGGTAGAGTTCGGTGTCAGAATAGGGGCCGTCACGATCTTCAGCGTCACCCAGACTCGCGACGGGAAGCTCAAGATGCTCGCTGCTGAGGGTGAGTCGTTGCCCGGGCCGACTTTAGGTATCGGGAACACCAACAGCCGACTCAGGTTCGCGTTGCCACCCGCAGCGTTTATGAACGCCTGGTGCGAGCAGGGCCCGACGCATCACTGCGCCCTCGGCGTCGGCCACCACGCGGGCACGTTGCGTAAGGTCGCGCGCCTGTTGGGCCTGGAGTTCGTCGCCGTGTGAGAGATTAGTGAGAGAGCCGAACGGAATTATCGAGGGAGGCACAGATGGACCGGTATGCATGGGTTCTCGAGGTCAGACCCGGTTACGAGGAGGAGTACCAGCGCAGGCACGAGGAGATCTGGCCTGAGATGCTGGACACGCTCAAAGAGGCCGGCATCCGCAACTACTCCATCTTTCGCCACGGCTTGATCCTCTTTGGCTACTTCGAGACTGACGACTTACGGCGCACTCAGGAGTATCTCGCAAGCAGCGAGACGAACGAGCGGTGGAGCGAATGGATGGTACCAATCATGAAGGTGGAGATCGACCCTAGTACCGAATTCCCCTACCTGCTTCCCCTGCAGTGGCACATGGACTAGTAGAAGCCATCTTATAAGAGGGGAAGAGAAGCTCGGATCACTCGACAAACACTACGGGTGGCGTTTTCTCGCCTTTGTTGAGGACCCACTTTTCCTGGAAGTATGTCCTCGGTAACAGGCGGGCTATTTATGGGGATGGGTTCTATGTTGTTTGTGTAGAAGAGTACTCGGCACCTTGCAAGTTCAGGTGGTAGGCGTATGTGCAGACATACCTCCTAAGTAACTACTGCCTGCTCCGGCCAGAATGTGCCACGCAGATATGGGGAGGATGTTGACACCACTCTGACACCACCGGAAACGCAATACGGTGCAACGCGGTGCAAATAGAGGAAGAGAACACCCCTTAGATATGCGGGATTCGCAAACCCGTGCAACCTGATGCAACACATCGCCCCGGTTTCCTAAACCGCGAGTCGGAGGTTCGAATCCTTCCAGGCGCGCTGCTAAACTGCCTGCAAATCGCGGCAATGAGAAACGCCCCGGTGGACTGCCGGGGCGTTTCTACACCAACCACTACACCAACCACTACACCAACCACTACACCAACCACTACACCAACCACTACACCAACCACTACACCAACCACTACACCAACCACTACACCAACCACTACACCAACCACTACACC
>JAABVA010004527.1_pt1 | contig 12829 bp, 14 predicted proteins | sample 5560331 | NCBI WGS metagenome assembly JAABVA01 (sample SAMN12812661, study PRJNA571458) | rock metagenome | isolation source: Antarctica rocks | place: Antarctica: Victoria Land, Mt New Zealand sud | collected 2016-01-07
ATACGCCGCCCAGTTCGTGACCTTGAATTTCTGCTTGGGGATGTGATGGCGGCGGTCGGCGTTCAGCTTGAAAGGCAAGATGGCATCCAGGGTCAGACAGGGACGAACCTGCTACCCCGGCCAGGGCTCGACCGCCACCAAGCCAATCCGTGCAACAACGTCCCCCCTACTGTGACCCAAGCCGCCGCGTCGCGTTCTTGCTATGTTCCACTACCCGGCGCACCCTGACGACATGCACCCGCCGCCGTTTCATCCCGATCATCGGCTTTCAGACTGGCCAGATTGCCGCCTTGAAATTCGTTGCCCTTGTTCGGGGCGGACGACGCTCATTACGACAAGACACCTAATCGAGACGCACGGAAACCGCACCATCCGCGCCATCGTGGCGAGCTTGCGATGCTCTGCATGCGCAGGCAAACCAGCGCCGGTCTACTTGGTTGCCGGGCAGACCCGCACTTACCATTTCGGGCCACCGCCTGATTGAGCACTGGAGCTGGTCCCACCACCGCCAAAAACGATGCTGGCGGCAGGATCGGCGACGCGCGATACTTCGGCCGTGAGGGAAAGCAGATGGGCGAATTTTACGACGCAGACATTCTGGAATGGTCCGAGCACCAAGCCCGGCTGCTACGTCAGCACGCGGCAGGCGAGGCAGGCAACGAAGTCCCTGACTGGGCCAACATCATCGAGGAAGTTGAAAGCGTGGGGCGCAGCCAGCTATCCGCCGTGAAGTCCCTACTGGTGCAGGCGCTGGTCCACGATTTGAAAGCCGAGGCATGGCCGCTGGTGTCATACGTGCCGCATTGGCGCGCGGAGGCCCGTGGGTTCCGGGGGGATGCGGCTGAAGCATTCACACCTTCCATGCGGCAGCGGATCGACATCGCTGAACTATACCGGCGGGCACTGTCACGCCTGCCGGAAACCATTGATGGCCTAGCACCCTTGCCGGTGCCGGATACCTGCCCAGTCACGCTGGACGATTTGTTGGGCGAATAGCGGGTTCCGCACCGTCCGTGCTGGCCCCTCCCCTGCCCTAGCCGTCAGCCATCTCTCGCCATCCATCCGCAATTCGCTCGTGCAGTTCGCGCTGGTGCGCGGTCTCGGCTTGCGCCGCCAGAGCGTCCCATCGCCGCGCGATGATCTTGCATTCGCACCCCTTATGCCTCGCGACGCTGCTCCTCGGATCGCGAATTGACTGCAGCCTAATTGAGTTGCTCCACCCGAGTAATCTCAGCATCCCGCGCCGTTTCGCTTTCAAAACGCAAACATCATCCCCCCCTCTTGTATGAATGTTCAAGTGCCGATGCGTGGTTGCTTCTTAATTGCATAAAACCGGCGACAGGTGCTGGGACTATACCACTGGTGCGGCAGGTATAGATTGAGCGGAGATAATGTCCCGTCTTCAACCAATTTAGGTTTAGGTTTCCTTTTGCCCATTCCATTGTCCTCGGCGATTGCTGAGTTTCACGTTGTTTCCGTCGAACCTTGCAATATCTCATTAGCCGAATGCCGCCAGTCATGCGCGATGCGCACGCGGCGCGCCCGCTCGTCCTCAGATTTCGACTGGAGAACAAGGACGTCGCAAACCTCGGCGATACTCTCGCGTTCCGCTCCCGTGTAATTTTTTTACTGATCTTTCTTTCCGACATTTTATTGCCTTCTTTATAGTCTATCCAATTATTACTTCCTGCGGACATTCCATATGATTAAAAGTGGCGTTGGTGCACTTTGATAATCTGAAGGGGTGGTAGGATGCCGTTCCCTTTCTGGTTCGAACCGCCCCGATGCCGCACAAGCACAACGCCGATCGCCGTCACCACATCCCGAAGATGTCGTTCAAGGTGCAGAACTGGCCGGCCTATGAAGCAGGCCTGCGCCGGCGCGGCAGCCTTACTTTGTGGATCGAGGACGCCGCTCTGGAATGCTGGCAGACCTCTGGGCCAAGTGGTCAGGCCCGGTTCAAGGACGCAGCCATCCAGACCAGCCTGATGCTGCGCACGGCGTTCAAGTTGCCGTTGCGGCAGACCGAAGGTCTGATGGCATCGGTGCTGACGTTGATGGGCTTGACGCTCTCGGCACCTGATCACACCACGGTCAGCCGTCGCGCCGTGGCGTTGCCGGTGATCCAGCCAGCACAAGTGCCGCCTGGTCCGTTGCACGTCTTGATCGACAGCACCGGCCTGCAGGTCTCCGGGGCGGGACAATGGCTGGAGGCGAAACATGGCGCGAAGTCGCGCCGGACGTGGCGCAAGCTGCATCTGGCGGTCGATGCCGCCAACGGCGTGATCGTGGCGCAGACGCTGACCGATCAGGACATGGATGATCCATCACAGGTCGCACCGCTGCTCGATCAAATCGACGACCCGATTGGCCGGGTGACGGCGGATGGTGCGTATGATGGTGCGCCCACTTATCAGACGATCGCGGCGTATGGGGATGGCATCGAGATGGTGATCCCGCCACGTTCAACGGCTGTCCCTAGCGGCGACCCGGGTGTGCCGACACAGCGTGATCGTCATCTGGCGATGATCACGGAACAAGGCCGCCTGAGCTGGCAGGTCGCCACCGACTACGGCCAGCGTTCGTTAGTGGAAACGACAATGGGGCGCTATAAGGCGCTGATCGGACCCCGGCTGCGAGCCCGCGGCTTCGCCGCCCAGCAGACCGAGGCTACCATCGGCGTGGCGGTGCTGAACCGGATGCTGGCGGCTGGACGCCCAGATTCCATCCGTCGCCAGCCGATCATCGCATAGCAATTGGGGGTTTGGGGCTATCTCGACCTCCAGCCGCCGAGTGCACCAACGCCCCTCGAACACCTTCTCACGCGGCACAACGCCGGTCAACGCGGCGCAGGAGAGCGCCAGCGCCGCGACCATGTCGTAGCGCAGGCGGTCGGATACGAAAAGGCCCAGCATCCCGGCGACGATCGCGAACGCCTCGAATTGCTGCAGGGTCAAACGCGCGTGCTCCTTGATGGCCGATCGAGGGAGCTGTGGACCTGAGCGACGCCGGCAAGTCTATGGGTGTGCCTTAGACACTCGACCCAGGCAAAATCAAGATCACGTAGACTATCTATGGCGGTTCCGGACAGCTCGTATGGAACCTTTATGGAAGGGCATGCCATCCTATTGTGATGGCAACCGCTCTTGCATCGTACGCACGGGAAACCCCCGCCTTTTCCATTGAGGAGCATGAGCTTGTGCTTCGTTGGATCACTCTCGTCAGACATTCTGGATACAGGGCCGCCGTGGCATTGGGCTATGCGGGCGCCGAGGAACTCCTGCTTGTTTATAGGTCGGACGCAGACGTGCCGGCGTTCGCGATCCAACGTTTGCGAGCCACCGTCGTGCTGATTGACTGTCTCGGCATGACGATGCGGTTCGCGTCGCTTGCCGAAGCACTGGTAGGCGTGTCGCCGATGTCCAAGTCTGAGAGGCAGGAGCTGCTTCATGGACCACGGCCGGCGTGTCTTCGCGAGCTGCCGCATTCGTTGACCGAACAGCGCCGCAGCTTTGGATGCGGTGTTGTCGCTGCACTCTGTCAACCCACCCGTCATACCCGACGATGGGCAGCGCGGTTGGCTGCGTATTTAGAGGGCGGCATCTGGTATCGTCCAACACGCTGAGAGCGTCGTGCGACATTCCGCGATCGGCGTCTCGGGCCAGACTGCAAGATCGTGCGATGTCGAGAAGCGCGGGTTGCAGTCCCATCACTTCAGTCCGGCCGCGTCGTCGAACGTGAAACACCTCGGCTTCGCACCATCCTTCCCGGCAATCGTAACAGTGATCGCGTGGCGGTAGTCCGAGAGGCGCGTCCAGGCTGCTCGGACGTCGTGGCTCTGCTCCTCGGTACTGCCCTTGGATGATGCATCCAGGACAAGGCGTGACGCTTGCAGCGCTCCGGCCGCCTGAAGGATCGTCTCATAGCGATCGCCGGACGGTAAACCAACCAGCGTGATCGGCTTGCCAGCCTTCTCGGCGACGGCCACTGCGGCACTGAACACCTGCGTCTCCCAGGCGTCGACAATTTTCTCGGCAGCCTTGTCGTCCGATAGTTGCTCGGTCGAGCATGCTGCGTTGACCAGAACTGCGGTCACATCGATCTTCGCGGGATCGCTATCGGCTAGGACCGTCTCCAGATGCGCCAGCCGATCTGTCTCGTGAACCGCGACCAGGATGCCGCCTGGCCGCACTCCTAATGTTTCGGGCGAGAGGGCATGACGGCATTCAAGGCGGAAACGGTCCGCCTCCTGGTGCTGGTCCCGGCTCGCCTTGCCCCGCTTGTGGTAGTGCTCCGACACAGTGAATGAAACGAAAAACACCAGGGTAAAGCTCACCCCGCCGATGGTGGCCGCCTCCTTGGTGAACAGGTTCATGACCGCGAGCAGGAACAGCATTAGAGTGATCAGCATCAATGCGATCGGGAACTCCACGGTTCCAAGCTTCACGTTGAAGGGCACGCGCCAGCGCTCTGCCTTCGGCCGGGTGAAGCGCAGCACGGTCACACCCAGAGCCTTCATCGCGAAGCTCCAAGCGACGCCGAACGCGTAGGCCTCGCCAAGCAGCGTCACATCGCCGCGGCTGATGATCACAGTCGCGATCTGCAGGACGGCAACGGCCGCGATCAAACGATAGCTGGTGCCATACTTCTTGTGTGGCCGCCGGCACCAATCCGGCAAGACACCGTCCTCGGAAACCCGGTTGAGCACCCCGTTGGAGCCGATGAGGGAGGTATTGACCGCCGCCGACAGGATCAGCACGCCGACCACGACCACGAAGCACGGGAAGGCCAGCTTGAGCCAGTCCGGCCCGACCAGGACCATGGCGATGCCGCTGATCAGGTTGTCCTGCACCTTCTGCCGCTGCTCGTCTGGAATGAGCATGACGGCAAAGAACGACACCAGCGCGGTGAACACCAGGCTGTAGCCGAAGATGATCAGTCCCGTCCGGATCAGGTTCTTGCGCTTCGGCGCCTCGATCTCGCGATACACCTGTGCGAGGCTTTCCTCGCCGCTCATCGCCAGGAGAGAGTGACCCAAGCCGATGACGATTGCGACGACGGCCACACCGGGAAGGGCCGTGCCTTTCAGCCATCCAAGCGCGTCATCGCTGAGTTCAAGATTGGCCAGTGTCGGAGCGGGAACCAGCTGGTAGCCCTTGATCGCGATCGTCAGCATACACCAGGAGACCAGGATGATGACCATCACGGTCGTGATCTGCATGACCCGCAATGCCCGCGTGCTGGAGAACGGGATGCCGACAGTGTTGGTCCACCAGAAATAGCAGATCACCACCACGGCGAACGCAGCCGCGATCAGCGGGGGGGAGCGGCACTTGGGGGAGACCAAACGTGCCGGCAACCTGGTTGAGCAAGCTGGCGAGATAGAGCCCTGCACTGACCGCGCTGATGGGCCCGGTCAGGACGTAATCGAACATCAGCGCTGCCACCGAGAACTTTGCGGCCGTGCCGCCCATCGCCTCACGCACGACCTTGTAGACGCCGCCCCGGGTGAACATGCTGCAGCTCTCGATGTAAACCGCGCGCACGGCATACGAGAACAGCATGATGCCCAAGACGAACCACGGGGCAGCCTTGCCGATCTTCTGCTCGGTGATGCCGCCGACGTAATAGGCCGACGAGCCGAGATCGCTGAGCACGATCGCCGAGGCTCGCCAGAATGAAACGAACGTCAACATCACGGTGGCTGGGACGATGAACCTGTCGAATGATGCCGGCTTCCGTTGGCCTCCTACGGCCACCTCATCCATACGGCTGCTCCGTTAAATTAAAGCTGAGGCAAGGAGCCATCACGGTTGGACAGTGCGCTCGCCAGGGCTATGGCGGTGCCGGCGCGGAAGTCTTTTCATGGAGCAGGCCCGCCGTCCGGCCAGCTGCTATGCCATCTCAGCGCTGCGCCACGCTGTTTCGCGGCGCAAGCGCCCGAACGCGGGAACGGTAAATCCAACGGCCAGCAAGAACCCAGCGCTGCAAGCGTTCAGCATGTCATTTTTTCGGCGTGTGTGTTCCTGCTCAGTAAGCCCGCTCACCGGATAAATCCTCCATATGATTTTGGTGACAGTTTGGGCGACATTCGCCGCCAGAGCGCTTCGGGAGCGAATGGAGAGAGGGCCATTTTAGTGTTGACGCGACGCCTGTGCTTTGCCGAGCTGTCGAGCGACGTTGTGGGTGACGAGACGGAGAAGAGGGCCAGTCATGGCGCGCGTTGTACCTCAGGTCAGAATTCCGAGGAGGCTCCTCAATGACGGAGTTGGCGCATGCCGGTAAAGACCATGGTAATCCCGGCGGCGTCGGCTGCGGCAATGACCTCGGCGTCTCGGCTGGAGCCGCCAGGCTGGATGACGGCGGTCGCGCCTGCGGCGATGATGGTGTCAAGCCCGTCGGCAAAGGGGAAGAAAGCGTCCGACGCGGCGACGCTGCCCCGCAGCGCGCGGCCGGCCGCCTCGCCTTTCCAGGTGGCGACGCGGGCGGAGTCCACGCGGCTCATCTGCCCGGCGCCGATGCCCACCGTCGCGCCGGCGCGGGCGTAGACAATGGCGTTGGAGCTGACGTGCTTGCACACACGGGAGGCAAACAGCAAGTCATTCAATTCGGCGGCCGTGGGCAAGCGTTTGGTGACAACCCTCAGGTCGGCAGCCTGCACTTGCCCGGCATCGCGCGTTTGTGCCAGGAAACCGCCGGCGACGCTGCGGATCAGCAGGCCGGGAGCGGACGGGTCGGGCAAACGGCTGGTCAGCAGCAGGCGACAATCTTTTTTGCCGGCCAGGATTGCGCGCGCGGCATCGTCGGCGTCGGGAGCAATGATCACCTCAATAAGGGTCGCGACGATGCGCTCGGCGACAGTTGCGTCCAGCGTGCGGTTAGCCGCGACGACCCCCTCAATGGTCGAAGCTGGGTCACCAGCAAGCGCGGCGTCCCATGCCTGTGCCAAGGTGGCGGCGGTAGCGACACCGCGAGGGTTGGCGTGCTTGACGATGACGATGGTGGGACCGTCGAACTCGGCGACGCACTCGAGGGCCGCATCCGCATCTGCGACGTTGTTATAGGAAAGCTCTTTGCCCTGGAGACGGATAGCGGTGGCGACGCCCGGCCGGTCGCCGCTCAAGTAGAGGGCGGCTTGCTGATGCGGGTTCTCGCCGTAGCGTAAGGTTTGGCGCATGACGCCTGACACATTGAGCCGGTGCGGGAACGTCACGCCCTGGGCTTGGGCGAGCCAGCGGGAGATGTCGGTGTCGTAGGCGGCGGTAAAGGCGTAGGCGGTCGCGGCCAAACGCTTGCGCAGCGCCAGGGTCGTGCCACCACTCGTTTCGACCTGCTCCTGCAGAGCGAAATATTGGGCGGGTTCGGTCAGGACCGCAACATGGGCATGGTTTTTGGCGGCTGCACGGATCAGCGCGGGTCCATCGACAGCAATCGCCGCGACGCATGCATCCGGGTTGCCGCCCGCGGCGACGGCGGCCTCGAATGGGCAGAGATTGACGACCACGAGATCGATCGGCGCGATGCCGCAAGCGGCCATCTGCGCCAAGTCCTCGGGGCAGTCGCGAGGGCCGAGAACACCACCCTGTATTGATGGCAGCAGCATTTCGAGTTGTTTGGCCAGGTTTTCGGGAAAGCCAGTGTGGTCGGACAACTCGGTGGCAGCGATGCCCTTGGCGCGGAGGGCAGCAGCAGAGCTTCCTGTGGAGATGATCTCGACCCCACGTGAGGCGAGAGCCTGGGCAAGCTTTAGCAGGCCCGTCTTGTCGAAAACGGAGATGAAGGCGCGGCGAATGGGCACAATGTCGGTCATGCTGTAGACAGCTCTTCAAAGTTCCATTGTAGGGCACAAACCCATGAGTTTCGCAATTCCAACTACTTTCTCTACCATCGAGTATTAACGATAACCGTGTTGAGTAGGGCGCAGTTTGATGCAGCTTGCGATTCGGAATGATTGGCATGATGGTTGCCAGGTCACGTGCCAGTGCGAGATCCGACGCTTGCTTCAATCGCCACCGCTGCAAGCGGCGCGGCCAAAGCCAGCTTGGCATCCACCATTGAGATCGCGACCTTGTCGATGCGATGTTCGTCCATATCGACAACTTCCAAGCGTCGGGTGACGCCAGCGGCCTCCCACTCGAAATGGTCACCCACGACCGGAACACGTCCGAGACGCATCAAGACAAAACCGGCGAGCGTGCGGTACTCGCCGTTACCATAGGGAACGCTGCCAAAACTGAGCTGGTCGAAGGCATCTTTGATAGACATCGTTGCGTCAACAAGGAACGACCCGTCCGCACGTTCTGTGATATCCAGCTCATCATTTGCGTCCGTGATCTCGCCGGCAAGCGCCTCGAGAAGGTCGGTCTGGGTGACGACGCCCCGGAGTGCGCCGTATTCGTCGACGATCAAGGCCATCTGAACCGGTCGATTTCGAAATGTCTCCAACACTTGCAGGACGGTGGCCCCGTCGTGCACGACGAGGGGCTCGCGCATTGCCGTCAGCAGGCCGGTAGAACCGTCGCTGGCGGACGGCAGCAACTTGTTATCGAGGTAGAGATCTAGGAGATCCTGCTTGCGCAGCACCCCCACGATCTTGTCCAACGTTCCCCGTGCGACCACGACCTGCTCATGCCGGCTCTGCCGGATGCCCCGCAACAAAGCGTCCGGCGCTCCGTCGGCGTCGATCCAGTAGATGTCATGGCGCGGAGTCATGATGGCGCGCACCCGCCGCTCGCCCATGCCGAAGGCGCGCTCGACCACTTCTTGCTGCGCCTGCACGACCAGCCCTGCCTCCCTGCTCGCGGCGACAAGCAACTTCAACTCCTCCGTCGAGTGCAACCGGCCTTCAGGTTGGCCCGGCTCCAAACCGCACAAACGCACGACAGCCTTGCCCAATCCGTTCAGGATGAAGATGACGGGACGGAACAAGGCAAGAAACAAGGTCAGCGGACGCACGATCATGAGCGCGGTGCGCTCGGGGCGCTGAAGCGCAAAGCTCTTCGGTGCCAGTTCGCCCAGCACGATGTGGAACACCGTGATGATCACAAAGGCGATCCCGGCGGCGATGGCGTGGGAACCCATTACGGCAAGGCCGCCCAGGCCTCCGAACGCTGGCGCGATCAGGTGTGCGAGGGCCGGTTCGCCGATCCAGCCGAGCCCGAGCGATGAGATCGTGACGCCGAGTTGCGTGGCGGCCAGGTTGGCGTCGAGGTTGTCGACGGCACGGCGCAGCACTCCTGCCCGAGCGTGACCTTGTGTCACGAGCTCGTCCACCCGGCTTCGGCGCACGCCGACGAGAGAAAACTCGGCTGCGACGAAAAACCCATTGGCAGCAACCAGCCCAAAAACGGCCAATAGTTTGGCCAGGCTTATGGAGAGGTTCTCGTCCATCATCTGGACACCCTCTCTGCAAAAACGTCGAGACTAGCCGGCAAGGGCGCTCACTGCGGCATCGCAAGGCGGTTCGATGGCACCATCGCCAGATACTCTGTTGGAGACCCCGGAAAGTACTTTGGCGTGTCGCGACGGTTTAACGGCCCGAAGGATGCAATTCCAGACATCAGGAGGACTAATGCTACTCGGTCAACCGTGTCATGCCCGCGACCGAGATCAAAGGCATGGCGGAGTTCAACGCCACCACGGCGCATCGCCAAGGCCAAGCAGTAGAAGGTTGCACATGCAAACCGCTCCGATCGCGAGCAGCAGTCCTTCACAGCAGGCCTTTACCCAAGTGTTTGGGCGCAACAACCCGAACCGGCGTGTCCACAGGATCGTAGCGCACAGGCCGATCAGGGTTGCCGCCAAACGTATTCTGTTATTGGGGGCCGCGCTGCTCCACAACAGGATGCCAGATACGCCTTCCCGCAGGAGCATGCTGAACGCCGTCGGCAGCACGCCATCGGACTTTCCCCGGTTGCGTGGGGCAGGGAAGCGCCCCATGGGTGGGATCATGCTGGGCCTACTCATGGCCATGACCTGCCCGGCGCTCTTCGGTTCCCACTGCCCGGCCCGGCATCGTATTCCGCTCACGAATGGAGGTTCATGGTAAAATGCGCCAGCCGTGATACGGCAACGAAGGCGAGAGCTTCGTCCCAGCCGTTCAGGCTGCCTTGCCCAAACGGCTCACCAGCCAGTTTCGCGAAGACCATGCTGACGAACCCACCCATGGCGCATGCGAGCGACAGGAGGACGGCGCAGTCCTGCAAGGAGCGCGTGCCGACGAGGCAGGGCCCAAATGCAAGCCCAGCAAAGCAGAGAGTTCGGACTAAGAACCAAGTGGCTCGGTGCCTCGAGACTGGGTCGAGGGAGCCAAGCGGATTGATCGCGGATCGCCAGGGAGCGCTCACCGGGACCCTGTCCTGATGTGTGGGGCTGATGGGCCCCGGGCGGGCTGCACGAACATATCGCCACAGCCGGACGTCGCAAGCGAAACGCACCGCGCCAACGAAAAGGGCCAGGCCCGGCCGACGGTGCCGGTGAGTTCGGACGTCACGGTCCGCACGACTGGAGCCCCGATCAGCGCGATGGCGAGTGCCACGGCAGCCTGCACCGCCGCCCGGGTGTTGGTCAGGCGCATCATGCCGCTTAGGTCACCAGCGACAGGCGCGGCCGCCCTGCGGCCTCGTCCTCGGCCCGGATCATCTCAGGCAGCAAGGCGCCCAGCGCGTCCAGGGTGCCGGGGCAGGCGCGGGTGAGCGGCAGGCGCAGGTCGCCGTTGCACAGGCCGGCCATGCACAACGCGGCCTTAACCGGGATGGGGTTGCTTTCCAGGAACAGGGCCTGGTGCAGCGGCGCCAGCAGATCGCGCAGCCGGGCGAACTCGATGATGTCGCTCTGCTCCCATGCCGAATGCATCTGCGCACACAACGCGGGTGTCAGGTTGGCCGAGACGGAGATGCATCCGTGCCCGCCCATGGCCCGGTATGCTGGCGCGGTCGCGTCGTCCCCGGAGAACTGGATCAGCTCGCCGCCGCAGAGCGTACGCAGCCGCACAGGCCGCGAGAGATCGCCGGCGGCATCCTTGATCGCCACGACCAAACCAGTCTCAAAAAGGCGCGCGACGGTTTGATCCGTAATGGCGACGCCGACGCGGCCGGGAACATCGTAGAGGATCACGGGCAGATCGGCGGCGTGTGCCACCGCCCTGACATGCGAAATGATGCCTTCCTGCGTCGGCCGGGAGTATGGCGGCGCCGCGCAGAGCAGGGCCGTAGCCCCGTTCCGCGCCGCACCAATGGCCAGAATGGTTGCAGCCTCCGTCGCCGGTGCACTGCAGCCCGCGATGACAGGCACCCGGTTCGAGGCGGCCTCCACCGCAAGGGCGACGACGCGGGCCTGCTCGGCGGGCGAAAGGGCGGCAGCCTCACCGGTGCTCCCGCAGACCACAAGCGCCGCAGTCCCCCTTCTGATCTGGCGTTCGCACTGCGTTACCAAGGCGATGGCATGGACCTGCCCGTCGCGGTACGGCGTGACGAGCGCGGTCATCGAGCCACCAGCCATTGAAAGGCTACCCGACGGCTGATTACTCGGCCGCCGTCCCGAGGCGGAGACGCCGGGGATCAGGCGCATCCGAGGCGGCCGTGAAGCGGCAACTCGCCGCGGATGATTGTTTCGCCGCAAAAGTCCACCACGCGGATCGCACTGAAACCGTGCAGCAGGAGGAGCTGTCCGGCCTGTTGGGAGAGCGCGTCAGCCGGATTTGTGAGGAGGTGAATGGCAATCGTTCCAAGCGGCGCCAAAACCCGGCGCGCATGGGCGATTGCCCGGCCAAGACAGTCGGAAGACATGATATCGGGGATGATGGCCACGTCGGCGGTGCCGGCCTGCGGGCGATCGCTCAACCGGGTGGCAAGGACGTTGGTGCTGCCGCGGTGGAGCAGCGCGCACAGCAGTTCCAGCGTGTGCGGGCCGATCAAGCTGATCCGGCTGTCCAGGCCCGGGTCGGCCATCGTCAACAAAGCGGCCTCAGCGGCGCTGATTTGGTGCGGCGGTCCGCCGTCCTCTTCTATCGGTATGGGAGGCTCGACAATACGACCGGCATGTTGAAGCAATGCAAAGCTCCTGCAAGAGAATAGGATGCGGAGAAACCAGCCTGGCCGTTCCGATCGTTCGGTGGACGGGTCGATGCCGCCTACTGACTGGGCTTGGCTGTTCCGCCTCGCCCAAGGCTGGCTGCAACGATGGCCGGTGTTCGTACGGCGTGATGATCGGGCTACGGTCTCCGAAACTCAACTTGAATATGACGGGCAGCCAATAAAGGTTCTATATCGACGAGGCGCAATCTGCATAAATATTGGATGTGGGTGAGGACGATATGCGCGCCTCAAACTGTTGCTGTTACTGCAGTATGAATAACGAAGCCATGGCTACCGGCGCATGCAAGTTGGACGACCAGCCAGCCAGTCTTTATGCCTTCTTTATCTTAAACGCACTGAGTGCACATAGCGTCTTTATTGACTTCCGCGCTAGCCATGCTCTGCAATGAGGAATGCTGGAGATCGTGCATGTTTGATGTCTTGATCTTGGTTCTCGGCACGGGCGGCATCCTGCTCATGGCGGCCTATGCCGCTTTGTGCGAGCGGATCTAGCGCTGTGCTCGACCTTATCCTCGGTGGGGCGGTTTCGGCTGGCTTGCTGGTCTACCTGGTCTGGGCGCTGGTTCGCCCCGAAGATTTTTAGGACATCCCCGACATGACGTTGATAGGCTGGGCACAGATTGTGCTCGTGCTGGCGCTCGTGTTCGCGAGCGCCGTCCCGCTGGGCATCTACATCGCCCACGTGGTGCAGGGTGAGCGGACCTTCCTTTCCCCCGTGCTCGGACCGATCGAGC
>JAABVA010004528.1_pt1 | contig 12829 bp, 4 predicted proteins | sample 5560331 | NCBI WGS metagenome assembly JAABVA01 (sample SAMN12812661, study PRJNA571458) | rock metagenome | isolation source: Antarctica rocks | place: Antarctica: Victoria Land, Mt New Zealand sud | collected 2016-01-07
GATGGTCCCCATGTGGAGGCTGTGATGCGTGAGAGGGCCTCAAATGCCATGCTTCCTTTCTGAACTGCCTGTTGCACATGCTCCTTCCACCTTAGCCTTGCGTCTACCTGAACGCCCAGTACGCGGGTTGTAGATTATATAAAGAATGATGATAAATCTTTTGTTATACTTAATAAAATAAAATGATTACAATATTTAATGTTTTGAATGTATTTAAAAGAGTTTTCATCATATTTATATATATTATAGTGTTAATCAAATTGCATTATGAGTTGCTTATTAGCTTTGTTGTGTTCTTGACATTTAATATTAACACAATGTTATTTAATTAATAAGTTTCTTTTAAATAATTCTTCATCTTCTGAGTCAGTGAACAAGAAAATAGCTTTGTAATAATGTCATTAATTAATTAATTATTGTAGAAGATTACTGACTTAATGTTAATGATTTTAAAGCTCATGTAATGCTGCTTAATAAGTATAATTGTTGAATAATTTAATTAAAGAAGTCTTATAAATAACAATATAGTTATTTAAGCAGCAAACTGCTGACTTAAACTGTCTCAGCTTAGCATAGTTAACTTTAGCTGTTTATGATCTTTAATTATAATAATTAATGCAGATACATAATGTATTAAGATGATAATTACATTAAGTTCAGCAATCTTTGCAATTTCATTTATAAAAATGATTTTTAACTGAAATTTTATATAGAATTTAGCTGTATCTGCATTGTTAATAATGCACATTACAATGAAGACTGCTCAGAGAACATATGTTTACAAGATAGTAATTGTTTTTTTAAACTTAATTTAATGTTTAATATTCAGATCTTCTTTATTGTAATGATTATAGTATTTTTAAAATTTGATTTAGTTCTTAAGATTAAAGAGAGAATGCTTTATTATATTAATAACTTATAGCATTTAGATTATCAAACTATGATCAATAAGCTGTACATACTTGTTCAAAATAATTAATTTAGATTGATCACTATTTTTATACATCTTATATATTATTTTAACAATGTCAAACTCTGCAAGAACATCAAGCTCATTTTTATCAATGATGAGTAAAAGCAGATTGTGAGACTCTTTAACTTTATTTTAAATGATGTTGTGCTTTAAGAATATAATATGTAAGTATATAATGATCTTATCTTTCATTTAAGAGTTATCTTATATCAGCTTCACAATCTTTAGAAAAAGTTTATTTATAATATTATTGATAAAATTAACTGCAAGAACTTAATGAGATTTGTCATTATTATAATGTAGAAATACTTATATTATTTTTGTTATTAATTTATTTTTATTTAAATCTGATGACTCTTAAATAATGTCTATTTTAAATGACAATGTACAACAGTAAGTCATTGTTATACAGTGTGATGATGTAAGTTTTAATGCATTAAGCTGATGACAAAGAGCTTTGAGTAAAACAATGATGAAAATATCTTTAAATTGAAAATAAATATAATTTAAATTGCAAATAATTTAATGTAAGTTGTCTTAAGATTTCTAAAAAGCAGTAATTACATTAATTTAATGTTTTAATGATTTCTTTTAAAGAATTACTCAGATCTTAACTGTCTTTTTGTAACTCTTTTTATATTTAGCTGCAAAATTCTTTTGAGTCTTGTAATTAAGTGTAATTAAGTTTAAAAATGAATCTTTAAAGTATTTATTCTTCTTGTCTCAGAGTCTAGTCAGTCTACATATAACAATGATTATTTATTTAGATAGTGTGAATGAGAGCTGCTGCACAACAACTTTAAATTAATCTTCTATATAATCATTAATCTTAACATTGAAGTTAACTCTTAATATCTTATCTGAGTTAAATTGAACTGATAGCTTACTCAAACTGTTTATTAAGATTATATAGTGATCATCTTCTTCTTTTAATATAATAATAATTTATAATGCAAACATTAATTCTTTAATGTCTGCAGCTTAATTAGCTGCAAATTTTTGTTTAATTATTGCTTTATATTTCATGACAGTTACTCAGTCTACTATAATTAAAAATAATGTTTATGAATTTAACTTAATTGCAGATCATTCTTTTGCAGATACAGTCTGATTTAATTAAATAATATAAATGTTTAAATTAATAAAATATTATGCATTAAGCAGATTAATGTCTCTCTTTTACTGTATAATATTTAGAAATTCTTTAATGAAATTATTTATATTAGCTGAACTGCATATATATAACTTAAAAGTAATGAAGATAAATATTTTCTGAAGCTTTTAAAGAATAAAGATAAATTTAATTAATTCTGCAATATTGATTTATAATTGATCTGTAAGTACTTTAATGAGATTGAATAAGATATTAACTTTATATATATAATCTTCATTACAGACAGTCTGCATCTTTAAAATTAAACTGAGTGTAAAGTCAGATTGAGTTTAAAAAGACTATCTATAACTTTATAAAAACTTAATCTGATCTGTAGATTGAGTTATTATTAACTTTATGTGCATTAGATTAAATTAAGATATTAAAGCATCATTTTTTAGAGCTAAGTCATGTGATTATAAATTACATAAAATCATAATATTAGCTTTAACCCTTACAAATAATACATTGCAAAACTAAACTTTATAATCTATTTTTTGTGTTTCTTTTGTGAGCACTAATGTCATATATGAAATCTAAAACCTGCACACTCAGCCTATTTAAAATGTTCTGAATACTTAGAAAAAAAAATTCTAATATTATTAGAACTTTATTTATCTGATTGTTCTGAATGATATGACAATTAAATCTAATCATAATAACATAATTATCTGCACTCTGTTCTTTTAAAATGACTTAAATTTAAAGATTAAACTTTTATTTCTTAATTATCTTAAACTTAGTATAGACACAACAATATAAAGTATTGATTATAAGTATTTAATTAAGATTAGTTATGTTATCTTCTTTATTTATGTATATAATGACAATACAATACTTAATAAAATAACTTTTCACATTCTTGTTATTTAAGAAATATACATTCTCATTAACATTAACATCTTTTTCTATAGTGATTTTAAATCTTTTTAATGACATTTTTTAATTTGTTATAAGCTTAATTTCAACTTAATTTGTAAGATATGACTGTAAGATATGAAAGTAAGCTTTAAATGTAAGATATAAATGTGAGATATGAATGTGAGAGTGAAGTGAGAGGTATGAATATAAGATATGAATGTGAGATATGAATGTGAGATATGAATGTGAGATATGAATGTAAAAATGAAATGAAAAATTAAAATATAAAATATAAATATAAGATTGAAATGTTTGCTTTGAGTGTAGACTTTAAATGTAAAATATAAATGTGAGATTAGAACTTAAGAAACATATTTAAAAATTAAATATAATGTATAATGTATGTTCTGCACTGTAAAGTCTGAATGTAAGCTTTTAATAAATATTTAATTGTAAGCTCTGAATAACATAAATAACAATGAGATAAATAATAAAACAATAGAGAAGTAAAAGCTGAAGTAGATGATTGCTGCTTTTAAGTGTAAGATTAAGAAACTGATTTAATGAGTTAATGATAATGATGAATTGAATAAATTTAAGTAAATTCAGTTTTAGAATTTAATATAAAGCAAGTTCATGCTTAATAGATTAGTACAAAATATGTAAAAGCAAATTTGTATATAATAATGTTGAGATAAAATATAATAAAAGAGTATAGAAAGATAAGTGTTGTTCTGAATCTGAAGACTATTGTTAACTTATGATTTTGATATAAATTTTAATATGAGAAAGTTAATGCATAATCTTAATGTAAAAATGAAAAATAATGCATTTTAAATTATTAATTTAATCTTAAACAATCTTAATACAACATTCTGACTTAACTGTCAACAATTATTGCATTAATAATGAATTTAAGCAGTAAATAATGATAATTTAATATTTTAATAATAATCTTAAATTCACAAAGAACTTATATAAGATTTAATTTATCATCAATACTTTCTTAAACATGCACATACATAGAGCTGATCACTTAATATAATAAGAATATCTTAATACATCATTGTCATATTGTTAATAGATTACTTTATTTCTTCACATTTAATTTAAGTTGTATAACTTATTGAACTCTTACTGTATTGAATTAACTCACTATTGATTCTGTATTGAGAAGATGTTATGTGTATGTATATGTAAGTAAATGTATCATCAACATCATTTATTGAGTTTCTAAGAAATGCTTGATTTTTTTATATGTTTAATATTGATGATTAAGAAATATATAGTAAATTACTTATATTTTAACTTTATTGTGTTTTGTTCATTGAACTATGTTCTTCATTTATTGAACTATTATATATATTTATTGAATTAAGAAATTTATTTATTAAATTAACAGTGTACTTTATTATCTTATTGTGAATAATCTTTACTCTTAATAAATGTATTTAAATAACATACTAAATTTTATGCACTCTTTAGATTAATTGCTTCAATCATGACTGATATGTAAGTTAGTTTTACATTAAAAATGTATTGAGCATGTAATGACTATGAAAAGAGAGTGAGTAATAGCAGTAAATTAAAGTGTTACATAGTAAAGTGTCACATAGCAAAGTGTCATATAGCAAAGTGTCACATAGCAAAGTGTCATATTTAATTATATTAATAATCTTAAAAGATTTCTCAAAAGCATACATTGTTAAATGTGTAATCATTCTCATTTTCTGAATGCATCATGTCAGAAGATATAACAATTAAGTTGATTATCTATACTGTGAAAATAGAGAAACATCATAATAATTGAAAGTCAGATATTAAAATAATTATTGATGAGATTGAGACTTCAGATATGCTGATTATATTTAATAATAAAGAATCTATAACTTTCTTTAACAGATTGATGAGTGCTGTCTTGAATATTAAGTAAATGAATAAAGACACTATATATTAATAAAGTCAACATAATTTACTGTCTATCTCATTATCTATTTGAGTGAAGACATTTCAAAAGATCACAAATTATAATATTAATATAGTTTAGAGCTTTAACATTGTTCTTAATAATTAGACAGATAAAGTTGTTCTTAAATTGAGTAACAAATCTTAAAATATAAACTATTACTCTTTTTACAACAGTACTAACTACATCTTTATTTTGTAACTTCACAATAATCACACTACAAAGAGAAGTGTCACTTTCTTTTTTAAAAATCAACAACTAAATTTAATGCACAGTTTCTTAAGTTTTAAGAATGCAGATCAATGACTTGATTAATTACATTAGATTTTATATAATATTGATAAAGTATTAAAAGAGCAGAAATAAACATCATAGATCTTTAAGATTGAGTCTGTTTATGATGAAACAATAAATTATGAATATATTATATAGTATTATAGCATTATAGACACACTTTACTTTCTATTGAGTCACAAATCTTTTAATAGTGATATGATATATGTTTTGATTCAATATTATAATGATGATGATCAATGAACTTACAGTGAGATGTATATTGAAGATTAATGATAAAAAATGCAAAAAGAGCTTTCAGATAATGTAACTCTTATATTATTGTTAATATTAATTAATAAAACTGTTCTTACTTAATATTAGAGTGATTTATCTGTCTAATTAATATATTTAATGATTGAAAATCTGAATTGACATATAAGATAAACTTAAATATAATTTAACTTAATACTTCTTGATTTTCTTTCAGTGATTGAGAATGATGATGATAACATTAAATTAAGAGTTTAACATATGACACTGTCAATTATACTTAATTATAAATTAAACTCAAAGTTATATGTTTCTGATTATTTCTACTGATAATAAGCAGCAATCATATTCACTATTAAAGATGAACTCAATATAATCTGTATGAATGATCAGAGCTGTCAGTGTTATTTAGTGATAGTAGACTTTATAATGAACTATAAGAAATAGATGCTGATTATTAGTGTTAAAATGAATTAACATTGTATAATTTGTCAGATATTATCTTTAAAGCAAGAGAATTTAAAAGAAATTTGACTTCTTTGAATGCATCAGTTCATTAAGAATCAGATCAGTAGATAATAAGAGAAAAAGATATTAAATAATGATGCTGTATAAATTTATTTAGTGAATAACTTTGTATGAAATCATTATTTAATCAATATTCATAAAGTAATGATGATTAATATACTGCATTAACTGCTCAAAAATATTGTTACATATCTGATCTACTGATTAGAACAGCTTATAGAGAAGAGCATTACAGCAATTAAAAAGAAGAAAGATATTTATAAAATCTTAAGTATATTTAAAGCAGCATAACTTAATCATTAATTTCATTCAATTTCAGTCTTTACAGAACTGAAGCTCTTTTAGAGATACAGCAATGTAAAATAGTGAATTGAAGCAGATTGTAAAACAATTATACATTAAATTATATCAGTAATTATGTCACTTTTAATGTAAAATGCATCTGCTGCAGTACATTTCACTTAAATAGTTATAAATTTTGTAATATTAACTCAGTACATCTCTCACAACAAGAATACACTTCAATATCTGAAATATGCATTATTTTAAATAAACAAACTGAAGAATGTATTTTGACATCTGTATCTTATTAACTTAAATATCAGTAAAGAACACTTTAATATCTTTAAATTATATGTTATGACTCATTATACACAACACATTCAGTGATATGACAATGCAAATAATGTTGACACTAAATATAGTAAGATTGCTTATAAATTCTTAATTAAGATCTTTTTCAATTAAATTAATAAATACAAAAGCTTTCAACAGCAGCTGCTGCTTTACAATACTTATTATTTAAATTTGATCACTATGAAGAATCTGATTTTATGAAAAAAGATGTGAAACAGTGTAATTAAGAAGAATTTAATAATAGTATTGATTACTTAATTAAGTTAAGCAATTGCATTACATAGAATCAGTAATCTTTTTCTTTAGTAAAAGAAAAAGCAAATTCAACATAAAGATCTTAATTCTTAATAATAATGTTTTGTCTCAACACTTAATGCTGTGCTCAAAATACTTAGATTTCTTGATGCATTAACTGTGTTTGTATGTGACTGTCAAAATGCAGTGAATAAAATCAACATTATGAATAATGACTTGAATTAAAGATTGAAAGATTCATTAAGTATTGCATTATACTACATATGTATTTATATATCTCTGAAGTGCTGAAAACAAAGTGAAAAGAATGTTCAGAATCTTAAAAAACTTATTGAAGAGAGAGTTTACTGCAGTTTAAATTGACAGAAAAAAAGAAATTACTGAAAATATAATTGTGTTCTGATTTAAAAGTGATCAGAAGATAGCAGAACAGCATTAAGTATACTGAATAATTAATTATTTAATAAATTGCAGATCATCATATCTGTAATAGATTCTTTATAAAAGAATAATTGAGATAAACTCAAACTGTATACAAGCACTCTTATGAATCTTTTTAAATCACTAAACAAAGATTGTTTACATGACACTCATAATATGATTGAACTCAATAATTAATCTATATATATCTTTAAAAACTCTTAATTCATAGAGAATTGAAGATTCTATATTATGTTAATGATTTTATAAAGTGTTTATGTTGAGAAGTGCAGTGCTCTATTCACTTTCTTGACTTCTTTAATCTTAGTGTAAGAGGCTAACAGAGTCTTCTTCTATCTTAAATGACAAAGCTTCTGTCATCAACCTAATTATACTTAAGTTGACTGCAGTCAACATCAATACATTAAAGAGATTTTGTCACAAAAACAAGTTCTTAAACAAGTCATCTGAGTGGCTGCTCATTGTAGTTAGTAGCTGAGCTAGACTATAAATCAATTACATCAATAATTAATCATAATTATTGTCACAGCATGCAGAAGTGACAAAGATTTGTTTAAATTATCTATCTAACTATATTGATAAGACTTTAACCTAATATGTGACTTGATTCTCAGTTACAACTATTATAAGTAAGAATCAAGTTCTACTTTCTGTGACTGCTCAAAACAGTTACCTCTAGCCTGATTAAGAACTTGTTTAAGAACTTGTTTTTGTGACAAAACCTTTCTATTAGATTCACTAGATAGACAGACAGCACAAGTACTCATTATTCTTTTGACAGATTATGAGCTCAGGTTAGTGCAATGATTTCTTGTCTAAAATCTTAAAGAGATATATGTTTAGATTATCTCAGTCAGTGATTTAAGTTCATGATGAGAAAGTAAGCTCAAAGATTACAAGTTTAAATTGCTGTCTGTATGCACTCTTTACATCTGCAAAACACTGAATGTCATGATGTATGTGTGTGCTCTAGAGAATTGTAAGTTAAAGAAAGTGTTAAATATAACTCATGATAGCTTTGCTATTAGGGTGATGTCACCTTTTAATAGATTATGAGCTCAGATTAGCAAGAGGCTTCTTAGAGAAAGTGCAGACTAATTTAGTGCATATGATTCTTAATATGCTGCTCATCAGAGCAAAACAAGTAGACAGTTCTTGATATGCTGCTCATTAAAGCAAAATAAGCACACAGTTCTTGATACACTGCTTATCAGAGTAAAACAAGCAGACAGTTTCTGATATGCTGCTTATTAAAGCAAAATAAGATGAGCACAATAAGCACAATAATTCAGCAGCTTAATATAAATTAAATATTGACAAATAAGCATTCTTTACATTGCTGTAAGCAAACAGTATATACATATATCTCTTTTATTATTATATTCATCTTTACAATACACTCTTTTATCTTCAATTCTTATACTGTGTATCAATCATCACTATGAATCAAGAGCACAACTCATCATTCTTTATAAAGTAACATTTAATCTCTGTTTTTACTTAAGAAAACTGTGAGAAATGATTTGTTCATATAAAGAAATGATTAATTAATAAGAATCTCTGATATATAATAAAGATTCTTATTTAAGTTTTTACAGACAATACATTCATCAATAATGTCTTCTTTTTCTTTTTATTAAGCAGTTTCAATTTTAAAAATCAACAAATCAACAGCAGAGCTCTGTTCTGAATTACAGTCTGTATAAATATTAATGATGAGAATTATTTTATGAATAAAATTATAATGAAAGAAGCTTAAAATGCTCTCTTCTTAAAATATAAGAAGAAACTGCAGACAACTGAGAAACAATATTTAATGAAGTTTATTAAATATAAGATGTCATTAAACATGACTGTTAATAAGATATAAACTTAATTTAACAATCTTGACAGAAAGATCACTGCAATACAGTTAAGACTTAAGAACTTCATTACATTTAAGCAGTGATTTTAAATACTGTTTTAAGCATTGTTAATGAAATATACTGTTATTTATGACATCATTGATGCTTAGAACACATCTGACATTGAGATAAATCTACAAAAACTTTAAAAGAAGAAGACTTAACTGAAGACATCTGACAATGCTTTATGAGCTGAGCAGTAAAGACAGAACAAAAATTATTAAGAATGTCAAATCTTATAATATGATTATAGAAGACATTTAAGCTTAAACAGTAATTATTCATCATTATATAGAATTTTAATCTGCTATCTTTATAATGATGCTCACTATAAGCAGAACTGTAAATATATCTTTATAATTTACAAAATTATACAGTAAGTAAAGCTAATCAAGACAGTTAAAAAGCAGATTAAGTTGATTGTAGTTAACTTACATAGAAATAAAAGAAGAAATCAGATCTATGATGTAGAAATTATTTCTGAAAAGAAATTCAGCATATAGAAATTTGAAGCTGTAGATAAGTCTGATAAGAAGATTGCTGCTATCTTTAAAAACATTATTAATAAGATTTCTTAATTAAATTGAGTTACAGACTCTGATATCTCATCTTATATAATTGATAAACTTCAGCTTTTTAATAGCTTTCTGATGCATATGTAATGATACATCATCAAAGTCAGAGAGAAAATATTGTATGTTAACTATTATAATATAATTATTATGCAGAATAAAAATGAAAATTTAATTCTTTTAAATTTAACATTTTATGTTCTGAAGCTTGAAGTCAATCTTCTGTTAAAAAAGAAGATGTGTAAGAAAAGACTGCTTAAATATTTTAATTATAAGAATCTCTACATGTAAAATAAGAATGAAAAGCTCATGTTAAAAGCATTTAAGAAAAAAAGAATCTACATAATTAAATATATCTTAAATGATTTTAATGAATTTGTTCTACTCTCTGCTATGCATATATAAAGTAAGTCAGAGATCACTCTTTTAAAAGCATATAAGAACTTATAGATTTAGATCTTTAAGTTTATTACAGATACACTCAGCAAGAATGTGCAAATGAATGATGATATAGTTATGTCATATGATAACAAGATCAAGACATATAGACTTTGACATTATTAATTTGTTCATCTTGATGCAGCTAAGCTTTATAATCTTTACAAGATCATTACTTTGAGCAAGTCAATTCTCATTATTAAGAACAATATCAATGTGTATGAGATCTATGCTCTGACTAAGTTTGTGAATCAGCAAAAACATAATATAAATAAAAAAAAGTCAACATTCTTGCTCTGATCTTCATTAACATATGTAAATCTCTGTCTTTGTTGTTCATCAACTATCAATACTTTCTGAAAATTGTAGACAATCACTCATGAAAAATATAAACAATATTACTGAAATGATGAGACAATGTTCTGCAGAAACTACAGAAGTAATAACTGAAGATTGAACTTCAGTTTGATGCAAAGATTCTTGTTGTATAAAGTGATAATGCAACAGAGCTGAGATCTATTCTTAATGAATGATTTATGTTTTTCAGCATTATATCATAGTACATAATGCTCTATATGTTAATTCAAAATGATATGATTAAAAGAGCAATCAGAATCACTGAGAACTCAGTGTATATAATAATTAAGAAGACTAAACTTTCAATAAAGTTCTAAGTAGAGACTGTACAGATTGATGTTTATTTTTATAACTGCACAGCAATTAATTTCTTAATTAATAATAAATAAGTCACTTCAGAGAAAGCATTCACTGAGATGAAACTATTTATTAATTATGTATATGTGTAAGAATGCAAATGCTACTTCTATATTGACTTAAAGTCTCTGTTTAAGAGCAGACAGAATAAGTTTATGAATTAAGAATAACTAAGAATATTTATAAATTATAGTGAGAAAATTACAAAGCAGTATCTGCTTTAAGCATCAGATCTTAAATAAATTATTAAGAGTTATGCTGTTAAGTTTGTTAAAAATGAGAAAGAAGACAGCATTAATGTGAAACTTTATAAATAAATATTAAACATTCTTTCAAAATAAAAGTCTGTTAAACAACTACATAAGACTGAAACTGCAGCTGCTTCACTGAAACAGTTTCTGAAATCTGACATACAAACTTACAGATTTAGATTTATAAATTCTCATTTTGTTGTCACACTGTCAAAGAAAGAGATCACAGACAATTCATTGTTTAAGTTAACTGCAATTAACTTTAATTACAATGCATTCAAGTTCTTCTTTTATGTTAAGATTTCTGTCAACAAGATTAGTCATTTAGATGTGAGTATCTCAATTAAGAAAGTCAAGACATTTCTATGTATTAAGATATTAAAGAAAAGACAGAAAGACAATGATACTGATTTTAATGAATTTATAATAAAGATCTTAAGAATCATGCTGACATTAACTGCATTTACAGTTAATGATAAGAATAGTAAGCACTCAGTAAAAACTGACATTTTAACTTCTCTGATATATATTGAAGCAGTGAGAGACTCAATCTGAGAAGAGATGTAAAAGAACATTATTAATGCAGAACTGACAGCACTTGCAGTAAATGATATTTAAGAAGAGATTGTTTCATTAAGAGAGATTAACATTGTGATTAATAAGTAAGTATTTAAATTCAAGCTGTATATTGATGATTTTCTTGACAAATTGAAGATGAAAGTAGTGATAAGAAAGTTCTCATAGATGTATGACATTAATTATAAAGATATCTTTACATTAACTATGAAGTTTAATACTCTCTGTGTCTTTCTGATTCTAATTGCACTCAAAGACTTAAAGTATCATCAGATAAATGTTAACAGCATCTTTACTGAGTCATTTCTGAAGAAAACAATCTACATAACATCATTTTCTGAAGTTATAACTATTTTTAATTATGCACTACACATTCTATGCAGTCTATATGATCTGAAGCAAGCTGTCAGAGATTAACATAAACAATGTGTCACTGAGCTTTTTCAGTTAAATTTTCATTAAAATAATGTGAACTTATATCTTTTAATTTACACTGTCAAGAGCATCATGCTACTTCTTTATGTAAACAATATCATTATGATCTCATCAGACCTCTTAAATGTTCTTTAATTTAAAAAGTTTCTTAAAAGCTTATTTAAGATTAAGAACTTAAGAAAGACACAGAAAATTCTTAATATCTAAATAATTTATAATTGTAAGAAAAGAACACTGCACATAAATTAGACACACTATGTTGATAAGATGCTTAGAGATCTTTGTATGCAAAGTAATAAGCATTAATGTACTGAGATCTCACTGAATGAATATGACTCTCTTTGCTTAACTGATTTTAATGATCAGTGCATAGATCAAAGAAAATATCAGCAGATCATTGAAAGTCTTATGTACACTGTAATTTATATATATTTAAATATCTTCTTTATCTTAAAATGACTGAGTCAGTATCTCAGTGACTCTGCAGAACATTATAAATATGCATTTAAGAGATTGCTGCAATATGTATGATTAATTATCAATCTTAAGATTATATATGAACTCAGTGAGAGTCAAGATC
>JAABVA010004529.1_pt1 | contig 12826 bp, 10 predicted proteins | sample 5560331 | NCBI WGS metagenome assembly JAABVA01 (sample SAMN12812661, study PRJNA571458) | rock metagenome | isolation source: Antarctica rocks | place: Antarctica: Victoria Land, Mt New Zealand sud | collected 2016-01-07
GCCCCGATCAGCCAGTCGGCCGCCTCGGCGCTCTGGCCCAGCGCATGCTGCTTGACCAGGGAGCCGAAGACGTCGCTCACCGACTCGTTCAGGGCGCCGGACTGCCCGTGGTAGGTCAGCCCGGCTTCCTTCTCGGTGACCCCGTGCGTGAGCTCGTGGCCGATGACGTCGAGGCTGATCGTGAAGCGGTTGAAAAGGGTGCCGTCACCATCGCCGAACACCATCTCGGCGCCGTCCCAGAACGCGTTGTCGTAGTCGGCGCCGAAGTGGACGTAGGCGGCGAGGGGCAGGCCGGCATCGTCGATCGAGTTACGGTCGAACGCGTCGAGGTAGAGCGCGAAGGTGGCGCCGAGGCCGTCGTACGCCTCATTCACCGCGGCGTCCTGCACCGCGGGAGAGCCCTCCTGGCGCACGACCGTGCCGGTCGGCGGGCTCAACTCCTTGTGCGCCGAGTCGTAGATGGTGCGGTGCGGCAGCGGGGTGGGCAGCACGCCGCCTGCCGCCAAGGGGTGGGGACTGCCCGCGCCGAGGGTCGCGCGCAGCGAGCGGATGGTGTGGTCGACCGACAGTGCGTCGAGCGCGGCCGCTCGCTGGGCCGCGGTGCCGTTGCGGGCGATGGCGCTGAGGATGTGCGGCGGCAGGATGCACGCGAGCGGCTGAGGCTTCGGCTGGCGCTTAGAGGCAGGCATCAGTGACCTCTCGTCGGGGCTGTCCCAGCGGCCACCCGCCGAACGCTTGCACTATGCGCTGCCGGATGGGGGGTGTTCAGAACCCAGCGGCAGCGCCACCTCGTCCCACGGCGTGCTCTCGGATGCGGCCGGGCGGCGGCCGCGGGCCCGGGGCTGGGCGGTCTCGGCCTCGTCCGCCGGTCCCGACTCGTCCGCCGGATGCTCCACCAGGGCGAGCACCCGGCTCGCCATGAAGCGGGCGGTCCGTACCGTCGTGCCGCCGCGGGTCACCTCGGTGACCTCGACGACGCCACGGCCCACCCGTACGTCGACCCGGCGCCCGGCACGGGTCGCGGTCACCTCGTAGGTCCGCGCCTCGCCGCCTGCGTCGACGACGACCTCGACCCGGTCGCCCTTCACGCCGCGCGTCCCATACCTGTGATTCTGGCCCAGCCTGCGGCGGTTGAGTGCAGCGTGTCCCTGCGCGCGTGTCCCGCTCGGCTTTGGCAGGGTGGGGCGAGTGCGTCCCGCTGCCCGTTCGAGCCCCGACGCGGGTCCACTCGAGGCGGCCCCAGCGGGTGGCGCGGCGCTTCGGGCCTGGCAGCAGCGCGCGCTCGCCCAGTACACCCAGTGCTCGCCGCGCGACTTCCTCGTCACCGCGACCCCCGGCTCGGGCAAGACGACGTTCGCCCTCGCCCTCGCCCGGCGGCTGCTCGACACCCGGCAGGTCGACCGGGTCGTCGTCGTCTGCCCCACCGACCACCTGAGGACGCAGTGGGCGCTCGCCGCCGCCGCGGTGGGCATCGACCTCGACCCGGCGCTGCCCAACAGCGTCGGTCCGGTGCGCCCAGGCCTCGCCGGCTACGTGACGACCTACGCCCAGGTCGCCGGCCGCCCGCTGCTGCACCGGGCCCGCACGTCGGCCCGGCGCTCGCTCGTCGTCCTCGACGAGGTGCACCACGCCGGCGACGGGCTGACCTGGGGTGAGGCGGTGGAGGAGGCGTTCGAGCCGGCGCGGCGGCGGCTGTCCCTGACTGGCACCCCGTTTCGCACCCGCCCCGACGAGCGCATCCCGTTCGTGCGGTACGAGGCCGACACCAGCGGGCCCGAAGAGGGGCTGCGGAGCCTGGCCGACCACGGCTACAGCTACCGCGACGCGCTCGACGACGGTGTGGTGCGACCGGTCGTCTTCGCCGCCTACACCGGTGTCTCGCGCTGGCGCAACAACGCGGGCGAGGTCGTCGCGGCATCACTGACCGAGCAGCTCACCCGCGATGCGGAGGCGCAGGCGTGGCGGACGGCGCTCGACCCCAAGGGGGAGTGGGTCCCGCACGTCATCGCCGCGATGGACGACCGGCTGACCCAGTTGCGGGAGGGCGGGATGCCGGATGCGGCCGGCATCGTGCTGGCCTCGGACCAGGATTCGGCGCGGGCTTACGCGCGGATCGTCACCCGCGTGACCGGCGTCAAGCCGGCGGTCGTCCTGTCCGACGACCCCAAGGCGAGCGAGCGGCTGCGACGCTTCGGCGGCAGCGACGAGCGGATCGCGGTGTGCGTACGGATGATCTCCGAGGGGGTCGACGTGCCGCGTGCCGCGTGCCTGGCCTGGCTGACCTCCTACCGGACCCCGCTGTTCTTCGCGCAGGCCGTCGGGCGGGTGGTGCGCGCCCGCCGACCGGGGGAGTCGGCCACCGTCTTCCTGCCGGCGGTGCGTCCGCTACTCGCCCTGGCCGCCGAGCTGGAGCAGGAACGCAACCACGTCATCACCGTGCCCTCGGGTGACGACGAGGGACTCGACCCGCTGCCACCGGCCGAGCGTGCTCCGAGCGGGCTCGGCGGCTTCGAGGCGCTGGAGGCTCAGGCAGAGTTCGCCCACGTGCTGCACGAGGGGCGCGCCGTGCTGGCGGACCAGCCGCAGGTGAGCCCGTCCGACGAGACCATCGGGGACGAGGAGCTCGGGCTGCTGGGGCTGCCCGGGCTGCTCTCGCCCGAGCAGACCGCTACGCTGCTAGCCCGGCGCGACGGCGAGATCCGGCGCCGGGCCGTCTCGGGTGTTCCGCAGCTGCCGTCACTTGACCGGCCGGGCGGTGCGGGCGCCGAGCCCGAGCCCGAGCCCGAGACGGCCGGCGCCGCGTGGCGGGCTGCGGCGCTGCGGCGCGAAGTGAGTGCTCTGGTCGGGCGGGTCGCCGCCCGCACCGGGACGCCGCACGCGATGGTCCACGCCCGGCTGCGCGCCGCGGTGCCGGGCCCGGGGTCGGCGACGGCCACCGTCGAGGTCCTCGAGCGCCGCCGCGACCACCTGCTGTCGCAGGTCTGAGCCCCTCGGCAAGCAGCGGGTCAGGCGCGCATCCGCCGTGCCGCCAGCAGTCCGACCAGCGCGAGGGCGGCCATCAGCACGTCGACGGTGAGCACCGCCGGTCCGATGCCGTGCCCGGCGTTGGTCGCCGCTGCGACCAGCGCGCCACCGACCGCGATGGTGACGACGCTGCCCGCCGAGTCGGACACCTGCAGCGCAGCGGAGTTCTCGCCCTGCTCGTCCTCGCTCGACGCGGCCATCGTCGCCACGGAGATCGACGGCATCGCGAGGCCCATCCCCGCGCCTGCCACGAGCCAGGCGAGGACGGCGACCCACACCGGCACCGACGCCAGCGCGACGAGCGCGAGGATGGCGAGGCCGGCGGCGAGAATCGTGAAGCCGATGGCGGTCAGCCGGCCGCGGCTGACGGACTGCCACCGGCGCCCCTGCAGCCACGACGCGCTGGCCCAGCTGAGGGCCGCGAACGTCAGCGGGAGGCCGGAGCGCGCGGGCGACTGGTGGTGGACCGCGGTCAGGGTCAGCGGCAGGTACGCCTCGGCGCCGAGGAACGAGCCGGCCAGCAGGCCACGCGCGGAGATGGTCGCGCCGAGGCCGGCCGAGAGCCGCAACGCACCCGCTGGAAGTAGCCGGCGCAGCGGGAGGGCCATCACGGCGAGCCCGGCGAGCATCGCGGCGACGCCGTACCACGACGACCAGGTGGCGCCGGCCTGCACGATGGCGACGCCCACGGCGAGCAGGACGGCGTTGCCCAGCAGCGCGGGCCCCCTGCGGGGAGCAGCGTCCAGGCCGGGCAGCGTGCGCAGCGTCGGCACCAGGAGCACCAGCACCAGCAGCACGAACGGCAGCAGGCCGATGAACACCCAGCGCCATCCGACGGTCTGCGTCACCGCACCCGCCACTGTCGGTCCGACGAGCGCCGGGATGACCCACGCGGCCGCCAGCAGGCCGAGTACGGCCGGGCGCTGGTCCTCCCGGAACCGGCGTGCGGTCAGCACATAGACGACGACGATCAGGGCGCCCGCGCCGTACCCCTGGATCGCCCGCCCGAGGATGAACACGGGCATCGTCGGCGCGCTCCCCGCCACGACGCATCCGGCGGCAAAGGCGCCGAGGCCGAGCAGGAACGCGCGCACCACGCGTCCGCGGTCGCAGCGCGCGCCGGCGTCAACGGTGCCGACGAGCGAGGCGACGAGGAAGGCGGTAAAGCCCCAGGCGTAGAGGCCGAGGCCGTCGAGCTCGCGCGCGGCAGTCGGCATCACGGTGGCGACCGACATGCCCTCGAGCGCAGCGAGGGTGATCACAAGGACCACGCCGATGCTGGCCCAGCGGTAGCGCGGCGAGAGCAGCCCGCCAGCCGCTGGACCCGCTGCGGCGTCCCCCGCCAGCGGCGGAGCAGCGGTCAGGGTCACGTGATCCAACGGTACGCCAGGCAGGCGCCCGTACCATGGGTTATACCGCGCCAGTGCTGCCGCCCATGCCGCACCTGGCCACGCTCGTACGAGCCTGGACGAGCACGTCCCGGATCACGAGCACTGCCGCCGCTCACGAGCATGCCCGACTCCCGAAGGACCACCTGTGATTACCGCAACCGGCCTGGAGCTGCGGGCCGGCTCCCGGCTGCTGCTCGACGGCGCGTCGTTCCGGATCGGTCCCGGCGACCGCGTCGGCCTCGTCGGGCGCAACGGCGCCGGCAAGACGACGACGCTGCGGGTGCTCGCCGGGGAGACGCAGCCGCACGGCGGCACGGTGACCGTCGGCGGCCAGGTCGGCTACCTGCCGCAGGACCCGCGCACCGGCGACCTCGAGCAGACCGCCAGCGACCGCGTGTTGTCCGCCCGCGGGCTCGACCGCCTGCTCGTCGACATGGGGGCCCTCGCCGCCTCGCTCGCCGAGCACCCCGGCGACGACGCGATGGTGCGCCGCTACGGCCGGCTGGAGGACGAGTTCAGCGGCCTCGGCGGGTATGCCGCCGAAGCGGAGGCGGCGCGCATCTGCTCCTCACTCGGCCTGCCGGACCGGGTGCTGGGCCAGCCGCTGGGTACGCTGTCCGGCGGTCAACGGCGGCGGGTGGAACTGGCCCGCATCCTGTTCTCCGGCGCCGACACTCTCCTGCTGGACGAGCCGACCAACCACCTCGACGCCGACTCCATCACCTGGTTGCGCGACTTCTTGCGCTCGCACAGTGGCGGGCTTGTGGTGATCAGCCACGACGTCGAGCTGCTGGAGCACGTCGTGACCAAGGTGTTCCATCTCGATGCCACCCGCACCGCGCTCGACGTCTACAACGTCGGCTGGAAGGCTTACCTCGGCCAGCGCGAGGTCGATGAGCGGCGCCGCCGCCGGGAGCGGGCCAACGCCGAGAAGAAGATCGCGACCCTCACCGCCCAGGCCGACCGGATGCGGGCCAAGGCGACCAAGGCACGCGCCGCCCAGTCGATGCTCAAACGCGCCGACCGGCTGGCCAGCGGGCTGGAAGACACGCGGGTGGCCGACAAGGTCGCCAAGCTGCGCTTCCCCGACCCGGCGCCCTGCGGCCGGCTGCCGCTGACCGCCGAGGGGCTGTCGAAGTCCTACGGCAGCCTCGAGGTGTTCACCGACGTCGACCTCGCGATCGACCGGGGGGCACGGGTCGTCGTGCTAGGGCTCAACGGCGCGGGCAAGACCACGCTGCTGCGGGTGCTCGCCGGCGTCGAGCGACCCGACACCGGCGACGTCCAGCCGGGGCACGGGCTGCGCCTGGGCTACTACGCGCAGGAGCACGAGACGCTCGACCCGTCACGCTCGGTGCTGGAGAACCTGCGCTCGGCAGCGCCCGACACCGGCCTGCCCGAGCTGCGCCGCACCCTCGGCGCGTTCCTGTTCTCCGGCGACGTGGTCGACCAGCAGGCCGGTACGCTGTCCGGCGGGGAGAAGACGCGCCTCGCGCTCGCGGCCCTGGTGTGCAGCGCGGCCAACGTGCTGCTGCTCGACGAGCCCACCAACAACCTCGACCCAGCCTCGCGCGACGAGGTGCTGCGGGCCCTCGCGAGCTACCGCGGCGCGGTCGTGCTCGTGACGCACGACGAGGGCGCGGTCACGGCCCTGTCGCCGGACAAGGTGCTCCTGCTGCCCGACGGCACCGAGGACACCTGGTCCGACGACCTCGCCGACCTGGTGGCCCTCGCGTGACCAGGCTGCGCCCGTGAGCTCCTCCGAGGGCGGGACCAGGGCGGTCCTCGCGGCCCTGGCTGCCAACCTCGGCATCGCCGTCGCCAAGCTGGTCGCCTTCCTCATCACCGGCTCGTCGTCGATGCTCGCCGAGGCCATCCACTCGGCGGCCGACTCGGGCAACCAGGTCCTGCTGCTGATCGGCGGCCGCCGGGCCAAGCGCGCCGCCGACGAGGAGCACCCCTTCGGGTACGGACGCGAGCGCTTCGTCTACGCCTTCCTGGTCGCCATCGTGCTGTTCAGCATCGGCGGGCTGTTCGCGCTGTACGAGGGCGTCGAGAAGGTGATGCACCCGCACAAGGTCGAGGAGCCCGTCGTCGCGCTGGCGGTGCTCGTCGTCGCGATCGGGCTGGAGTCGTTCTCGCTGCGTACGGCCGTGAAGGAGGCCGGGCACACCAAGGGCGACGAGTCCTGGTACGGGTTCGTCCGCCACACCAAGATCCCGGAGCTGCCCGTCGTGCTCCTCGAGGACGTGGCGGCGCTCATCGGCCTGGTGCTCGCCCTCGTCGGTCTGCTGCTCTCGGTCGTGACCGGCGACGCGGTGTGGGACGGCATCGCCACGACCGGCATCGGCGCGCTGCTCGTCGCCGTCGCGGTGGTGGTCGGCATCGAGGCCAAGGGCCTGCTCGTCGGCGAGGCGGCGTCGCCGGCTGACGTCCGGACCGTGCGAGCCTCGCTCGACGGCACGCCTGGCGTGGTCCGGGTCATTCACCTGCGCACGCTGCACCTCGGGCCAGAGGAGCTGCTGGTGGCGGCGAAGGTCGAGATCGACGCGGGTGACATGGCCGGCCTGGCGCGCACCATCGACGCGGCCGAGGAGCGCGTGCGCGCCGCCACGCCGTCGGCTCGCGTCATCTACCTCGAGCCCGACGTCTACCGGGCGGCCGCCGCCGGCTGACCAGGGCTACCAGGTCGTTCTCAATGCCGCCTGCACGACGATGGCGCCGGCGGCCCCGAGCCCGAGCAGCAGCACCGGTGTCGGTGCAGCCTCCGGCTCGCCCGGGCCGGCGGGCCGGTGGAGCGGCGCGACGGCCGCCACTAGCAGCCAGGGGAAGAACGCCAGCCACGAGCGCTCGACCTCGCCCCGCGACAGCCCGCTGGCCAGCGCGAAGACGATGGCGAGCCCGGCCCCGGCGAGGAAGGGCCAGCCGGGCGTGGTGCGCAGCCGTCGGCTCGCGCGCACGACTGCTGGTCCGCAGGCGATGAGCAGCAGCAGCAGGTCCAGGGCCACCCAGAGCAGCCAGGACCGCTGCGGCCCGACGCGGACCGAGAAGTCGTCCCGGGCCGCCGCCAGGCCGTCGAGCCACGAGAAGCCGGCCAGGGTCGCGAGTGCGAGTGGCACCATCGCGCCGACCGCGGCGATGACGTTCAGCAGAGGACGCCGCCGGACGAAGTTTACCGCCAGCACGGTGAAGCCGAGCCACGCCGCGGCGTAGTTGAACATGGCGGCCACGCCGAGGACCAGACCGGCGTCGAGTGCCCACCACCGGCTGCGCCCGGGCTCGCTGCCGACCACACCGAGCGCGACGAGGCCGGCACCGAGACTGAGCGTGACCGCATCCATCGACACCGCCAGCCACACCGCGTACGGCGCCAGCACCAGCAGCGGCAGCAGCGCGCGGCCGGCGGCCTCGTGGCACAGCGACCGGACGGACACGGCGATGAACGGCACGTGCAGGCAGCCCGCGAGGGTGAGGAGCAGTCCCAGCGCCTCGGGCGAGGTGATGCCCACCCGGGTGAGCACCCACAGCAGCAGCACCGGAGCCGGCGGGTGGGTGCGGGTGGCGACGGAGAACTGTCCCGGCCCGGGCGCTGCCCGCCGGGTGAACGTGTCGAGAAAGGCGAGCGGGTCGCCGTGCACCGAGGCGACGTCCTGCAGGTACTCCGTCGGAGCCGTGATCGGGGAGGCGAGCCCGTTGCCGCCGTCGACGAGCGCGAGCGACAGGGCCCACCCGGCGGCAGCCAGATAGCCGATGACGAGCAGCCAGCGCCAGCTGAGCCGGTCCGTCAGCCGGCTCCTGACCGCGAGCACTGCGGTCACGGCCACCGCAGGCGCCAGCGGGCTGCCCAGGCGAATCTTCGCGCGGTACGCCCCTGTAAAGGGGGCCGCGGCGGACCCGACGCGTGCGTGGGCGTGCACGGCAACAGCGGTGAGCAGGAGCCCCAGGACGACGAGGCCGGCCCAGGCACCGGCTTCGCGCAGCTGCCGCCGCCGGTCGTCGGGCTCGGGGGCTGCTACGGCTGTGGGCGCGGGCGCAGGCTGCTGCCGCGGGGGTCCCGGCACGTGGTCTCTCTGGGCCCCCGGCACGTGATCACGGTAACGGTCCGTGCACGGCTCCGGCACTCGACCGAGATGGGGCGGGGTGAGGATCGTCCGCGCGGGTAATGACGTTGAAGCCTTTGATCATCGTCCGTCTCCCGTCCGCCGCGGAGCCGATCGTTGACGATGGCGGACACGCTGGTCGGGCACACAGTTGGAGGAGTACGTGGCAGAGCTCAAGAAGGGCAGTCGGATCACCGGTGCAGACAGGGACAAGCTCGCCGGCGACCTGCGCAAGAAATACGAGTCCGGGCAGAGCATCCGGCTGCTGGCTCAGGAGTCCGGTCGTTCGTACGGCTTCGTGCACCGGATCCTGTCCGAGTCGGGCGCGAGCCTGCGTGGCCGCGGTGGAGCGACACGGGGGCCGCGCAAGTCGGGCTCCTGACCGAGCCTGCGCGCTCGGGGGCGTCCTCAAGTTCTGATGCGCTCAGGTTCTGATGCGCTCAGTGGGTGACGCCGCCATGTGCCAGGGCACACTGCCGGTCATGGACATGAGCCTCGACACCGAGCAGCAGGCGATGCGCGACACTGTGCGCCGGTGGGTCGACGACGTCGTCGTGCCCAAGGCGCTGGAGAACGACCGCCTCGAGCGGTTCCCTGAGGAGGCGCTGGACGGCCTGCGTGACCTGGGGCTGCTGGGTCTGACGCTGCCCGAGCAGTACGGCGGTGGCGGTGCTGACCCGTTCACGTACGTGCTGGCCGTCGAGGAGCTGGCCCGCGGCGACTCCAACGTCCGTTCCATCGTCTCGGTGCACCTGGGCCTGGTCGGCGGGTCGGTGGCCCGGTGGGGGACCGACGCGCAGAAGGAGCAGTGGCTGCCCCGGATGGCCTCGGGCGAGGTTCTCGGCTGCTTCGCGCTGACCGAACCCGACGCCGGCTCCGATCCCGCGAGCCTGCGCGCCACCGCGGAGCGGACCGTGGACGGCTGGCGCATCAACGCCCGCAAGATCTTCATCACCAATGGGACGATCGCCGGCCTCGCCCTGGTGATGGCCCGTACCGGCGGCCCGGGGGCTCGCGGCGTCAGTGCCTTCCTGGTTCCGACGGATACCCCGGGGTTCAAGGCCACGAAGATCCACGGCAAGCTCGGCCTGCGCTCCTGCGACACCGCTGAGCTGGCCCTCGACGACGTCGTCGTCCCCGAAGACGCGCTGCTGGGCGGCGAGGAGGGCACCGGCATCAAGGTCGCGCTCTCGGCGCTCGATGACGGCCGCATCTCGTTGGCCGCCTCCTGCGTGGGGCTGGCGCAGAACGCGCTCGAGGTGATGGTGCGCTACACCAGCGAGCGCAGCCAGTTCGGCAAGCCGATCGCGAGCCACCAGCTGGTGCAGGAGCTGATCGCCGACACGGCCGTCGAGCTCGACTGCGGGCGGCTGCTGACGTGGCGCGCCGCCGACCTCAAGGCGCGGGGGGAAAAGTACACGCTGGCTGCCAGCAAGGCCAAGTACTACGCGAGCGAGATGAGCGTCCGCGCGGCCAATAACTGTCTGCAGGCCCACGGCGGGTACGGCTACATCGACGAGTACCCGCCGGGCAAGCTGCTGCGCGACGCCCGCGTGACCACGCTGTACGAGGGGACGAGCCAGATCCAGAAGCTGATCATCGGGCGGCACCTGACGGGCGTCTCGGCATTCTAAGCGCCGGCATTCTGAGCGCCAGCGCCAGCGGGAATGCGCGCACAGCGAGCGTGATTACACGCTTGCAGGAGGTGCGTGGATAATGGGTCCTGGCTACCCGATGATGTCGAGCTTCCGGCGGGATGCCTCGGTGGCGCAGAAGAAGCTCGCTCCGGGTACGGCCCGGCGAATCGTGCGCTTCGCCAGCCCGTACCGGCGGCAGCTGTACGTGTTCCTCGCGGTGATCCTGGCCGATGCGGTGCTGTCGGTCGCGAACCCGCTGATCTTGAAGAAGATCATTGACGATGGCGTGGCCCCTGGCAAGGCGCATGGCGACCCCGGCCTGGTGCTGCGCCTGGCGCTGCTCGTCGCGCTGATCGCCGTGGTCGACGCCGGGCTGTCGCTGGTGAACCGTTGGTACTCCGCGCGGATCGGCGAGGGCCTGATCTACGACATGCGCGCCAAGGTTTATGACCACATTCAGCGCATGCCCATCGCCTTCTTCACGCGCACCCAGACCGGAGCGCTGATCAGCCGGTTGAACAACGACGTGCTCGGCGCGCAGCAGGCCTTCACCGGGACGCTGTCGTCGGTTGTCAGCAACATCGTCGGCGTGGTCCTGGTGGTCGCAGCGATGCTCAGCCTGTCGTGGCAGATCACCCTGGTCTCGCTGGTGCTCCTGCCGGTGTTCGTGATCCCGGCCCGGTTGCTCGGCAGCAGGCTGCAGGCGATCACCCGCGAGGCCTACGGGCTCAACGCCCAGATGAGCACCTCGATGACCGAGCGGTTCAACGTCTCCGGGGCCCTGCTCGTCAAGCTGTTCGGCCGGCCTGACGCCGAGGCCCGGGCGTTCGAGGACCGGGCCGGGCGGGTGCGCGACATCGGCATCCAGTCGGCGATGTACTCGCGCATCTTCTTCGTCGCCTTGACGCTGGTCGCGTCGCTAGCGACGGCGATAACCTACGGGATCGGGGGCCGGCTCGCGGCCGAGCGCTCGCTGCAGGTGGGCACCCTCGTCGCTCTGACCGCGTACCTGACCAGGCTGTACGGGCCGCTGACCGCGCTGTCGAACGTGCGGGTCGACGTGATGACGGCGCTCGTGTCGTTCGAGCGGGTCTTCGAGGTGCTCGACCTGCCGCCGATGATCGTCGACCGTGACGACGCGGTGACGCTGCCGGCCGGGGCGCCCGCCGGGGTGGAACTGCGCAACGTCAGCTTCCGCTATCCCAGCGCGGAGGAGGTGAGCCTCGCCTCGCTGGAGTCGGTGGCGGTGCTTGACACGAGCATCCCGTCGCAGGTGCTGTTCGACGTCTCCTTCCGCGCGGAGCCGGGGCAGCTCGTGGCCCTTGTCGGACCTTCCGGTGCCGGCAAGACGACGATCACGCAGCTGGTGACCCGGATGTACGACGTGCAGCAGGGGTCGGTGCTCGTCGGCGGCCACGACGTCCGCGACGTCACACTGGCTTCGCTGCGCGACACCGTCGGGGTCGTGACCCAGGACGCGCACATGTTCCACGACACGATCGCCGCCAACCTGCGCTACGCGCGTCCGGAGGCGACCGACGACCAGCTGTGGGAGGTGCTGCGCGCGGCGCAGATCAGCGATCTGGTGACCGAGCTGGCCGACGGTCTCGCGACCGTCGTCGGTGACCGCGGCTACCGGCTGTCCGGCGGCGAGAAGCAGCGCCTGGCAATCGCGCGGTTGCTGCTCAAGGCACCTGCTGTCGTGGTGCTGGACGAGGCCACCGCGCACCTCGACAGCGAGTCGGAGGCGGCCGTGCAGCGGGCCTTGAGCACCGCTCTGGCGGGACGGACGTCGCTGGTGATCGCCCACCGGCTGTCGACGGTGCGCGACGCCGACCTGATCCTGGTGATCGAGGACGGACGCGTCGTCGAGCGCGGGCAGCACGACGCCCTGCTGGCCGAGGACGGGTTGTACGCCGAGCTGTACCGCACCCAGTTCGAGCGGCAGGCAGCCGGGGTGTAGCCGGCTTGGCTGAGCAGCGGGGAGCTACTCGCCCATCAGCTCCTCGGGATGATCGAGGTTGGCTGGGTCGACGCTCGGCTCGGGCTCGGACTGGCCGGAGGGCGAAGCCTGCTCCTCGTCGTCGGGCACGGCGATGTCGACGTCGCCGTTGGGCTGCGAGCGGATCGCCGGGTTCGTCATGGCGCGAAACTACCCCTGGCGGTCGGCGGCTAGGCCGGGCGTGGGTGGCATCACGATGTCAAGGCCGGATCGCTTGGCTGTGGACAGCTTCTGGCTGTCCACAGATTGCTGTTGTGCAGGTCAGGGCTGGTCTTCGTCGGCCGGTTCGATTAGAGTCGAACGTATGTTCGAGACCACGGATGGCACCGCGAGCGGCACCGCGACGGGCACTGCGACGGACGCCTCGTTCGAGGAGGAGCTGGCCGGGCTCGCTCGCGGGCTGCGGGCGTGGGCCGGGCAGGACCTGAGCCTGCTGCCGGTGGTCGCGGTCCCTCGCCGGGTCGAGATCCTGCTGCGGGCGCGCAACGAGATCGACGGCGAGCTGCTGCGCGAGCTGCAGGCCGCCGACCGCAGCGGCGAAGCCGCACGGCTCGGCGGCGGGTCGACGGTGGGCTGGCTCGCCGAAGCCGGCCGGCTGGACCACCGGCACGCCTCGTCGCTGGTCCGCACCGCCCGCGGGCTCGCCGACCGGCTACCCGCCACCGCCAAAGC
>JAABVA010004530.1_pt1 | contig 12825 bp, 13 predicted proteins | sample 5560331 | NCBI WGS metagenome assembly JAABVA01 (sample SAMN12812661, study PRJNA571458) | rock metagenome | isolation source: Antarctica rocks | place: Antarctica: Victoria Land, Mt New Zealand sud | collected 2016-01-07
CACTTGGGTCCTTGTGCTATTCTGTTCCATGCGTGGTCTCCGCCGACGTGGCAACGCCGGTTGTGGTGCGTTGAACAAACCAAAGACTACGCCACCAACCTATTTTCACCATATCCGAAACGGAACCTGCCGCGGTGGCGCTGGCCTGGAGCAACGGCCAGACCGAGGGACAGATCAACCGGTTTAAAACGCTCAAGCGCCAGATATATGGCCGAGCCAACCTCGACCTGCTCGGCCGAAGGTTTCTGCTCGCAGCTTGACCATCGAGAGTGGCCAGGAGCCCATTTCGCCTGACCCGGTCGAGTAACAGTTCTATGCTGCCACTCCGAACCGCCGCTTGCGACCAGACTCGGAAATTCGGCCGACTAGGGCCACTTGCCGCGTGTGCCGATATAGTTCGCGCGCGGGCTATGGCGCGGGTTGCCGCGTGCGGTAGCGTGCCCGGGACGGGCGAGATAGTCGCGCTCGGCTAACGCTCGCGCTGTGGCGCTGACCGCGGGGCGCCGGGTTGCAGCACGCCCGGACCTGCACGGACCTGGAGAATTTGCGACGACGCATCGCTGACCAAAAGCAGGTGGTCTCGCATCTCACGCATAGCTGCGTCCGGATCGCCCGCAAAAATCGCCGCCATCACCCGCCCGTGTTCCGCATACGAGCGCGCCACCCGGCCCGCGAGCTGGAACTGCGCGCGTCGGAACGGCGCCACACGCCGGCGCATCGCCCGGATCACTTCGCCAAATGCGTCGTTATGTGCCCCGTTGTAGATGAGCGCGTGGAAGTCGGCGTTGAACGCTTCGTAGCCCACGTGATCGCCTGCGCGCACCAGCACCCGCGATGCACGATAAAGCGCCTGCAATGCGCGCTGGTCCGCCGCCGTCATCCGTAGCGCCGCCAGCCGCGCGCCGCTCGCTTCCAATTCGGCCATCGCCTCGAACATTGCCTCCAGCCGCGCGCGATTCACGTTGGTCACGACCACGCCGCGGTGCGGCCGCTTCTCTACAAGGCCGGTTGCCTCCAAATGACGCAACGCCTCACGCACAGGCGTGCGCGAGACGCCGAACCGCGCCGCGACCGCCACCTCTTCCAGCCGCGCGCCCGGCAGCAGCGCGCCCGCCATGATTTCCTCGGCGATGCGCGCGGCTAGCTCGTCGGCCATGAGGCGCCGCGACGGTGCATCAAGGCAGGGCATAGCGGCATCGACGGCGCGTTCCATGCCCGTGAGGAACACGCGGCGAGGCCCGGTCGAGCCGCCGCCCCGTCCTCACGGCACACGCGCATGCAATCTTGCATACATGACGGTATACAAATTGCGCCGTTATCCGCGGGAGTTTCGCATGACAGAGATCGCTGCCGAGCCCTACCCGTTTGCCCTAGACATCGCGCACGCGGCGCTGGTGATCATCGACATGCAGCGCGACTTCCTCGAGCCCGGCGGCTTCGGCGCGGCGCTCGGCAACGACGTGGGCCTGCTTCGCACCGCCATCGCGCCCACCAGAACGCTGCTGCAAGCGGCGCGGGCCGCCCACATGCTGGTGATCCACACGCGCGAGGGCCACCGGCCCGATCTATCGGACCTAGCACCCGCGAAGCGCGCACGGGGAAATTTTGCGCTCGGCATCGGCGACGTCGGCCCAATGGGCCGCATCCTCATCCGAGGCGAGCCGGGCCACGACATCATCCCCGAACTCTATCCCGTCGCGGACGAGCCCATCATCGACAAGCCCGGCAAAGGCGCGTTCCACGCGACGGAGCTGGGCGCCATCCTGCACAATCGAAACATCCGCCAACTCATCGTCTGCGGCGTGACAACGGAAGTCTGCGTGCACACCACCGTCCGCGAGGCCAACGACATCGGCTTCGACTGCCTCGTGCTGCGCGACTACACCGGCTCCTACTTCCCGGAGTTCCACGAACACGGACTGCGCATGATCGCGGCGCAGGGCGGCATCTTTGGCTGGGTCGGCACGTCCGCGGACGTCTGTGCGGCCCTCGCCCGGAGTACGGCGTAACCTCAGCAGGAGCAAGCCCATGACAGCGACGACCGCCCGCGCACCGTTTGCGGGACCGAGCGTCTGGGTTCCCGGCGACTGGAACGCCTTCTTCGGTTTCGGGACCAACATCCTGGTGAACCTGCTCGTGCTGACGGGCCTACTCCGCTTCGTGCTCGGCATGGCGGAGGACATCGTGTTCGGCCGCATCCTGCCGGCGACGGGGCTGATGCTCTGCCTGAGCACGGTCTACTACGCATGGCTTGCCCGCAGCACCGGCCGCTCGGACGTGTGCGCGCTGCCGTCGGGCATTTCCGTGCCGCACATGTTCGTCGTCGTGTTCGTCGTCATGCTGCCGATCCTGAAAGCGACGAACGACCCGATGCTGGCCTAGTCCGCGGGCCTGACCTGGGTCTTCGTGCAAAGCTTCGTGCTGATGGCCGGCGGGTTCATCGCGCCCGTCATCCGCCGCATCACTCCGCGCGCAGCCCTGCTTGGCTCGCTCGCCGGCATTTCGCTCACCTTCATCTCCATAGCCCGGCGGCGCAGATGTTCGCCACTCCCGCCATCGGCATCACCTGCTTCGCGATCATCCTCGCGAGCTGGTTCGGCGGCGTGCGCTATCCGCGCGGCATCCCGGGCGGCCTCATCGCGACCGCCGTGGGCACCGCCATCGCCTGGGGCAGCCTTGCCTTAGGCATGCCCATCGGCGGAATGAGCTTGCAGCGTGTCGCCGCGTCCGTCTCCAGCTTCGGCCTGCGTCTGCCGTCGCCCGCCATCGGCCAGGTGTTCGCGGGCTTCCAGTATGTCGGCGTGATCCTGGAGACCGCGATCCCGTTCGGCATCTACGACCTCGTGGAGGCGATGGACAACGTGGAGAGCGCGGCTGCCGGCGGGGACAGCTTCCCCACGACGCAGGTGCTGACAGCCGACGGCGTCATCAGCCTGATCGGCTGCCTGATGGGCAACCCGTTCATCAACGCGGTCTACATCGGCCACCCCGGCTGGAAGGCGATGGGCGGCCGGATCGGCTACTCCGCGGCCACCGGTGCGCTGATGCTGGTCCTCGCATGGTTTGGCATCGTCGCGTTGATGATGGCGTTGATCCCCGTGGTGGCGATCCTGCCGATCCTTCTCTACATCGGTATGCTGATCGGCGCGCAGGCGTTCCAAGAGACGCCGCGGAGCCACGCACCCGCCATCGTGCTGGCGCTGATCCCGCAGATCGCCGCCTGGGGCAAGACGCAGATTGACAACGCCTTCGACAAGCTTGGCGAGAACGGCGTGCTCTATCATGGCCTGTCCGTGTTCGGCGGCGGTGCGACGCTTGCGGGCATCGTGCTGGGATCGGTGACCATGATGCTGATCGAACGCAAACTCGCGACCGCCGCCCTGTTTGCGCTGGCGGGTGCGGTGCTGACGTTCTTCGGGCTGATCCACGGCGAGGCGATCGGCTTCGGCTCCTCCTCGCAGGTTGCGGCGGGCTACGTCGTCGTCGCGATCATCCTCTATGCGTGCGCGAGGAAGGCCTTCATCATGCCCGTCGGCGCGGTCGCGCACGAGGAGCCTGCACTGTGACGGACGACGATCCCGAAGCCCTCGTGGCCGCGCTGGCGCAAGCCGCCGGCCTGCCCATCGCCAGCGAGCACGTGCGGGGCGTCGCCGAAAACCTGCAACGCCTGATGACGCAGGCGCGCATCGTGATGCAGGTCGAGCTGCCGCTGGAGATGGAGCCCGCTTCCATCTTCCGCCCATGAGTCTGCACGAGATGGGGAGCCTGCACGATATGGGTGCGGCAGCGGTTGCGGCGGCGGTGCGTGCCCGCCGGGTCACCGCGACTGCCGTCGCCGAGGCAATGCTCGACCGCATCGCCGTGCGAAACGGCGCTCTCAACGCCTACACCGACGTGTTTGCCGACCGCGCGCTGCATGAGGCCCGCGCCGTCGACCGGATCGTGGCGGGTGGCGGCGATCCCGGCCTGCTCGGGGGCGTGCCATATGGGGTGAAGAACCTGTTCGACGTCGCTGGCGTCACCACGCGCGCCGGCTCGCTGATCAACCGCACGAAACCGCCGGCGCAGCACGACGCGGTGCTGGTCGCGCGCATGACCCAAGCGGGCGCGGTGCTGCTCGGGGTCCACAACATGGACGAATACGCCTATGGGTTCACCACCGAAAACGCGCATGACGGCACCACGCGCAATCCGCACGACGTGTCCTGCGTCGCGGGCGGGTCGTCTGGCGGTTCGGCCGCTGCGGTTGCAGCCGGGCTATGTGCGGCGGCGCTTGGGTCCGACACCAACGGCTCGATCCGCGTGCCTGCATCGTTCTGCGGTTTGTTCGGCCTGAAACCGACATACGGGCGGCTGCCGCGCACTGGCACATACCCGTTCGTGTTCGACCTCGACCATCTCGGCCCTCTCGCGCGCAGTGCCGAGGATCTGGCGCTCGTCTATGACGCACTCCAAGGTCTTCACGCAGGCGACGCCGCCTGCGCGCCCCACGATCCCGAACCCGTGTCGCCGCATCTGCACGCGCCGGACGGCTTGCGGATCGGCGTGCTGGACGGATGGTTCCACGATATGGCCAATGCCGACGCCCATGACGCCGTGGCTGCGGCCGCGGGCGCGCTCGGTTTTGTCGGCAACGCGCGCCTGCCCGGCGCTGAGGCCGCGCGCGCGGCCGCCTTCCTGATCACCGCGGCATCGGGAGCGAACCTCCATTTCACCGACCTCGCGCAGCGGCCGGAAGACTTCGATCCGGCCACGCGCGACCGTCTGCTCGCGGGCGCGCTGCTGCCCGCGCACCTTGTCTTGCAGGCGCAGCGCGTGCGCCGCTGGTTCGCCGACCAGGTCGCCGACCTGTTCCGCCGGTTCGATGTGCTGCTCGCCCCCTCCACGCCCTGCACGGCAACGGCCGTCGGCCAGGCGACGCTGCGCATCGGCGGCAAGGACGTCCCCGCCCGCCCGAGCATCGGCTTGCTCACGCAGCCGCTGAGCTGCATCGGCGTGCCGGTTGCTGCCGTTCCCATCCGCCGCCCGGGCGCCATGCCCATCGGGGTGCAGATCATAGCACCCCCTTGGCACGAACGCCGGGCATTGCAGATCGCCGCGCGCCTTGAAGCATGCGGCATCGCCGGATCGGATGCGCCGGCATGATGCGGATCAACGCGCCCGAAACCGTCGCCGAAATGACCGCAGCGTTGGACGCGTATGAGCGCGCGCTGATGGCCAACGACCTCGCGGCCTTGAAGGCGCTGTTTTGGGACGCGCCGCTCACGACTCGGTTCGGGCCCGGCCAGGACCTATACGGCATCGATGCGATCACCGAGTTCCGCGCCGCCCGTACCGACGGCTCCCCGCAGCGGACGCTTGCGAACACGGTCATCACCACGTTCGGCACCGACTATGCAATCGCCAACACGGAATTCTTCCGCGCCGGTGCCGCCGCCCACGGCTCGTTCCTGGCCGAAGGATCATGACCATTCCGCTCGATATCACAACGATCCGAACCGCCTACACCTCCGGCAGCTGTGATCCGGCGGCGATGCTGGAAGCGATCTTCGACCGCATTGAACGTGATCTGCGTCCCGTCTGGATCACCGCCACCCCGCGCAACCGCGCCCGCGAGCGGCTGGCCCAGGCGCGTGCGCGGGCGGAGAACGGCGAACCGCAGCCGCTGCTCGGCGTCCCCTTCGCCGTGAAGGACAACATCGACGTCGAGGGCCTGCCCACCACGGCTGCGTGCCCGGATTTCGCCTACATCCCCGACCGATCGGCTGCCGCGGTCGAGCGCCTCGAACAAGCGGGTGCGATCTGTATGGGCAAGACGAACTTGGACCAGTTTGCCACCGGACTCGTCGGCACGCGCTCGCCCTATGGCGCCTGCAGCTCCGTCTTCGGTGACGCCCATGTCTCGGGGGGTTCCAGCTCGGGGTCTGCCATCGCGGTCGCGGCAGGCTTGGTCAGCTTTGCGCTCGGGACGGACACTGCGGGTTCGGGCCGCGTGCCGGCTGCCTTCAACAACATCGTCGGCCTGAAGCCCACACGCGGCCTGGTCAGCACGCGGGGCGTGGTACCCGCCTGCCGCACGCTCGATTGCGTTTCCGTGTTCGCGGGCACGGTTGGGGATGCAGCGGACGTCCTCGGCATCATCGCGGGGTTCGACGCGGCCGACCCGTTCTCCCGGCCCGTCGCCCCGCCAAGCGCGTTCGATGTTACCGAATTCCGGTTCGGCGTGCCGGAAACCCTGCCGGTCGCCTTCGGCCACGCCGACGCGGAGCGCCTGTTCGCCGCCACGACCGAACGGCTTGTTGCGCTGGGTGGTCACCCTGTCCGCTTCGACCTCGCACCCTATCTCCGCGCGGGCGCGCTGCTGTATGGCGGGCCGTTTGTGGCCGAACGCCTGGCAGCCTTGCGCGCTTACGGTTTTGCGGATTGGGACCGCATGGACCCGGTCGTCGCCGGGATCATCCGTGGCGCCGAGGCACTCCATGCGGCGGAAGCGTTCAGCGGCCTCTACGCGCTCGCCGCGATGGCGCGGGAAACTTCCTGGGAACAGTTCGACGTGATGCTGCTCCCTACCGTCCCGCATCACCCGACTCTCGCAGCGGTCGCCGCCGATCCCGTCCGTTGCAATGCCGCACTTGGCGTCTACACGACATTCACCAATCTCCTGGACCACTGCGCCATTGCGATCCCGGCCGGGATGCAGGCGAGCGGGCTGCCATTCGGCGTAACGCTCTCCGCATGCGCCTTCGCAGACGCGCCGCTCGCTTCACTGGCTGCAAGACTGCATGACGCGGTAGACGGCACCATCGGGATAACGGACTGGAAGGTGCCTCCGCGCGCAGCCACCGCAACGCGAAGCGGACGGATCTCACTCGCCGTCGTCGGCGCGCATCTCAGCGGGGAGCCGCTGAACCATCAACTGGCCAGCTGCGGTGCCCGTCTGCGCCGGACCGCGCACACGGCGCCGGGCTACCGTCTGTTCGCACTTGCAGGCGCTGGCATCGCCCGCCCCGGCCTGCTGCGCGACCCGTCCGGCGCGGGTAACGTCGAGATCGAAGTATGGGACCTCGAACCCGGCGCGTTCGGCGAGTTCGTCAGCCAAATTCCCCCGCCGCTCACCATTGGCACGGTGGCACTCGACGACGGCTCGGAAGCGAAAGGGTTTCTCTGCGAGAGCGAAGCGACCAAGGGCGCAGTGGACATTACCGCATGGGGCGGCTGGCGCGCTTGGCGCGCGGCTTGTTCGTGATGAGCCGTTTGCGCGTGCAGACGATCATGAGCGGTGCGGCAATGACATCTCGCGATGGCCCGCGATTTTATACTCTGCCTCAAGAATGGACGAGGCGCTTCTTCTTGGCTTTGTACTCTGGGGTACGGGGCACGTCGGATAAGGAGCTTGCGTTCCTTCCCGCGATCAGAGAACCGCATCTACATAGGTTGCAGCCGCTCCAACCGCCGCATCAAGCGCTGCAGCTTGGGGCGCAGGTGTAAGAACCGGCAATACAGGCTTTCCAGTATTGCCAAGACGCCCGGATTTCTTGCAGCGAGCCCAAATGGCCGCAGCCAGGGGATCGTTCGCCACATAGCGGCGAATGCGGCGGCTCCAGATAGCAACCGGCCGTCCTCGACAGCGTGGAAGCGTGCCAGCAGCGCAGCGCGGTCGATTGGACATGGCGTATTCTCTCGTGCCACGTTTACAAAAGTGATGGCGTGCCTGCGGTCGAGCCGGCGCATCAGCGCGATCTCTCGTCGGCAGAGAGGGCAATCACCATCGAACCAGACGAGCACTTCAGCCATGCCTGCTATATGGGCGAGCGGAGCTTCCTGTCAGCCTCGACCGCTCCAACTCAGAGCCTACATTCATCCAGGACACCTTATGACCGATGTCTCCACCACGATCACCCCGGAGTTCCGGCGAGGGTGGGATGCCGCTCTCCTTGCCGTGCGCTATTGGCATGAGTCGCAGGCAAAAAAGACCCTGATCCAGGCAAGACGCAATCGGTTTCCAAAAAACTTGGAGCGGGAAGCGGAAGTCCACCAGAGGTCAGCCGAGATGATCGTCGCCTTGGGTCCGGATGACGCCTGACCCCAGATCCTCGGCAGCGGTCATTCGAACCGCCGTCAGCGACTTCCGACATCTCGCCGATCACGGCAAGTAACGCTCCCTTGCCGCCGGGGTAAGGGCGCCCGCTCTGCACAGGCGTAATGCGCGACAAGCCAAGATGGTGCGGGTGGTTCTGTGATGGCTCACCCGCGCCAATCCGCCCGGCGTTCGCAGCGTTATGTCGCTGACCGGCACCTTCTACCGTAGGACGCACCATGACATCTGATCCCCGCACTTCTCAGCACTCCTTCCCCGGCGACCAGCAGCAGCCCGCGCCTGGACTGACCTCCAAGATGATCCCCGCGCCCGACCATGGCGAAAACAGCTATATCGGCAAGGGCCTGCTGACCGGCCGTGTGGCGCTGATCACGGGTGGCGATTCCGGCATCGGCCGTGCCGTTGCAATCGCCTTTGCGCGGGAGGGGGCGAACGTTGCGCTTTCCTACCTGCCAGTGGAGCAGTCGGACGCCGAAGACACGGCCCGATGGATCGAGCAGGCTGGACGGCGGGCAGTCCTGCTGCCCGGCGACATCCAGGACGAGGCGCATTGCCATACCTTGGTCGAGCAGACCGTGGCGCAGCTCGGCCGGCTCGATATCCTGGTCAACAACGCCGCCCACCAGACAGTGAACAAGGAGCTGGCGGACGTCACCGCCGAGCAGATCGACACCTCGTTCCGCACCAACGTGTTCGCGATGTATTATTTGTCCCAGGCGGCGGTGCCGCACATGAAGCCCGGAGCCTGCATCGTGAATACCACCAGCGTGCAAGCCAAGACCGGCACCAAGTCGATGCTGGTTTACGCCGCCACGAAGGGCGCAATTGCCTCCTTCACCATAGCTTTGTCCAACCTGCTGGCTCCGCAGGGCATCCGGGTGAACTGCGTGGCGCCCGGCCCGATCTGGACGCCGATCCAGCCCATTGCAAAGGATCCGGAAGAAATAGAACAGCTCGGCAAGAGTATGCCGCTGGGCCGCGCCGGGCAGCCGGCGGAACTGGCAGGGGCATTCGTGCTGCTGGCCTCGGACGCCGGCAGCTACATGAGTGGCGCATTGATCCCGGTGACGGGCGGGGTGCCGATGTTCTGAGCAGGCAACGCTACACTGGAAGCGAGACGCCGTTTTCGCCCTCAAGAATGGCCACGGTCCGAGTAAAACGAGCGGCGGACATGCGGGCGATCTGACCGCAATCCCTGTTACATCGGGAAACCATGGCCAGGGCTGTTGGTGTTTTGGCGAGGGCGCGCATAGGAGCGGTCCAGCAGTCAAGGGCCCAGCTGTTCGGTCCCTGCTGTCCGTTGCGGAGTGCAAGCCCGACATGGTCAGCCCATCGTGCCGGCCCCATGGTCACCGGCCGAAGAACTACGTGCCCCGATCAATGCTCGACCACACTCACCTGACTTCGAGCCTCGGACGCTCGGCTGGGTATCATCACGGCTATCCGTTCGGGACTGAGCAATGGGGGCCGACCCGCTTCAGCCCCTGCACTGGTTTGGTCAGGGATGTTGGCAAGCAGTAAGCAGGTCTGAAAGCGGATTCAGAAAAGGTCAGGTTGCATGCAAATTCGCCTCATGCGAAGGGCTTCGGAGAAGGTTTCATCTCTGAACCATCTAGTCTCCGATCGCCGCCTCGCGACGATGCTGGGCCTTGGCTTCAGCTCGGGCATTCCCTTCCTGCTTGTCTATGTGACGCAGTCGGCTTGGCTGTCGGAGGCCAAGGTGCCGATCGGTATCCTGGGCCTGATGAGTGAGCTGACGCTCGCCTACAAGTTCAAGTTCGTATGGGCGCCCTTTCTCGACCGCTATGACGCGCCGGTCTTCAGCCGCCTGCTTGGACGGCGGCGCGGCTGGATCATCGTCTCGCAGATTGCGGTGATGCTGGCGCTCGCGTGCGTCGCCTTCGGCGACCCCGCGCACTGGCTTGCCTGGACCGTCGTCTTTTCCCTGGCACTCGGCTTCGCCGGGGCGACGCAGGATGTGGTGATCGACGGCTGGCGCATCACGGTGGCGCCCGCCGAACGGCAGGCGCTGATGTCGTCGTGGTCGGAGATCGGATGGCGCGTGGGTAACTTCGCCGCGGGCGCGGGCGCGCTCTATTTGGCGGACAGCTTCGGCTGGCGCGCCGCCTATCTGTGCATGGCCGCGCTGATGGCGCCTGGCATGATCGCAGCCCTGCTTGCGCCCGAGCCCGAATCCGACAAGGCCGCGCATTCCGAGCAGCCGGGCTTCGTTACGACCATCACCACGCCCATCAAGGAGTTGATCACGCGCCTCGGACCGCTGGCCGTTCCGGTTCTCGTCATGGTGGCCGGGTTCCGCATGCCCGGCTATGTGTCGAGCGCGATGGCCCTGCCGCTGTTCAAGAGCCTGCACTTTTCCAACACGGATATCGCAACAGTCACGAAACTGTTCGGCTTTTGGGTCGCGCTGGGGGGCACGTTCCTCGCAAGCTACATCGTGCCGCGGATCGGCATGATGGCAAGCCTGCTCGTTGGAACCGTGTTCGGCTCCGCCTCGCATCTGAGCCTCGCCTACCTCGCCGTGCATGGTGACCACGGCGGGGGCGAGTTCTGGACCTTCGCCGTCGCTGTCAGCATCGACAGTTTCGCCTATGCCTTCGCCTCCATCGTCCTCATCGCCTATATGTCCTCGCTGACCGCGACGGAGCACGCAGCCAGTCAGTACGCTTTGCTGACGTCGCTCTGCGCCTTTCCCGGCAGCCTGCTTGCGGGCGCCTCGGGCTTCGTCATCGAACGAATGAGCTTTGAATGGTTCTTCGTCGCAACATCTCTGATCGGCGTACCGGTGGCAGTGTTGTGTTGGTATGTCCGGCGCTTGCAGGCAAGGATGAGGCCGCAGTCCGCCGCCTGAGCAGGCGATGGGGTGCGTCCCCTCTCCCCAAAGCTGTGGTTTCACGAACGCTGCGTCCAGGTCGAGAGGTCGCTTTCCACCATCGGAACGCGTAGGAACCCGGGCATCGTTCGGCGCCACACTCAACCCACTGCGGGTATGGCGCTTGTGTCCTTGGCCCTTGACCGAAGGACTTCCGCCCTTAATCGGTTGACGTCGAACCAGTCGTCCGAGGACTCAGTGGAGGTGAATGGCGAGCCAAACGGTCGGCTCGTCCTTCGCAGTCCATGTGACCCGGTGCAACCGGTGGGCGGGGATCAGCAGATGGTCGCCGGGACGAAGATCGCGCGCGCCCTCGCCATCGATCCACAAACCCGCCGAACCCTTGAGCAGCAGCACCCATTCGTCATGGTCCTGGTCATAGGGAATGTCCGCAGGCGTCGATTGCCCGGTCGAGACGATCCGCTCGATCCTGGCACCCTTTCGCGAGAGCAGGTCCATAAAGTCCTCATCCTGCGACGGAACGGGAAGATGGTCGAACAGATTAGCCAACGTATTCTCCTACAATCAGCATGACCGCCCGCGACACAAAGCGAACTTTGCGAAGGCGTCTGATACAAAGTGAATGCGCCACGATCCGATCTTGCGCCTACGTGCAAAAGCGGAAATCCAGGGCGAGTAGCTTCTGTTGCTGACGAGCGTAGCGGTCTCAAGCAAGGATGACGATCATGGTCAATGACAAGATGATGGCGCAAATCACCGACAAGGGCGGCTTCATCGCCGCGCTCGACCAAAGCGGCGGATCGACACCCGGCGCCCTGCGCCTCTACGGCATTCCGGACAGCGCCTATAGCGGCGATGCCGAGATGTTCCGGCTCATGCATGAGATGCGCGTGCGTATCATGACCGCGCCGGCCTTCACCGGAGCTAGAGTCATCGCTGCCATCCTTTTCGAAGCCACGATGGACGGGCAGGCGCAGGCGGAGCCTGTTCCGGCCTTCTTATGGCGGGAACAGGGCATCATCCCCTTCCTGAAAGTCGACAAGGGGCTTGAGGCCGAGAAAAGCGGTGTAAGCCTTATGAAGCCGATGCCGACGCTCGACGCGTTGCTCACTCGGGCGGTGAGGCTCGGCGTCTTTGGCACCAAGATGCGCTCCGTCATCAATCTGCCCTCTAAAGAGGGTATCGCCGCCGTGGTGGAGCAGCAGTTCGACGTGGCTGCGCAGATCGCCGGGCACGGGCTCATGCCCATTATTGAGCCGGAGGTTTCGATCAAGAGCCCGGACAAGGCCGGCGCGGAAGCCATCCTCCTGGCCGAGCTGATTAGAAAACTCGACGCTTTGCCGGGCGACCGACAGGTGATGCTCAAGCTGACGATCCCGGAGATACCGGATTTCTATTCAGCGCTGACGAGCCACAAGCGCGTGGCCAGGGTCGTGGCACTTTCCGGCGGCTACACTCGGGCCGACGCTTGTAAACGCCTTGCAGCCAATCACGGCATGGTCGCGAGTTTTTCGCGTGCCCTGACCGAAGGCCTCAAGCATTCGATGAGTGATGCTGCGTTTAACACTGCGCTGGCAATATCCATCGACGAAATTTATAGAGCTTCTACCGTGAAGGTTTGACGCCGGGACGCACAAGCTAGGCCCGAAATGGCACAGCAACCGAGGACGCCGCAGAAGAAAGTAGCTTGGGAGTAGTTTCACTTCATGGTCCGCTCCCCATCGGCATGCTTCCACGGCGGCTAGTGGAAATCCCGGGTTGGCACCTTGATGCCGGCGCCGGGCCGCAGGTCTGGAACATAGACGTCCCGGACCTTGTGGCCGCCAGATCTGGCCCTTGCCTGCTCCCGTGGGTCCCGCCCTGCCGGGTGCGT
>JAABVA010004531.1_pt1 | contig 12823 bp, 13 predicted proteins | sample 5560331 | NCBI WGS metagenome assembly JAABVA01 (sample SAMN12812661, study PRJNA571458) | rock metagenome | isolation source: Antarctica rocks | place: Antarctica: Victoria Land, Mt New Zealand sud | collected 2016-01-07
CGACGGGCACCTCGACTAGTTCCAGGCCCAGGACGCGGGCGGCTTTGGCTATACTCAGGTGCGCGGCGTTGGAGCACACGACACGGCGGGCGCCGGTCAGGTCCCGCGCAGCCCACAGCGCGGTCATGTTCGCCAGCGTCGAGCCGGGCAGTAGGTGCCCGCCGCCCATCCCGAACGTCGGCGCCAGCCAGCCGACCACCAGCTGCTCGAGCTGCCGGGCGGCGGGCGCGGCGTCGGGGTGCAGCAGGTTCTGGTTGCTCGCGGCGGCCCACATCGCCGTAGCCCAGGTCACCCATGGTGTCGGCGGGTCCATGTGCGCGAAGAAGCCGGGATGGTCCAGCCGGCTGACCTGCTCCAGCGCCGCGCCCCGCAGGTGCTCCAGCGCCGCGAGCCCGCCGAGCCCGACCGCCGGCCAGTGCTGCCCGACGTCGAGCGGCAAGGCCGGGTCGACGTGCGGATTCCCCGGCACGCTGCGTGCCTCGATCAGCCACCGCAGCGCCTCGCGCAACCCGTGGGCGTCGGGCGCGAAGTCCTGCTCGTACGGCACGACGGACATCCTCTCCCGCCCCACGCCCGCGTCGCCCAGGGGCGCGGTCGTGCAGCTGCCCGGGTTGGTGGACTCCGCGCCGCGCCACCTCGGCCTGCTCACTCCAGAGGAAGGTCGTCGGGCTCGTCAGGTCGCCGAGGCCCCCGGATGCGGCGCTGGTCCGCCTCGATCGCGATGTCGTTGATGCTGGCCTCGCGGCGGGTCATGTAGCCGCTGGCGTCGAACTCCCAGTTCTCGTTGCCGTACGAGCGCCACCACTGCCCGTCGTCGTCGTGCCACTCGTACTGGAAGCGCACGGCGATCCGGTCGTCGGTGTACGCCCAGAGGCTCTTGCGCAGGGCGTAGTCCTGCTCGCGGTCCCACTTGGCCCGCCACACGGTGTCGGCTGTGTAGGCGGCGGCGACGCGCTCGGGGTCGCGGGTGTTCCAGGCGTCCTCGGCCGCCTGCACCTTTGTCCTGGCGCTCGCCTGGTCGAACGGCGGCTGCGGCGGCCGGGACGGGTCGATGGTTGCGGGGTCCATGCCGGTCTCCTTGTTGGCGTGTGGTTCCCAAGTGGTCACGGGTGGGTCAGGCGGGCCTGCAGCTGGGCGCGCAGGCCAGCGAGCTGGCTGGCGCGGTCGATGGTCAGGCCCCCGACGAGGTCTGTTCCTTGGTAGTAGCAGACGACGGACGGCTGCCCCTGGCTGTCGGTCTGTGTCGCGGTGCTGGTGGTGGCGAGGTGGGGCAACCCGACCGACCGCAGCTTCCGGCCGTGCAGCTCGGTCCAGAACGACGGGATAGGAACGTACGTGGGCGCCGCGTCGCCTTCCAGCAGGGTCCGGGCCGCGGCGTCGGCCTGCTCGTGGGCGTTGCTCCAGTGACCGAGCGCGACCAGCGTGCCGCCCGAGAATGGGTGCGGCCAGCGGGCGACGTCGCCAGCGGCGACGATGCCCGCAGCGGGATGCCCGTCCTGCAGCAACGGTCGGCACCAGGCGTCGCACACCACCCCGGCGTCCAGGCGCAGCCCGGACCGGGCCAGCCAGCCGGTGTTGGGTGTGGCTCCCAGCGCCGCGACGACGACGTCGGCCCGGAGCGTGGAGCCGTCGGACAGCACGGCGCCCGACGCCCGGCCGGCCGGACCCTCCAGCAGGCGGTCGACGGTCACGCCCAGGCGCAGGTCCACCCCCGCGCTGCGGTGCAGGTCCGCGGCCCACCGCCCGACGACCGGACCGAGCACCGAGCCGAGCGGGAGGTTCTGCGGCTCGACCAGGCTGACCTGCAGTTCGCGGGCGCGGGCAGCGGACGCGATCTCACCACCGAGGAACCCGGCCCCGACTACGAGCAGGCGTGCGCCGGGTCGCAGGACGGCGGCGAGCGCCGACGCGTCGTCGCGGGTGCGCAGGGTCCACGGCTGCTCGCCGGGACTGGGGTCCGGCCAGGGGCGGGCCCGGGCGCCGGTCGCCAGGACCAGCGCGTCGTAGCCCACCTGCCGGCCGTCCGCCAGGTGGACCTTTCGTCCGGCTCGGTCCAGGCCGGCGGCCGGGACGCCGAGCAGCCAGGTCGCCTCAAGGTCGTCGGGGACGGGGAGGTCGAGGCTGCCCGGTGACGCAGCTGCGGCCAGGAGCTGCTTGGACAGCGGTGGACGGTCGTACGGCGGGTCTGGCTCGTCGCCGATGACGGTCAGCGCACCGTCATGGCCCCGCTGGCGCAGCGCCTGCGCCGCGCGCAGCCCGGCCAGGGAGGCCCCGACGATCACAACGTGCCGCAGCATCAGCGCGTGACCGTGACACTGATGGCCCGGACCGGGCAGGCTCCGGCGGCGTCCTGGACGTCGCGCAGGTGGGTGGCCTGGGGTGTCGGGTCGTACTGCAGGTGCTCGTCGTCGTCGAAGCGGAACACCGCGGGCGCGGCGAACACGCACTGGCCGTGGTTGTCGCACAGGGCGCGGTCGACCAGGACGGCGACGCCGGGCCCGGCGCTCACGCGGTGCCAATGGGCGCCGGCAGGGGAGGGTTGGACCTGGACAGGGCCGGCGGTGTCCAGCGCAGGGCGCTAACGCCGTCCTGCTGCACCACCCGGTCGATGTCGAAGTGCAGGAGGCGCTGCGCTCCTGGCGGTGCCGACGTGCCTGGCGTCCAGTCGGTCCGGGCCGTGCCCGACAGCTGCAGCGTGCTGCCGCTGTCCCAGTCGATGAACAGCAGACCGGCCGCAGGGTCCTGCAGCAGGTTGCCCAGCGTCATGAGCATGGCGTTGCCGGTGTAGTCCGGCCAGGACAGCGACGTGGCGTCATGGACGCGGACGAACCCGGGGTTGCCCCCGCGGTGCGAGGCGTCCAGGTCGCCCTCCGCCGAGCGCGTCCCGACGAAGAAGGTGTCGGCAGCGGTGATGAGCCGGTGCTGCTCCTGGTCGAGCGCCGTCGCCACGAGCGGGGCGGCCGGTGCCCCCTGGTCGTCCACCTGCCAGGGACTGCGCTGGGCGATGTACTTCGGGCAGTTCGCGTCCCCTCCGGGGTGAGGAGGCCGGCGATGTGATCGAAGTGCGCGTGGGTGATCACGACGGTGTCGATGGCGCTCGCCTCGATCCCGGCGTCGCGCAGTCCGGCGGGCAGCTGGCCGGTGCCCGGGACCGCGCCGGCCATGCCAGCGTCGACGAGGACGAGCTGCGCACCGGTGCGCGTTAGTTTTGCGGCCATGACGACTGCCGCGAAAGGGACGTTCGACATCGCGATGACACCCGGACCACCGGAGGTTGGAGGAGCGGTGGGCCGCTTCGACTTCACCAAGACCTTCCACGGTGATCTCGACGCCACCGGGGCCGGTGTCATGCTGTCCCACGGCGACCCACAGACCGGGGCTGCCGGCTACGTCGCAATTGAGACGGTCGACGGCCGTCTCGGGGACCGATCTGGAGGCTTTGCGCTGCAGCAGTTCGGCTTGATGCAACACGGCTCCCGGACGGTGCACTACGAAGTAGTGCCCGGATCAGGCCACGGGGAGCTCGCGGGCATTTCCGGGACCTTTCACCTCACAGTCGAGGAAGACGGGACCCACCGGTACACGTTGGAGTACGAGATCTGATTTGACGCCTCCTGTCACGCGGCGGACCGAGCGATCGAGCCCGACGGCCATTCCGATAGCCGACCCCCACCGACACCCCTCCCCCACGCGTGTCGGTGGCGATCCGAAGTGTGCCCACGATCAGATCGCGGTCAGCCCGCCATCGATGACGAAGTCGGCGCCCGTCGCGTAGGAGGACTCGTCCGACGCGAGGTAGACAACCAGCGGCGCGATCTCCTCTGGCGCGGCCGGTCGTCCAACCAGGGAGCGGGTGGCGAAAGCGTCCTGGAATTCCTGGAGCCCGGCCTCGATGACGCCTTCGGTTCTTACGGCCCCGGGGTGGATGCAGTTCGCCCGGATGCCGTCAGCCGCGAAGGTGGCAGCGACGTTCTTGGCCAGCATGCGGGTCGCTCCCTTGGCCGCCTGGTACGCGGCTGATGCTTCGGAGCCCCGAAGCCCGAGATTGGATCCGATCAGGATGATCGACCCGCCACCCGCCCGCTGCATGACCGGCACGATCGCTTGCAGGCCGACGAAGACGCCGCGCAGGTTGACGCGCATCTCGGCGTCAAAGCCGTCGAGCGTCTCCTCGAGCAGCGACCGGTATGCCGATCGGTAAGCGCAGGTGACGAGGACCGTCGGCGCTCCGAACGCCTGCTGGCAGTCCGCGATGACCGCCTGCCAACTCCTCGGGTCCGCTACGTCATGGGCGGCGAAGCGTGCGGCGCCTCCATCGGCGACGACCGCTGCCGTGGTCTCCTGCCCGCGGCTCTCGTCGACGTCGGTGAGCGTAACTGCGGCCCCCGCCACGGCCAGCGCGTGGGCACTCGCCCGGCCGATCCCGCGCGCCGCGCCGGTCACGATCGCGACCTGACCGGCCGCCCGTCCCTCATCAGGCAAGGTCATCTCACGCGCTCCCGAAGCTCGTACTTCTTGACCTTGCCCGATCCGGTGAGCGGCAGCTCATCGACGAAGAACCACAGCTTCGGAGCCTTGTGCGGAGCGAGATGCGCGCGGACGTGCGCGTCGAGAGCTCGCTCGTCGGGGATGGCGCCGACGCCCAGACGGACGAACGCGGCGACCTGCTCGCCCCACGTGGAGTCGGGCGCTCCAACCACCGCGGCGTCGACGACCGCGGGGTGCTGCCGCAGCACAGCCTCGATCTCGGCGGGAAAGATGTTCTCCCCGCCGCGGATGACCATGTCCTTCAAGCGGCCTCGGACGCGGCAGAATCCCCGCGCGTCCATCGAACCGAGGTCCCCTGTGTGTAGCCATCCGTCGGCGTCGATCGCCGCCGCCGTCGCCTCGGGATCGTCGAGGTAGCCGGCCATCACGTGGTAGCCGCGCGTGATGATCTCGCCCACCACGTCGTGCTCAACGACGTTCCCGTTGCGGTCGACGATCGACACGTCGATGCCGGGCAGTGGGCGACCCAGCGTCCGGGCACGCTCATCTGGCCGATCCTCGGGCGAGGACTGAGTAATGACCGGTGACGCCTCGGTCTGCGCGAACACTTGCGTACATCGCGCGTGCGTGGCCCGCTCGACGCGCTCGACTAGGTCCGGCGGGACGACCGCACCGCCGGAGAGCACGCGCTCAAGGGCCGACAGGTCCGAGCGCTCGAAACGCTCGTGCTCGAGCATCGCGACAAGCATGGTCGGCACGCCGAGCAGGCTCGTCGCGCGCGTCGCTTCGAGCAGATCGAGACACAGCCCGGGCTCGAACTGGGCCGGGAGCACGAGCGTTCCATGGACGCTGAGCGTTCCGAGCACGCTCATCACGCACCCGGCGGTGTGAAACAGCGGCATGGGACTGAGTTGGATCTCGCCGTCGCGCATCGCGAACCGTTCGCCGTAGCGGCTGGCGTTGCGCACGATCGCCCCGTGGCGCAGCATGGCGCCCTTGGGCGCGCCGGTGGTGCCGGACGTGAACTGGATCTGCGCGATCGATGACGGCGGCACGCTGGGGAGCCGGGTCGGCAGCGGGCGGGCGACCAGCTGCCGCCACTGCGAGAAGGGGATGACCTCGCGCAGCGCCGAGAGATCCGGGCTTACCGCGTCGACGAGGGCGGGCAGCGCTCGCCCGCGGTACTCATCGGCCGCGAACACTCCCACGACGCGCGAGCGGCGCAGCACATCTCGGAGCTCGTCCTCGCGGAGCGCCGGATTGACCGTGACGAGCGTGAGTCCCGCTAGCGCGGCGGCGAACTCGAGCACCACCCACTCGGGAAGGTTGGGGGCAAAGACGCCGATTCGGTCCCCCGACGCAAATCGCTCCAGAAGTGCTGCGGCCGCGCGCTGCGCTTCGTCGAGCAGCGCGGCATAGGTCCATTCCCGGCGGCGTGCAGGATCAGGATGTCCCTCGAGCAGGGCCACGCGCTCGGGGGCGGCTGCGGCGGCGCTGCAAAGAGCGTCTCCCACAGAGACTTCCGGTGGTGTCTCGGGGTTCCGGATCCACCGGGCGTCGGCGCTCGGTCCGTTCACGCTGGGACCTCGTCGACGGGCAGCGGATCGCTCAGCCGCCCCACGTGAAGCATCTCGCGCGCGACGACCACGCGATACGAGCCGATGAACCTGCGCTCGTCCTCGGCCAGCAGCGGCGCGACTCGGGACAGTTCGTCTCGCCACTGGCCCTGATCGAGGTCGAACCACAGCTCCGCGATCCCGTCGTAGGGGGGCGCCTCTTCGGGCCACCACGAACGCATGGTGGCCGGCAGGCAGTCGTTGGTGCTGTAGCGCACCAGTGCGTCGCCGAACGTACGAGCGACGAGCGGGGCGTGGACGGACTGCCAGTAATCGATGCAGTCGCGGTGGCGCATGTCGGGCTGTCGCGTGAGCAAGAACAGCGCCTTGATGCCTTCGTGAACGCGGGCGCGGTCGATGTGGACGGTCTCGCGAGCGAGTAGTGACTGGCGTGCGCCGGCCGGCCGCAGCCCGCTCCGGAGCGCGGCCACGGCAGCGGCCGCTGTGTCGTGGTCGGCGGCCCGCAACCACGACGCTCGGACCGCGGTCCAGGGGGCGACGTCCTCATCGCCCAGGCCGGCGCGCCCGGCGGGCTCCTGAACGTTGGTTGCCCGTCTTCTCACGAGCGTGGTGTCCGGGCGCTCGGCGACGGCGATCGGCGGGCGCCCGGCGAAGAGCTCGTACAGCTTGATCACACCATCGCCTCCGCGTGCCTGGCGCCCGTCGTGCTGGCCGTCTGCCAAGCGGCCGCCATCCAGCGGTATCTCGCGAGGGCATCGGTCATTGCCGCCACCGAGCACGACTCGTCGGCGGCGTGCGCCTGCGCGGGGTCCCGGGCCGTACACCAGGGTCGCGGGATGGCCCAAGGCGGGGGTGAGCACGGAGGCGTCGGTGAAGTACGACACCCCGATCGGCTCGCCCGCGTCGACGAGCTTGATGGTCTGACGGGACCCAGGGGTCGTCGCTGCTCGACCGGATCGGGTCCAGGACGACGCGGAGTTCGATAATGACCCCCCGGGCCCACTCGTCGCTGGATCTCGTGCATGGCAACCGACGCGTCAAAACCCGGGACCAGCCGCACGTCCAGGGTCGCGCGGCAGCGCGCGGGGATGACGTTCGGCGCGCCGCCCGCCTCGAGCTTGGTCACCGCGGCGGTGGGAGCGCCGAGGAGCGCATCGGAGGCGCTGAGTGGGCCGTCGGCCGCGAGTCGCACGAGCGCGTGTGCCATACGCAGGGCGGCGTTGTCGCGCTCGGGAGCAGACGAGGCGTGGCCGGCGACACCGTTCGTCTCGAGCCCCAACCACGCGACGCCCTTGTGGGCTACGGCGACGCGCCCGCAGGTCGGCTCTCCGATGACGACTGCGCCGATCGGGTGGCGCGCCAGTTCGGCGGCGATGCTCGCCGCTCCGCGGCACTCGGTCTCCTCTCCCGCGGTAACCGCCAGCATGATCGAGCGCCGCCTGCGCCGACCTGCTGCGTCGGCGACGGCGAGCGCCATCGCGGCGACGGCGCACTTCATGTCTGAAGCGCCGAGGCCCACGAGCCGCTCGCCGTCCAGCCTCGGCTCCAGCGGATCGCCGTGCCACGTCGCCTCGTCGGCAGGCACCGTGTCCAGGTGTCCGCTGAACAGCAGGGCGGGCTCCGCGGGATCTGATCCTGGGATCCGGGCGACGAGGCTGTCCCGGCCGCGCGCGAGCGGGTGCAGGCAGACGTCGGCTCCAGCCGCGTCCGGCATGTCTGCGAGCATGCGAGCAGCGACGCCCTCCTTCCCCGTCGGGGCAGCTGTGTCGATGCGGATCAGCGCAGCGGCGAGTTCGGTCACCTCCGACAAGGCGTTGGTACGCGTGCAGGGGCTCACGATGCGTCTCCGCCCTTGGCGGCGAGGCGGGTCTCCGGGAGGGCGGCGACGCCCAGGTAGCTGGACTGAAGGAGGGCGTGATCGTCGCGGAGGTCGCGTGCGGGACCTGCTGCGACGAGCTCTCCGTGGGAGAGGATGATGCCGCGGTCCGCGACGCCGAGGGCAAGCTGCACGTGCTGCTCGACGAGCAGGATCGCGCAGCCATCGTCAGCCACGCGGCGGAGGACTGGGAGAAGGCGTTCGACGATGATTGGGGCGAGTCCGAGGCTGAGCTCGTCGATGAGCAGCAGGTGCGGGCGGCGCGCGATGGCGAGCGCGAGCGCGAGCATCTGCTGCTCGCCGCCGGACAGCAGCCCAGCGCGGCGCCCGGCGAGGGGGCCGAGCGTTGGGAACAGCTCCACCGCGTGCTTTCGGTCCTCGGCCTTCCGCGTGGCTAGGCGGAGGTGCTCGGCGACGGTCAGTGCCGTGAACAGGGAACGTCCCTCGGGGACGAACGAGATCCCGCGGCGGGCAAGACGGTGCGGGCGGCCGGCGCGGACGCTCTCCCCGAGCGCCTCGATTGAGCCCGAGGACGGGGTCAACAGGCCGCTGGCCGCGAGCAGGGTGGTGGTCTTGCCGGCTCCGTTGGGTCCGATCAGCGCGACGAGCTCGCCAGGCTGGATGTGAAACGAGACGTTGCGCGCGACGGCGAGTCCGTCGTAGCCGACGTTGACTCCGTCGAGCCGAAGAGCCGGCCCTGTCACACCGCGCCCTCATCGCTTGCTCCGAGATAGGCCTCTCGCACGCGGCGGTCCTGCTGCACGCCTTCGGGAGGACCGTGGGCGATGACACGCCCGAAGTCGATCACCAAGACCTCGTCGCTGATCGCCATGACGAGCGCCATGTCGTGGTCCACCAGGAGAACGGACGTCCCTCCGTCGGCGATCGCACGCAGCGTGCGTCCCAGCGCTGAGCTCTCGTTGGCGTCGAGCCCGGCGGCGGGCTCGTCGAGGGCCAGCAGCTTCGGTTCGGCTGCGAGCGCCCGGGCGACGCCGACTAGCTTGCGCTGTCCGTGGCTGAGCTGCGCGGGAGCGTGCTCGGCATGCTCGACGAGGCCGACCGCCTTGAGCGCGCGCTCGGTCCGCGCGTCGTCTCGTGCGCGGCGGGGCTGCACGAGTTCCGCAAGGGCTCGGCGCGGCGACAGGCGCTCAGAGGCGATCGCGACGTTCTCAGCCACGCTCAGGTCGTCGAAGAGCTGGACGGCTTGCCAGGTGCGACGCAGGCCGGCGCGCGCCCGTCGATGCGCGGTCCCGCGCAGCTCGCGCCCGTCAAGCCACACTGTGCCTCGGCAGCACGCGAATCCACTCAGCGCGTCGATCAACGTGGTCTTGCCCGCGCCGTTCGGACCGATCAGCCCGACGAGCGCGCCCGGTTCAACTTCGAGATCGACGTCGTCCAACGCGCGGACGCACCCGTAGTCGACCGTGATTCCGCGCGCCACCAATCCTCCGTGCGGCCTCACTGGCCCTCCATTCGCGGTGGAGCCGACACGGGTCGGCGTGCGCCAGCCAGGATGTCCGTCCGGACGTGCAGTCGCACGGCGCGCAAGGCGCCCGCCATTCCCTCGGGGTTGAGTACCGCGGTCGCGACGAGAGCGAGCCCGCTGATCAGCAGCGTGTACCGGTCGGGGAGCCCGATGAGCTCGCGAAGCGCAGTGAAGCCGAGGCCGCCCGCAACGAGCGTGCCGCCCAGGACCGCTCCGCCCACGCTCGTTATCCCGCCGAGATAGGCGTAGGCGAGGAACGACAGCGAGGCCAGCGCCCCGAAGAACAGCGGCGAAACTGATCCGAATCGGTACCCGGAGAGTGCTCCGCCGAGCCCCGCAATGAAGGCGGCCAGCGCGAAGGCCGCGAGCTTCGTGAAGGTGACGCTGATCCCAGCCGACGCGGCCGCGCGCTCGTCGGACCGCACGGCGAGCATCCGACGACCCAGCGACGACCGGCGTAGGTTGGCGACCAGGAGACACGCCGTCGCGCAGACGACGAGGCAAAAGACCCCGAACCACGGGCTGGGCAGCTTGCCGTCGCCGAGCCAGCCCGCCGGGTCGCCGGGCCCGAAACGCAGCCCGAGCAGGCGCGGCGGACCTACGGCCGCCCCGTCTGCGGTTCCCGCCCAGGTGGGATTGCGAAAGACAAACTGCTCCACGGCGACCGCCGCGGCAAGCGTCAGAATGGCGAGTTCAATGCCCCGCACGCGCAGTGCGGGCAGCGCCGCCAGCAGCCCGGCTGCGCTGGCGAGCATCGCGCCGAGGAGCGGAGCGAGCGGGAAGGGGACGCCCAGGCTCCCACCGAGCTTGGAGAGCGCGAAGCCCGAGACCCCTGCGATCGCCATCTGCGCCAACGAGATTTGTCCCATGTAGCCCGTGATGACGACGAGCGAGAGGCAGATGATCGTGCCTATGAGCGAGTTCACAACAGCCAGCCGCCACACCGGAGCGAGCAAGGCGAGCCCACCGAGTGCTAGGAGGGAGAGCGCGATGGTCGGCACAAGCACGCGCTTCGGCCCCGGGACCGCTGGAAGCCGCTGGGGCAGCAGCGACCCGCGCGCCGGGAGCGGAGCTCCACGCACGAGCAACACGACCAGCACCACGGCGAACGGCACGAGCTCGTCCAACCCTGGCAGGACCTGCCCACCGGCGGTCGGAAACCAGGAGCGGGTCGCGAGGTACTCGAGCAGCCCCTGCCCCATCGCGATGAGCAGGCTTGCCGCGGCGGCGACGGCGAAGGAGCGCAGACCACCAACGAGCGCGCCGGCCAGCGCCGGCACAACTAGGAGCGTAATCGTGCTCGGGTCCACCGAACCGTTGACGGTGGCCACGAGAACCCCGAACCCACCGGCGGTGAGCGCGGACAGCACCCAATTGGCGGCTGCGAGCCGATCGGCCGAGTAGCCCAGCAGCGCGGCGGCACGCTCGTTCTCCGCCGAGGCCCTCGTGGCCACGCCGAAGCGCGTCCAGGCGGACACCGCCGAGAACACGGCGGTCACGCCGAGGACGATCAGTGTGACGACGAGCAGGTCGGAGGGCACCGTCAGCCCGTTCCACAGCGCGACGGGCTGCTTGTGCAGCACGGGGGCTACCGCCTGCGGGGTGCTTTGGTAGCGCAGCACCACGACTGCTTGCAGCACGACGAGCAGGCCGACCGACGCGACGACCTTGGCCAGGGGCGGAGCGTCACGGAGGGGACGGAAGACCACCAGGTGGACCAGCGCCCCGACCAGCGCCGCGACGGCGAGCGTGATCGCCAGCGCAGGGAGGAAGCCGACAGTGCCGCCGAGAGTGATGTCGGCGGGGAGCGGAGGGAGGAAAAGCGTGCCGTCGCTGCGCAGTGACGCGTAGACGTACGCGCAGAACATGGCGATCGCCCCGCTGGCGAAGTTCACGACGCCGGAGCCTCGGTAGGTGAGGACGACCGCGAGCGCGATCGCGGCCACCAGGCAGCCGCCGGTGAGGCCGAGCAGCGCCGCCTGGGCGGCATCCGCATCTGCCAGCGACAGCACGACCAGCATCGCCACCGCCATGGCGGACGCGGCAGCGCGTCGCAGGAGCGCTGGACCGGCGGGAAGGGCCGCCATCGACAGGTTAGCCACCGAGCGCCTTGCGAACGTCGATCGCGCCGGCGCCGAGCGCAGTCGGCAGCCACTTGCCCCCGGCGTACTGCTCGATGCCGACCTTGCTACCACACAGCACCGGCAGGGCCGTGCTGAACCCGCAGTCCATCTTGCCGGGCGTGAGCATCATCGGACCCTTGAAATTCGCCAGCGCGGGGCGGATCGTCGCGGGGCTTAGCTTGTCAACTCCTACCTGAGTGACGAGCTTGTCCGCCGTGAGCAGCGTCGCGAAGATGTAGCCCGCGAAGCCGGTGTACTCGACGTCCTTGGGTCCGTACTGGCGGATCTTTGCCAGGTAGGTCGGCATGCCGGAGTCAGCGGGCTCGTCCTGGAAGTAGCTGTAGCCGAACGCGGCGAAGTACCAGCCGTCGGGCACCTGGTCCTTTGAGCCCAGCTGCTGCAGGTGCTTGGTCATCGGCGTGCCGAAGCACAGGCCGGTCGCTAGCACCTTCGGCTTGATGCCGAGAGATTGAAGTGCGTCATAGGTGGCAATGCAGCCCGGCACCGGCAGGAACGAGACCAGCGTGTCTGCCGTGCGACCGCCGGCGGCCTGGATCGCGCTCGCGACTTGAGGTGCGGTGGCCGTGTCGCCGACCGGGGCGAGCTCGACCTTCGTCACGCCGAGGGCCTTGGCCAGGGGCTCGAAGATCTGCTTGGCGGCGTTCTTGCCGGCGGCGTTGTCGGCGACGAGCAGGGTGATGTTCTTCGCCTTCAGCCGCGTGGCGGCGAAGGTGGCCATCCCGGCGATGATCCCCGGGGTGCCGCTGGTGTAGGCGACGGTGTCCTTGGCGACGAAGTCGTCGGCCGTCGAGGGGTTGCCGCTAAGGATTGGCTTGCGGCCCGAGAGAACCGAGTAGATCGAGCGGTTACCGACCGCGACCACGCCGAGAATGACGAACTTGACGCTGTCGTCGTTGACCATCTGCGTGGCGCACTTCTGGCCGTCCTCCTCGGTCTGCACGAAGCATGACTCGAGGCGCAGCGGGTGGCCCTGAACGCCGCCGAGCTCGTTGTTGATGTACTTCGCGGCCGCTTGCATCCCGACCGTGGCCTCCGGGAATGAAGGCGCGGCGCCCTGCTGGTTGATGTAGCCGATCGTGACCGGGGACTTCTGCCGGTTCGCCGTGCCCGCTTGGCCGCCGGTGTATTGGAGGGCGTAGGCGTTGCTGACCTTCGGCGCCGACTTAGGCCCTGCCGTCGACGTGCGAGCCGAGTCGCTGCTGCTGCTGCCGCAGCCTGCGGTCATGGCGGTCATGGCGGTCAAAGCGAACAA
>JAABVA010004532.1_pt1 | contig 12822 bp, 15 predicted proteins | sample 5560331 | NCBI WGS metagenome assembly JAABVA01 (sample SAMN12812661, study PRJNA571458) | rock metagenome | isolation source: Antarctica rocks | place: Antarctica: Victoria Land, Mt New Zealand sud | collected 2016-01-07
CTCAGCGGACGGCTCGGGCTTCTTCTTCGCGGTCATGTCGTTCAGTGTCGTCATCATCACGGCACCTTCCCCGCTGACACTCATCAGCGCGTCGGGCCGGAAACACCGTTAAATCCACAGTCCCCGTCGCGAGGAGATTCCTCGGCGGTTTAGGGGTCGGGCAAGTACTGGACTGTTGAGTTTCGCGGAGGGTAGGGCATGCGGTAGAGATTGCGGCGACCTGCGACGTGTTCCTCGTGTATATGCGGCCTAACGTACATTGACAAACGGCGGAACGTGACCAAGCTGCTCGGGTGGAGTACCAGGGCGCTCAACGTGCAGCACGTCAGCGCCGAGAGCGCCGAGCTGCATACCCGCCCAGGGCCCGGCCATCCAGAGGGTCAGGTCAAAGACTCGAAGACCAGCGAGAGGGCCCGGACGATCACGCACGACGACGCCCACCTAGGCTGCCGCCCCCGTCGACCAGTACATGGGCGCCGGTGACAGAACGGAGGGCTGGAGCTCCTAAGACTGCTATCACTAGAGCCACCTCGGCGGGATCAGCTGGATGGCCAACGGGGATCAACGCAGCAAGCTGGCCACGCGCGGCCGACTGCTCGATACCCTCACGCTCAGCGACCAACGACGCCCTCGTCGTGAACCGATCGGTGTCAGTAGCCCCAGGCGATACGGCGTTGAGTCGGATCCCTCGTGGCGCCAGGCCCTTCGCCATGCTCTCTGTCATGCTGATGATCGCCGCGTTCGAAGCGCCGACATGCACGGTGTCGGGGCTGGCGACGACCCCGGCAACCCCGGACACGTTGACGATCGCGCCCCGACGCCGGGCAAGTTCTGGCGCGGCCGCTGTTGCGAGCGACCAATAGCCTAAGGTCTTGAGCGTGAACAATTCTAGCCAGTCGACTCGGGTCAAACTCTCGGACGGGCTGTAATCAAATGCCGCAGCGTTATTCACCACGAGATCAACCCTGCCGAACGCGCGCATCGCCTCATCCACAAGCACATCGCCACACTCCTCAGCGCGCATATCCTGGGCAACAACCGCTAAATGCTCGTGCTCACACTCAGTCCGCAAGGTGTCTGCGGTTTCGCGGCGACTGCCAACCGCAAGCACGTGCGCACCCTGTTTGAGGAGAAGCGCTACTACTTCGCGGCCAATTCCGCGCGTTCCGCCGGTAACAATCGCCGTTGCCCCAGCGTATCCGAGATCAATCATGATCCGGTGCCGCGGATGTAAGGACATGGTCGCGTAAGCGCACCCACAGGTCCGGCCAAGACTCGACAGTCGCAAACTCCTCGGCCAGAGCCGACCGAGAGACGGCCCTTCCGCCGAGCAAAGCCTCCGTTTTGCACGCCGCGTGTTCGAGCGCTTGCTCCGCCGTCCAACTGACTGTTTCTGGCGCATCTAGAGTGAGCCTGTCTCGGTGACCATCTTCCCAAAGTACTTCGACCGTCGATGGCCACGACATTGGCTGACTGTCGAACAGAGCGGTGAGGTCGTCATCGACCTCGAGAGTAATTCGCCGCGTTAGTGCCCGGATGCGCTCGTCGGTAAGGCCGCCCTCGATGACCGCAGGAAAGAGATTCGATCCGGTCAGCATTGCGGTCGCAATGCAGTACTGCACATGCCCAGCAGCCTCACTAAACGTCGTCGGGAAGGCTTTATCGCCGCCCGAGATGACCTCGTGCTGGGCCGGTACCCGGACGGTCACCGACGAAACATCTTCGTCCGTAAATTCACGTCGAGCGCGGATCGCCCGCACCGCATCGAGCATCGTGACGAGGGTGTGCGGCGTGCAGTCGAGCTTCATCGACACTTGAGTCATCAGATCGCGCGCGGTACCGGCAACGGGCAATTGATACCGGCCGAGTTCACCGAACGCATACGACGGGAAATAGCCACCCGGACAACGAAGTATACCAGGATGCGACGTGATACCGGCCTGGGCGAGCGCCACCGCATGCACCCCCCTACGCAGTGCCTCGCCTGACTGGATGCGAATCGCCGACGTTGGCGACCCATTGGTGACGCGCAAGCCACCGCCTTGGCTACAGGCCAAACCAAGCGCGTTGGCTAGATCGGCCGCAGATATACCCATCAATCGACCGACAACAGCGACCGTCGCTAGGGGGCCCGCGCTCGATGTCGGCCGGAACCCACGAAGCTGCTGAGCCATCCGCGGACGCCCGCCATTGAGAGAGGCACCCGCCCACTCCATCACGTTGTAGCCGACGACCAGCGCCGCAAGTGCCTCACGCCCGGTGACGGGGCGCTCCTGAACTCCAACGAGCAGCGCCGGCACGACGATCGAGTTGACGTGCGCGACGGAACCAAGACCCGTATCAGCATAGTTTTCGCTCGACGCGAAGACTCCAAGCACGAAAATGGCGTCATCGACGCGGCGACGTGACTCGATATGAGGCCAGGCGCATACGCCGTCCGTACCCGGCGGAAACGCCCGACAGGCCGCCCTACCCACTGCGGTCCCGCTGCCGTGCAAAATAACCCCGAGCCCATCAAGGAGGCGCGATGAGGCCCACGTCGCCTCACCGCTCGGCGCAAGCAAGTCATCAACTGATGCCATACAGAACGCGGTAAGCTCACTCAACTCGGTCGCGCCCAACGAAGCGCCTTCAGTAGCCTCCCGCATGACCGCGCTGTCGGTCATAAGTAATCCTTCCGCTACTTTGCACGAGCCCCAGGGGCAATGATTGAATCGAACGGAACCACCTGCTTGATTACGCCCGCATCGAGCAACAACTGGTTCGATGCCTGCACTCCGGCCGCAGTAAACGTCGGCGTAAATAATTTCTGGTAATTTACGATTGCCGTTCCCAGAACACCCACGTCGACACCGGGGAAGTCAGGACTTAACACGCTCGCCAGAGACTGGGCGTCAGCCGCATTCAAATTGTAGATGTAGTTGTCCGCCTCTGTCACCGCCGCCTGTACCTGCGATACCGCAGCGGCATGCGAGTCGGCGTAGGACGCAGTCGTCACCACGCCGTTCGTAAGGAGCTGCTCGAACAGGGGCGGCCTGCTGCCTTTGTAGATATATACGCCTACTGTTCCCTCACCAGCATCAATAACCTGCGTCGTTACCGGCTCTTGCGACATGAATGCGGCAAGTTGACCGGCCTTGAGGGCCGCTCGGTTAGCGCTGAGCGCGCCTATCGGGATGATAGTGACATCCTTGTCGGGATCCAAACCTGCCTGCCGTAACATATACGCAAGCTCATAATAGGTTGTTGATCCCTTCGAGGAAACCCCGATCTTCTTTCCCTTCAGATCCCTCAACACGCCCTTGTAGCCGGTTGCCTTGTCAGGAAGAGGGATGTCTTTGCCGACTACTAGCTCACCGAACGCGCCGGTCGCAGCACCCACGATATATGTCACCTTCTGGCCTTTGAGGCTTGCCTCTAACCCCTCGTAGATCGCGAAGTTCGACATGTCGACCGATCCCGACAGCAAAGCCTGCGCGGCGGCACTACCACTCTTGACTGTTGTAATACTCGTCGCCACATTATGCCCCTTAAAGAAGCCCTTTCGGTCGGCGACATAGATCGGCAGGCTGGCGAAACTACCCTCGAACTCGGTAATACTCACGGCACTTGACCCACCACCACCACCACCACCACCACTACTACCACCGTTCGCACCGGAGCTGCATCCCACAAGCGCCAAGAGAGCGACACTAAGCGACACAGCCAGTGTCACCCCTCTACGACGATGTACTGACTGCATTACCATCATACCACCCATTCTTTAGCCTTATGCTTCTCCGTTACCCAGTTGTTCTTCCGCCGCTACTCAACTGCCACGATTACCTCCACCTCGACGCCCTGGCCTCGATACCTTGCGCAATCCCATTGAGAATCATCGCTGCAATTATTAGCACAATCAAGACAGCAAATTCTTGAGCGGTGTTGAAGCTCTCCGCAGCAACATTCAACTCGGCACCCAATCCATGTTGTGACGCAATGATTTCACCGACAATGGCGCCGCCCAGTGCGAGCGCTATCCCAAGCTTGGCCCCCGCGATTATCCACGGTACGGTAGATGGAAGAGTGACTTTCCGCATGTATGCGAACCGACTGGCGTTGAGCGTGCGCATTAAGAGCTGGATATCGCTATCGATGGTCGTCGCGCCCTTATAGGAGTTCAAGAAGAACGGAAAGAATACAAGCGAGATCACTAGCGCGATCTTGGAACTCGTTCCCAACCCAAACCAAAGTATGAAGAGGGAAGCGAGGGCGATTCGGGGAAGGCTGTTCAAAGCGTTCATCAGGGGTTCGATCACGCGGTGCGCGGTATACGACAGGGCGAGCGCGAATCCGAACAGTATGCCTGCGGCGCCGGCTATTAGGAATCCGACCACGGTTTCGTACATCGTGTACCGCAGATCGGTCCAAAATTCGCCGGTAGTTACCAGATGCGTGAGCGCGTGCCATACGGCAACTGGTGTGCTCACGAAGAATGCGGTGTTCTTTGACTGACCGCCGATCAGTTGCCATGCCACAATCACAACTGCCAACAAGAGCGCACGCAGCGCATAGACCAACACGACTCCTTTTGACATCCGGCGGCGACGCACGACCAGTTTGGCCCTGCCGCGGGAGCTTGATGGCGAGGTAGTGATAGTACCGGCTTCAGATGACATAGTCTTGACTCCGAACCTTCATACTGTGCGGGAGGGTATCCTGGTCGACAACTTAGTACTCAGTATCATCTTTAAGAAGTTGCCAGATTTGGTCATAGATGTCATTAAATGCACCGTTTTTTCGCAGGTCCTCGATGGTCCGTGGACGCGGGAAGTCGATAGTGAAGCGTTGCAACAGGCGCGTAGGGCGCGGTGAAAACACCAGCACTTCGTCCGCCATATAGATTGCTTCCTGAATATCGTGGGTGACCAGGAGGACGGTCTTCTGGTCACGCTGCCATACATTGAGGAAAAATTCTTGGGCCCGTAACCGTGTTTGCGCGTCTAAGGCGCTGAACGGCTCGTCCAACAGCATCACGTCTGGGTCGTAGGCTAAAATGCGGGCGAGCGAAACCCGCTGCCGCATGCCCTGCGACAACTCTTTCACATGTCGCTCTTCGAAGCCGGCAAGGCCCACTCGTGCCAGCAGATCACGTGCTGTCTCCGCGCGATTAGAACGATTCTGATTCATCAACTCCAACGGCAGCTCAACGTTCCGTTGCGCGGTTCGCCACGGTAGCAGTGCGTCACGGGCTAAGAGGTAACCGGCCCGCGTGTTACTCTTTCTTGGCGACGCGCCCCGGATTGTTACCGCGCCCGATGTGGGTTGTATTGCGTCGGCAAGCAAGTTCAGGATGGTTGTCTTGCCACAGCCACTCGGTCCGATAATTGCGGTGAACGTCCCTTCCCTGACCGCGAGCGTAAGCCCCTGAAGGACTTCCACTTCTGCGTCGTTGGACGGGAATTCAAGGTATACGTTGTCAAAATGAATGAAGGGGTCGCGCGGCGTTTCCACTGCCGGAGGAGCCGAACGTGATGTCATCGGTCGGCGCCACTATCCCCATGTTGGAGCTGCGGACCGTACTTGACGTGATGCGGGCTCACGTAGTAGATACATGTCCCGTACCCCACTTCCCCGTCGAGGATGAACTCACAATACTGCTGTCGCTGCTCACCAGCCCACGGGCCATTGACAACCGATGGATCCTTGAGATCTAGAACTTGAATATCGATCGACAGAGGTTGTGGAGATTGGGTTGGAGAGGCCCCCGAATGGTGCAGCCTCTCGCCAGTCACGTCGCTGTATCGCTGGTATCCGCCGTGATAAATCGGCGTCACGCTAAGGGTGTGCTCTTCGCCTCTCTCATCCGTAAGACGCCACTCGAGTCGGTGTATGTTGCCAGACGACGCGTCTACCTCGCATGAGTGCCTGAACGACTTCAAATGTACACTGCTTCCGTCATCCTGGGCCATATGCCCAACGGCGTACAACGGCGTACCATCGGTGAGCTCTTCATACCACATCGAGAGCGTCCGGCGACGAAAATGGGCAAGCAACGGTACATGGAACCCACGTCGTCGGTGTGGTCCAGCGCGGCGCCCCCAACAATGGTCGCGATACGCTTCGTATCCAGTCATGTCGAAGTTGGTGCCCCGGTATGATACGGTTCCCTCGCTGCAGAGTAAGCCTTGGTCGGTATGGCAGTGCTCGACCTGAAAGCCTGAATCATCGTCAAGGTAATTTCGCTTATCGAACAGCTTGGGAACGTGGCGAGCTTGCAGCAAGAAATCGTAACTGAATGGCAGCCGATCATCGGGCCTCAGTTGTGTGCGGTACAGGCGTAGCGGTTCGATAACCTCGAAGGTCAAAGGCCCGACACTTAGCTGCCGCCGGTCGTGCGGTAGATGGTTCTGCTTGAGTACGACATTGTACTGCGTTTGGCCGTCGTTAAACATTATCCATGCCTGAACTGTTCCCTTGTTCGGATGGAATTGAAACCAGTTCAGGACATAGGGGCTATCTTTCGTTCCCGGGGGCGTACACACAGTTGTGTCGTGTTCAAACCACTCAGGTTCGCCTCGGCCAGACGCTTCCATGGTCTCCGCAACCTGGTGCGTGGGAAAATCATCCACGGGCCCAAACGATGACGACATCGCAGTCTGCGTCGCGACGGCGGATGACTCGACGGCCTCTGAGCCCTCCCACGCTTCATTTTCGTTCGACATTATGCTCTCCCTCTACACAAGGCGCCAACTGCGATATGGGTGTCTGATAGTTGTCTCGATACGATCCCGGCAGGGCGACCCATTCCCCGTGCGTCGACTGATGCGCTTGTTCGGGGCACGTCCGTGCTATGCGCCCTCGGCGATGATGCCTGCGCTAAGGAGTCGCGCCATGTCGGCTTCACTGATTCCCACCTCCTGTAATATTTGGCGTGTGTGCTCACCTAGCTTTGGCGGCGGCAGACGGACATCAGCGGGATCGCCGTCGATCCGTATCGGACCACGCATCAAAGGATACGTTCTCCCGTCCGCATCACTGATCTTCTGAATTAGATCGAGCGCAATCACCTGGGGGTCCGCGAATACCTCGTCCATCGAATATATCGGACCGCACGGGATTGCCGCGTCTCGCAGCCGAGAGATCCACTCGCCTGCGCTCCGCTTCGATAGCAACGACTCTATCGCTGCTTGCAATTCATCTCTATTTTGGACACGGGCCGAGGCAGTGCTGAAGAGGGCTCTTTCACTCATCTCAGCGTTGCCGAGAACCCGGCAAAGGGCTCCCCACTGCTTCTCAGAGCCAACAGCGATGTTGACCATGCCGTCCGCCGCCATGAAAGCACCGTACGGACTAAGTACGGGATGATCGTTTCCGCTGCGTCCGGGCACCTCCCCTAATGAAAGGTAACGCTGAGCTTGGAATACCATCACTGACAGAGCGCTCTCAAGAAGTGATGTTTCTACCCGTCTAACGGGCTTGGCAGTTCCACGGCTAACCGCAGCAGCTGCGATACCGAGCGCAGCCAGAATTCCGGTTAGGAGATCCACGATGGGAATCCCGACCCGAGTCGGAGCGCCAGCTGCTGTACCGGTAACGCTCATCAATCCCGACATACCTTGAGCGACCTGGTCAAAGCCGCCGGTTTCGCGTTCAGGGCCCACGTTCCCGAATCCGGTAATACTACTAAAGATCAGTTCCGGCTGGATTCGGCGGAGCTCTTCCTGGTCCAGTCCGAGCGAGGCAAGGACTCCCGGACGGAAGTTCTCGACGAGAACGGAACTCGTTGCCACCAGATCCCGAAGCAGCTTCCTGCCCTCGTCAGAGCGTAGATCGACCGCGATCGACCGTTTGTTTCGGTTGGCGCTCAGAAAGTATAGACTGCAGTCACCATCGAACGGCCCCCATAGGCGTGACGAATCGCCAGCCGGCAGCGCCTCAACCTTAATAACATCGGCACCAAGATCGGCAAGAAGCGTAGTGCAGAATGGGCCTGCGAGAGCCCGCGTGAGGTCAAGGACCCGGAGACCCCGGAGCGGCCTCGTCATCGACGAACGATTTCAGCAGCTGATCGGGTAGCGTACGCAACAGTTCCCCCGGTGGACACCCGGGGCCTCCGTGCATGGAAACGGTGGCTAGTACGTAAGCCATCGTGGCTGCTGATGCCCGCCGCGCTCGCGACCATTGCGTAAGCGGCCAGGTGCGACGGTAACTGCCGTACTGCGACCATAAGACGTCAATCCTCATTCAAGTTACGCGCCAAGCGAAGTACCGGGGCTCACATATTCCGATGGTCCGTAGCACGGACCACCTGGTCCATGTAGCGGACTACGTTAGGATGCTCCACGATCCGTGTGAAGTCAATAGGAGGTTTCGGTGCAGGCTGTGAAGACGGCGCTTCGCGTGCTCGAGGGCCTGGCAGGCGAGCAGCCCATAGGCCTGTCCGCCCTCGCTCGACGCCTCGCCCTTCCCAAGACGACGGTCCACCGGGCGCTTGTGACGTTGGCAGAGATGGGCTGGGTGCGATCGGATCAGGGGGTGACCCCTGGATGGACCCTCACGGCGAAGGCGTTCAGCATAGGAAGTGAAGGCATCAACAGGCAGCAGCTCCGGCGCGGAGCGTTGCCGGTTCTCAATGCGCTTAGGACTGCCACACTTGAGACTGTCCATCTTATGATTCCTGATGGCGATGATGTAGTACTTGTTGAGAGGTTGGATAGCGCTCACGCACTACGGACGTTTACGCCGCTCGGAACGCGCAACCCACTCCACGCGGGAGCTAACGGCAAGAGCATTCTGGCATTGAGTAGCCAAGAGCGAATCGGACGCTATCTCGCCACAAGTCTGGAATCGGTAACGGAACACACAATCACCGACGAGCAAGAACTCCGAGCGGAGCTCGTTGCGATTAAGACAAGAGGTTATGCCGTCAACAATGAGGAACTAGTCGACGGCATCGTGGCCGTAGGCGCCGCTGTCTGCGACAGCGATGGCGTCCCGATCGCTTCGATAAGCGTCTCGGCGCCAAAGAGCAGGATGAGCGCCGCGTTGATTTCGAAGTACGGGCCCGAAGTGCGTGCAGGCGCTGAGCAAATAGCGGTTGAGATGAACAATACGTCGTGGTCACGTTCCCCAATTGTCAGCTGAATATCAGTACGTCGAGGCTCTCCTGACCTTGTAGTGAAGTGTTCTCGTGTGTCCTGAACGTGAGTAGGAGTCGATGTAGGTCGAGTTCTTGATGCGGTGATGCATGGATGATGAAGGTCCTTCGGAGCCGCCCTGCGGAGGGAGGCTCCAAACCGCCTCATGCTGCGTTGGCTGAAAGTACGTGGACCGAAACACACCAACCGGTCAGCGGTGGCGCGACGGCCGGCGGCGGTGAGGACGTCGGCACCCCGAGCCGGTCAGCGCTATCAACTCGCCTGGGCGTTGGCCGAGCGGCCCGGCCTGCTCACCGGCACCGGGGCCGAGGCCCCCATCCCGTCGGTCCTGCGGCTGATCGACAGCCTCTGCGACACCGGGGCGCAGACGATCATCCGCCCAGCCTGTCCCCACTGCGCCCGGGTCATCCACCTGCACCGCCCCATCGGCGGGCTGTGACGCGGCCCACCGTACTGGTGGGCTCACCCTATTAAACTGTCGTGGGTTCTCCGCGGAGTCCAGCTCGATGGTGACCATAGGTGGTCTCCGGCGGCGTACCGGCTCCAGGTGCCTCCGGCCTGAACCGCCAGCTTGGCGGTGGTGACCGGGTGGTAACCGAGGACATCGGCGACGACGGGGTCGGGCATCTCCAGGACGTGCTGGCGGATCGCGGCGGCTCGGCCGGCGACGGTGGGGATGCCGATGCCGTTGATGGGCGCCGCGAGTGTCTCGGGGTGCATCGGCTGCCCGGCGCCCGGGAAACAACCAGCGCGAGTCCCGATTCGTCGCTGTGTTCATGTTGTCGCGGTTCCCCTCGATCCAGTCCAGCAGGAGATCGATGAGTTCCGCCGCTCGGGTCTCCCCGTCGACGGCGAGGCAGATACCACGGGCAAGGACTGTGCGACCGTCGACTGCGTCCAAGCCAACCGGGCGCCGGGGCGGCGGCGGTCTTGCGGGTCAACTGCAGAACTTGCACCGCGTGCGGGAACCCGATGCCGACCGCGATCTCGGTGGCCTTCAGTGACCGGGTGGCGGTGCGGCCGTGGCCACGTTCGCGGTCGGTGGCCAGGACCGGGACCTGCTTCCACGGCAGCGCTTTCAGCTGCTTGCGGAGGTTGCGCTGGTCGTTTTTGACGGTGAGGATGTAATGCGCCCCGCGGGAGACGATGTACTCCGCGGTGCCGCGCTGGGTGTGCAGAGCATCCGCGGTGATCACCGCCCCGGTGATGTCCATGGTGTCAAGAAGCTTTGACAGCAAAGGGATTTCGTTGGTCTTCGCCCCCACCGGAAGCTGGCCGAGCACCGTCCCGGACTGCTGGCACAGGGCGGAGAGCAGATGTGTGAGGTTCCCGGCGCCGTCGTGGGCACCGCGCACGGACTTGCCGTCCAACGCGATGACCCGGCGCCCGTCGAGCATGCTGGTCTGCAACCACATCCAACCGCCGATCAGGGTGTCCAGACTGCTGGGGTCCAGGCGCTGCAAGCAGCGGCGGATGGTGGATTCACACGGCACCACCCCACCGAGACCGAACGCCGTGAGTTCGCCGGGACCGGCGTCGGCGGCCCACTCGGCGATGCCCAGGAACGACTGGGCGCCGGCCAGCGTCGCGGCCAACGCCACGGCGAGGACCCCGGTGATGGGGTGGCGTACCCCGCGGCGCTTCCGCGGATCCGTCACCTTCTGCAGGCACTGCCACAACCCCGGCGGTGCGGCAGGAACCGCCGCCAACTCGCCGACCACAGGGTCACTGTCGTCAACAGGCACAGCCGTCGGGGAAGATGACAACGCGGGCATGGCAGGCCTCCGGTGGCGAGGATTGAGTAGAGACCTGAATCATCACCGGAACCACCATGCCCGCCCCGAATTTCCCGCCCCTACCGCGTGTCACACACCCCAAACCCCCAGGTCAGACCGACCGACTCCCGACTTTGCCGGGGCCCTGGCTTGCGGGACGGCCAAAGGCGGCCGTGAGCAGTGGCCGCTTGCTCCGCGACGGGTTCCCCGAGTGACTCAGCGATTCGGTAACGAAGGGTGACTGCCACACTGCCACTATGTAGTTGTGGACGCGATCAAGGACCCTGAGTATCTACGAGCAACCGCTCAAGCCGTAGTCGAGTTTTCAAGATTTGCTGACCAGGTTCCTCGAGCTACATGTCTTCAACGAATCGACGGCTCGCGGGATCCTGCCGTCCATATTTCCCCGCGACGATGCCGACCCGAAGGAGATTTCACGGCTGGAGTCGGAGGTCTCCCGGGCCGCCGGGAGGGCGAACGATGCGACTTCCCTCACGAACACCTACATCGGAGTCCGGGGGATGGGCGCGATCGACCCAATTGCCGCGTGGCACACGATGACCCAGCCGAAACCGGTGCTAGAGCCCGCCAACGTTCTCGCAGCCTGTGACTTGGCGATCGGACGGCTCGACGCGATGGTTCGCAAGGCGCCGGCGGAGGCACCTCCGGCCATTGGCGCAGCGGCCATGCATCCAATCATTTGGGGTGCAGCGAAGTGGCTATGGCGCGATCGTCACTTCCGAGCAGCTGTCGCAGCTGCTGCCGATGCCTTGATCTCGCAAGTCAAGATCATCACGGGCAGAAACGATGTCTCGGAGACGTCGCTATGGCAGGAGACCTTCTCACGCAATGAAGCAACACCCGACAAGCCGCGCCTACGTTGGCCAGGCGAATCAAACCGTCGAGACGTGACGACGATGAACGATGGGCTGCGCCAATTCGCTCCCGGCGTTCAGATGACGATTCGCAATCCAGCCGCGCACGCAACTGGCGAACTTGGCGAGCAGGAGGCGCTCGAACGACTGGCAACGCGCAGTCTGCTCGCTCGCTGGGTAGAGGAGTGTCAACTCCTTGACGGCACAGAAAACCAGGGCTGAGTAGCAAGGTGACCTGTCAGCGATCCCTAGCCGGCACGGCGCGGCTTGCTCCCCAGGAGCAGATTCCGGTCATCGAGAAGATGCTCGCCACTGACCGCGACTTCCTGGCACAGCCACCGGAGGCAATGCGGCGAGAGGACCCGCCACGGTCGGACATCCACTGGCAGGTCGTCGACAAGTTCAACCAGAGTGTCTCGCTCGCGAAGCGACGGTTGGACGAGTTGCGCGCCGAGATCTCCGAAGACTGGTCCTTCTTGCCGCGTTTCGCTCGTGCCGATGAGCGAGCGCGGCAGCAATTACTTCAGGACGAGCAGCGTCGGTGATGGTTTAGGCGGGGGTCCAAACCTCGGGCGGGAAGAGGGCAAGCTTGTCGACCATGGTGGTGGTCAGGTCGAATCCGAGGGAGTACGACTGGGCCCGCTTGGTCAGGTACTCCACCACGTCGTGGGTGCCGCCGGCTCCGTCGGTGCGGATCAACACCTTGCGCCCGGCCCGGCCGGCGTAGGAAACGGCAACTGCCGCAACGCCTCGGCGATCACGGTGAGGTGGTGGGTCCCACCCCGGGTAGGGCCTGGATCGCCCAGTACCCCTCGTGGCCCCGCAGGCGTTGGGTACGCAACAGTCGACGGGTTCCTGAGCCCCTGAGGTGCGACCCGGAACCTCTTTCCCTTGGCTGGCCTGGTCGTTGACGGCGTGTCCTGCGGCGAATCCGTCGAATGAAGGATGATCATTCGTAGTAGCTGATTTAGCGATCGACTGATGAGTCTTCACTGCGGGTGAAGTCAAGGAGGCGTGGGTTGACTCTGGCGG
>JAABVA010004533.1_pt1 | contig 12821 bp, 12 predicted proteins | sample 5560331 | NCBI WGS metagenome assembly JAABVA01 (sample SAMN12812661, study PRJNA571458) | rock metagenome | isolation source: Antarctica rocks | place: Antarctica: Victoria Land, Mt New Zealand sud | collected 2016-01-07
CGGCCAACACCGAACTCGCCGTCGTGGTGGAAGACGACGGCCGCCTCACCGGGGTACTCACCCGCACCGGGGCCCTGCGCGCCGGCCTGTACGCCCCCGCGGTCGACAAGAACCAGCAGCTGCGCGTAGCGGCCGCGGTGGGCGTCAACGGCGACGTGGCGGGCAAGAGTCGGGCACTGGTGGACGCCGGGGCGGATCTGCTCGTGCTCGACACCGCCCACGGGCACCAGGAGCGCATGCTGGAGGCCCTGCGGGCCGTCCGGGCGCTCGAGCTCGGGGTGCCGCTCGTCGCCGGAAACGTGGTGTCCGCCCAGGGCACCGTGGACCTGCTCGAGGCCGGAGCCGACATCGTCAAGGTCGGCGTCGGACCGGGTGCGATGTGTACCACCCGGATGATGACCGGGGTCGGGCGTCCGCAGTTCTCAGCCGTCGCCGAATGCGCGGAAGCAGCCGCACAGCGGGACGCCCATATCTGGGCCGACGGCGGCATCCGCCATCCCCGCGACGTCGCGCTGGCCGTGGCGGCCGGGGCGGCCAACGTGATGATCGGCTCCTGGTTCGCCGGCACCTACGAGTCCCCCGGCGACCTGCAGCGCGACGAGAACGGTGTCGCCTACAAGGAGAGCTTCGGCATGGCCTCCAAGCGCGCGGTGGCGGCCCGTACCAGCGCGGACAGCGCCTTCGATCGTGCGCGCAAGGGCCTGTTCGAGGAGGGCATCTCCAGCTCCCGGATGCGGCTGGACCCCGAACGCCCCGGCGTGGAGGACCTCATCGACCACATCTGCTCCGGGGTGCGCAGCACCTGCACCTACGCCGGTGCCCGGACGCTGGGCGAGTTGCATGAGCGCGCCGTGCTCGGCGTCCAGTCCGCCGCCGGATTCGCCGAAGGGCGCCCATTGCCAGCCGGTTGGTAGCCCCCTCCCCGGCGAGATGCGCTCCACCGGTCGTGCCGGGATTGCGGTCACCCGGGCACGGGTGTCGAATCAGAGCACGCGCCGCCACCCGAGGGGACATGAGGCCAATGCGTACTCCACCGACCGGGCAACCGGGTCGTACATCGTGAGGGCCGCGCTGTACGACCGGCTCGGACCCGCCAGGGAGGTGCTCCGGGTCGAGGACGTTCCCCGGCCGGTGCCCGCACCGGGTGAGGTCCGGGTCCGGATGGAGGTCTCCGGCATCAACCCCACCGATGTCAAAGCCCGCGGCGGGGCGGTCCCTCGCCCGTTCGACGGCTTCCAGATCCCGCACCACGACGGCACCGGCCACATCGACGCGTGCGGCGACGGCGTCGACGAGGGCCGCATCGTCAGCGGGTCTGGGTGTGGTTCGCCGCGGACGGCAGCCGCTACGGCACCGCCGCCGAATGGACCACGGTCTCCCAAGACCAGGCCGTTCCGCTGCCGGACACCGCATCGGCCGAGCTGGGCGCCAGCCTCGGCATTCCCGCGATGACCGCCTACCACTGCCTCTTCGCCGACGGCGCGTTGACCGACGCCACGGTGCTGGTTTCGGGCGGCGCTGGCGCGGTCGGGCACTTCGCCATCGAGCTGGCCCGATGGCGACACGCTCGCGTCGTCACCACGGTCAGCAGCGCGGAAAGGCGGATCTGGCCCGCAGTGCCGGCGCCGACCTGGTCGTGAACTATCACGATGACGACGCGGCCGCGCAGATCACGTCCTTCGCCACACCGATCGATCGCATCGTCGAGGTGGCGCTGGGTGCGAATTTGGCGCTGGATCTGCAGTTGTCCGGCCCGCACACCACCGTCGTCAGCTATGCGGCAACTGGCACCGACCCGACCCTGCCGGTGCGGGAGTGCATGAGCGCCAATGTCACTCTGCGGTTCGTGCTGCTCTACGGGGTGCCGCTGCCCCAGCTCCGGGAGGCGACGAGCGGCATCACCGCCGCGCTCGGCGGGGAGGCCTTGAGCAGCTTGCCCGTGCATCGCTTTTCCCTCGACCAGATCGCCGAGGCACACGAAGCCGTCGAGTCCGGGCGCAGCGGCAAGGTGTTGATCGACCTGCGCTGACCGCCCCAGGCCATCGGTCGACCGAACCCCGACGCCGCGACCTGCCAACCCACAACCGTTACGATGGACTCGTTCCTGCCCCTGTGCGGTCAGGCCCCCCGAGAGGAAGGACCCCGGTGCCTGCGGCACCCGTCATCGTCACCCCATCGCTCGCTGCGCCCCCGGCCGAGGCCGGGGAATCCTCCCAGGAGGGCGCGAGTACCAAGCCGGGAGCACATCCCGGCTCCGCACTGCCGAGCTCGGACGGGATCCGGTGAACGTCGCACTCACCATCCTCGGCCTGCTCGGCTTCTTGGCGCTGACCGCCGGGACGGCCGTCTTCGTGGCCGCCGAGTTCTCGCTGACCGCACTCGAACGCAGCACCGTCGACCACCACGCCCGCAACGGCGACCGCCGGGCCAAGCAGGTGCAGCGGGCCCACCGCACCCTCACCTTTCAGCTTTCCGGCGCCCAGCTGGGCATCACGATCACCACGCTGGTCACCGGATACATCGCCGAACCCGTACTCGCCGACTTGCTCCGGGCCCCGCTGACCCGACTTGGCGCCAGTACCTCGGTGGCCAGTGGGGTCTCCCTCGCCCTCGCCTTGTTCATCGCCACCTCGCTGTCGATGACCTTCGGTGAACTGGTGCCCAAGAACCTGGCCATTGCCCACCCCCTGAACGTCGCCCGGGCGACAGCCGGGGTGCAAGCCGCCTTTTCCGCCGTGTTCAAGGTCGTGATCAACGGGCTCAACGACACCGCGAACTGGGTGGTGCGCCGGCTCGGTATCGAACCCGCGGAAGAGCTGCGCTCGGCCCGCTCCACCCAGGAGCTCGGATCCCTGGTCCGCACCTCCACCCGCCACGGCGCCCTCGACGCCGGCACCGCCGACCTGCTGCACCGCTCCCTGCGCTTCGGCGAACGGTCCGCGGACGAGCTGATGACGCCGCGGGTGCGGATCGAGACCCTGGACGCCGAGGACACCGTCGACGACCTGCTCGCCGCGGCCCGGCGCACCGGACACTCCCGCTTCCCGGTGGTCAACGGCGACCTCGACGACCCGCTCGGCGTGGTGCACATCAAGCAGGCGTTCACCGTGGACGAGGAGCGCCGCCGGAACACCCCACTCGAGCGGATCGTGCGCCGCATCCCCACCGTGCCGGCCACCCTGGACGGCGACGCGTTGATGAACCGGCTGCGCGGCCACGGCATGCAGGTGGCCTTCGTGGTCGACGAGTACGGCGGCACGGCCGGGATGGTCACCATGGAGGACCTCATCGAGGAAATCCTCGGTGACGTTCGGGACGAGCACGACCCGGTGGACAGGGACGTGCTGCCGACCGCTGACGGCTGGGAGCTTTCAGGGTTGCTGCGCACGGACGAGGTGGCCGAGGCCACCGGCTTCACCGCGCCGGAAGGCGAGTACGAAACGATCGGCGGCCTGGTGCTGGCCGAGCTCGGACGCATCCCTGTCGTCGGGGACGAGGTGGAGCTCGACCACTGGCGCGTCGCGGTGCGCCGCATGGACGGCCGCAGGGTCGACGTCGTCTCGCTGCGCAAACCGGCCGACGAGCACCACGAGCACGACGGGCATGACCGCGATGTCTGAGTTCTTCGGGATCGTCCTCGCCGTGCTGCTGCTCCTCGGTAACGCATTCTTCGTCGGGGCCGAGTTCGCGCTGATCAGCGCCCGCCGCGACCGCCTGGAGGCCCTCGCCGAGCAGGGCAAGCACCGCGCCCGCGCGGTCATCGCCGCCGGCGAACAGCTGTCGCTGATGCTCGCCGGCTCCCAGCTCGGGATCACCATCTGCTCCATCGGCCTGGGCCGGGTCGGCGAGCCCGCGGTGGCCCATCTGTTGGAGAAGGTCCTGGACCCGCTCGGGGTGCCCGATTCGGCGCTGCACGCCATCGGCTTCGCGGTGGCCCTGACCATCGTGGCGGTGCTGCACATCCTGCTGGGCGAGCTGGTGCCCAAGAACATCGCCATCGCCGGCCCCGAGCGCAGCGCCTTGCTGCTGATCCCGCTGCACCTGGGTTTCGTGCGCGTGGCCCGACCACTCATCGCCGTGTACAACGTGGCAGCCAACACCACGCTGCGCATCTTCGGGGTACGGGTCATCGATGAGCTGGACACCGCCTACAGCACCAGGGCGCTGGCCGGGATGATCGCCGAGTCCCGCTCCGAGGGCCTGCTAGACGCGCAGGAGCACCGTCGCCTCAACCAGGCGCTGACCACTGCCGGGCGGACGGTAGCCGAGGTGCTCATCCCGCTCGGCAAGGTGCGCACTCTGCAACCGACCCCCGTCGGGGTGACCCTGGGTGCACTGGAGCAGGCGGTCGGTGAGACTGGCTTCTCCCGCTACCCGATCAGGGAGCCGGACGACTCGCTCGCCGGCTACCTGCACGTCAAGGATGTGCTCGACTCCGTGCTGGACGCCGATGCGGGACCCGAGACGATCATCCCGAGCTCACGGATTCGGCTGCTGCCCCCCATCCCGGCCGATCAACCCCTCGACGAGGCACTGGCCGGCTTGCGTCGGGCCTCCAGCCACCTGGCCCGGGCCGTGGACTCGACGGGCAAGACGGTCGGCGTCGTCGCACTGGAGGACCTCGTCGAGGAGTTCGTCGGCACCGTGCGAGACGCCACCCACCGCGAATAGTCGTCGAAGCGGCAGTGCGGCAACGTCGGTGACAAGGCGCACCGGGCGAGCAGCTGCCCGTCCGGAAGGTGGACAACGATCCGCAAACCCTGCATGGAGGTTTATCAGTGGGCCGGCACCGCGATAGTGCAGCCCGGCGTGGCGTCAGCCGTGGCCCGGTCATCGCCGTCGTCGTCATCGTCGTGCTCGCACTCGCGACCTTCGGCTGGTTCCGCCTTCGGGAGAACATCGCCGCCCAGGGCGCGTCCGCGGCGGGCAACTGCGTCAGCGGCTCGTCGACCCTCAACGTTGCCGCGAACAGCTCCATCGCCCCCACCCTGACGGAGCTTGCCGACCGGTTCACCGCCACCAAGCCGGTAGTACGGGACCACTGTGTGCAGGTGGTCGTCAGCACGGCCAACGACCAGCAGGTGCTCGCCGGCCTGCGCAGCGGCGGGGACAACACGGGCCTGGGCGCACCGCCGGCGGTGTGGGTGCCCCAGGACAGCTCGTGGACCACCGAGTTGGCGGCCCGACCGGCAGTGCTCACCGACAAGATCCGCTCGGTGGCCACCAGCCCCGTGTTGCTCGCGGTGCCGCAGCCGGTGGCGCAGGCGATCGTGTCCGCCATGCTCAGTTGGGCCGATCTGCCAGCCTTGCAGGGCGCACGGGATGGATGGGCGCGCTTCGGTCAGCCGGGTTGGGGCACCGCGACCATCGCCATGCCGAACGGGCAGGACGGCGGCACGGCCGCAGCGCTCACGGCACAGGCGGTCGGCGCGGGCGTCTCCGGAACCACGCCCGTCACCTCCGAAGCCCTGCGCAGGCCAGAGGTGGCCAACGCACTCGGGCAGCTCCGACGGGGACCCGTCCAGCCGGGCAGCACCCGCGCCGCGTTGAGCGCCATCCACGGCCTGAGCGCCGTCGCAGGCAGCCCCTTCCAGGCCGTGCCCGCCACCGAACAGCAGATCTTCGCGGCAGCGCAACAGCCCGGACCCACGCCCTTGGCCGCGGTGGCACTGGCCGGCCCGACGCCGGTAGCCAACTTCCCCTTCACCATCCTGAAGACCGCCTCGGTGGATGACACCCAGAGCCGTGCCGCCGGCGCCTTCGGTGACTTCCTCGAGCAGCCGGAGCAGCAGCGGACACTCACTGCAGCCGGGTTCCACGCCGGGAACGCCCCCCTTCCCGCCCCCAGTCCCGCCGTAAGTTTCGAGCCGGTCCGCACCGTCCTGGCCGCACCCGACGCGGCCGCGAGCGCGGCCGTCAACACCCTGCTCGCCGACCCGAGCGGCTCGGCCACCCGCCTCACCAGCACGGTGGTGCTCGACGTCTCCAGCTCGATGTCGGCCAGGGAGAACGGAAGCACCCGCTGCAAACCGTGACCAGCGCCCTGGGTGCGCGCATCAGCGAGTTGCCCGACTCGGCGGGGGTCGGGCTGTGGACCTTCTCCACCGACCTCAACGGTGGTCTGCCCTACCGGGTAGACGTGCCCACCGGAACGCTGTCCGAGCAGGGACTGGCGCGCGGAAGCAGGCGCCAGACCTTGCAAGCCGTGCTGCCCACCCTCACCGCCAAGACCGGGACCCCGCTGAACTTCGCCGTCGGTGCCGCCTACGCCAGCGCCGTCCAGGCCTACGCGGCCGGGCAACCGAACACGGTGCTCGTCATCACCGACGGCCGCAACGACGGCCGGACCACACTGGGCGAGCTCTCGGCCACCATCGACAAGGAGCGCAGCCCCGCCGAACCGGTGCGCATCGACGTCGTGGCCATCGGCGCGGAACCCGACACCGACGCACTGCGCCGGATCACCACCCAGACCGGGGGCACGCTGGTACCGACCAGCCGCGGCGGCGAGCTTCCCGCTGCGCTGCGTCAGCTGCTGGCCTGATCGCGGAAGCTACTCGCTGAACGCCGAGATCGGCGGGCACGAACACACCAGGTTGCGGTCGCCGTAGGCACCGTCGATGCGGCGGACCGGGGGCCAGACCTTCGCCCGACCCGGGCCGCCGGGGAACACCGCGGTGGCACGGTCGTAGGGGTGCACCCAGTCCCCGACCAGACAGGCGGCGGTGTGCGGGGCGCCGCGCAGCGGGTTGTCGGTCACCGGCCACTCCCCCGAGCCCACCCGGTCGATCTCACCGCGGATGGCGATCATCGCCTCGCAGAATTGGTCGATCTCGCCGAGGTCCTCGCTCTCCGTGGGCTCCACCATCAGCGTTCCCGCGACAGGAAAACTCATCGTGGGGGCATGAAAGCCGTAGTCGGCCAGTCGTTTCGCCACATCGTCCACGGTGACGCCGGTGGCTTTGGTAATCGGCCGCAGGTCCAGGATGCACTCGTGGGCCACCATGCCGTTGTCGCCGGTGTAGAGCACCGGGAAATACTCGTCCAGGCGCCGGGCCACGTAGTTGGCCGCGGCGACGGCGGTCAGGGTCGCCCGGCGCAGGCCGTCCGCGCCCATCATCCGGACGTAGGCCCAGGAGATCGGCAGGATGGACGCCGAGCCCCATGGCGCGGCAGAGATCGTCGCACCGGCGCCCAGCTCGAGCGCAAGGGGGTGGCCGGGCAGGAACTCGCTCAGGTGTGCGCGCACCCCGACGGGACCCACGCCGGGGCCTCCGCCGCCGTGCGGGATGCAGAAGGTCTTGTGCAGGTTCAGGTGGCTCACGTCCGCCCCGAAACGCCCGGGCCGCGCCAGCCCCACCAGCGCGTTGAGGTTGGCCCCGTCCACGTACACTTGGCCGCCCGCGTCGTGGACCAGCGCGCAAAGCTCCCTGATCTCGTGTTCGTACACCCCGTGGGTCGACGGGTAGGTCACCATGATCGCCGCCAGCTCGCTGCCGTGCTGGTCGATCTTGGCGCGCAGATCGGCCAGGTCGACATCGCCGTCGGGACGGCAGGCCACCACCACCACGCGCATCCCCGCCATCACCGCCGACGCGGCGTTGGTGCCGTGCGCCGAGGACGGAATGAGGCACACCTCGCGCTGCTGCTCGCCCCGGCTGCGGTGGTAGGCGCGGATGGCCAGCAGCCCCGCGTACTCGCCCTGACTGCCGGCGTTGGGCTGCAGACTCACCGCGTCATAGCCGGTGATGGCCACCAGCCACTGCTCGAGCTGGTCGATGATCTGCAGCAGCCCGGCCGCGTCCTGCCGAGGGGCGAAGGGATGCAGGCGGGCGAACTGCGGCCAGGTGATCGGCTCCATCTCGGCCGTGGCGTTCAGCTTCATGGTGCAGCTGCCCAGCGGGATCATGCTGCGGTCCAGGGCCACGTCCTTGTCCGACAAAGACCGCAGGTAGCGCAGCATTGCGGTCTCGGAGTGATATTGCGTGAACGCCGGATGGGTGAGGTACTCGCTGGTCCGCAGCAGTGCGGGCGGCAGCGCATCCGCGGTTTGCCCGTCCAGGGCATCGATCCCGATGGCATCCACCGCGGCGTCCACGGCGAAGGCGGCCCACACCGCGCGAAGGTGCTCGGGCGTGGTCGCCTCGTCGCAGGCGATACCGACGTGGTCGGCGTCGACCAGCCGCAGCGTGACGCCGGCCTGCCGGGCCGCCGTCACGACCTCCACCGCCCGTCCGGGGACCCACGCGAGCACGGTGTCGAAGAAGGCCTCGTGCACCACCTCCACACTGCCGGCCCGCAAGCCTGCGGCCAGCACGGTGGCGCAGCGGTGCACCCGGGTGGCAATGGCCCGCAGCCCGTCGGCGCCGTGGTAGCTCGCATACATCGCCGCCACCACGGCGAGCAGGACCTGCGCCGTGCAGACGTTCGATGTCGCCTTTTCCCGGCGGATGTGCTGCTCGCGGGTCTGCAGGGCCAGTCGGTAGGCGGGAGCACCGTCGGCGTCCACCGACACCCCCACCAGGCGCCCGGGCAGTTGCCGGGCCAGGCTCTGGCGCACAGCCAGGTAACCGGCGTGCGGACCGCCGTAGCCCATCGGCACGCCGAAACGCTGGGTGGTGCCCAGGCAGGCGTCGGCGTCCTGCTCCCCCGGCGGAGTCAGCAGGCACAGCGCGAGCAGGTCTGCGGCCACTGCGACCAGCGCGCCGCGCTCGTGAGCGGCGGTGATCAACGCCGCGTGGTCCACCACCCGCCCCGATGCCCCGGGCAGCTGCAAGAGCACACCGAAGAACTCGCCCTCGGGCAGCACGCCGGTACCCAGCTCCGCATCGACCAATTCGATGCCCAGCGGCTCCGCGCGGGTGGCCAGCACGGCGCGGGTCTGCGGCAGCACGTCGGCGTCCACCACGAAGCGGGGCGAGCGGGACTTGCCGGCGCGGCGCAGCAGCGTCATCGCCTCCGCGGCCGCCGTCGCCTCGTCCAGCATCGAGGAGTTGGCCAGCTCCATCCCGGTGAGATCGGAAACCATGGTCTGGAAGTTGAGCAGGGCCTCCAGCCGGCCTTGGCTGATCTCCGGCTGGTAGGGCGTGTACGCGGTGTACCAGGCCGGGCTCTCCAGCACATTGCGCAGGATGACCGGTGGCGTGAGCGTGTCGTAGTAGCCGAGGCCGATCATCGAGGTGGTAACGGTATTGCGCGCCGCGAGCGCGGCCAGCTCGGCCAGGGCCTCGTGCTCGGAGGCCGCGGGCGGCAGCGAACCCAGCGCGGCGTCGGCTGTCTCCCGGATGCTGTCCGGAACCGCCGCTGCGCCAAGTTCGTCGAGCGACTCGACCCCGATGAGCTCGAGCATCCGGGCCAGCGCCGACTCATCGAGCCCGATGTGGCGGTCGGCGAAGGTCCGGGCAACCTGGGTCAGTGATGAGTGGTTCACGAAACCTCCGGCAGGGCGTCAGCAGCAACGACAGTGGCCCTCCCCCTCTGTCGCCGTGCCCGCAACCGGGCGCCTGAGAGATTCACCCGGCATGCGCCGGGCTTTCCCCGTGGGCGGGTGGTTATCCACCGCTTTCCAGAGGCGTCGGAGCCCGCGCGGTCCTGGCTGCCTGAGAGATTGACGGGGAGGTGCTGCTCCTTCGGCGTCCGGATTCTGCTGACAGCATCCGGAACTCTCCCGCGCGACGTCGACGCAACAGAAGTCTATCCCGTTCTGCGCTATCCAGTTCTGCGCTATCCCGTTCTGCGCCCGCCGCGGTCCTTGCGGCGCGAGGCCAACTCGTCCTCGGGGGCGGCCTCCACCTCACCACCATCGGCGCGCTCGGCGGGGAAGTCGGCGATGGTGCCACTGAGCTCCCGCATCGCACCGCTGACGGCGATGCCGAACACGCCTTGACCACCCTGCAACAGGTCGACCACCTCCTCCGCGGAGGTGCACTCGTACACCGTGGTGCCGTCGGAGAAGAGAGTGATCCGCGCCAGGTCGGCAACGCCCCGACGACGGAGGTGGTCGACTGCGACGCGGATGTTCTGCAGGGAGACACCGGTGTCGAGCAGTCGCTTCACCACCTTGAGAACGAGGATGTCCTTGAAGGAGTACAGGCGCTGGCTACCGGAACCTGCCGCACCACGAATCGAGGGCACCACGAGCGAGGTGCGGGCCCAGTAGTCGAGTTGCCGGTAGGTGATGCCGGCGATCTGGCAGGCGATCGGCACCCGGTAGCCGACCAGCTCGTCCGGCAGGGTGTCATCAGGGAACAGGCCCGCTTGGACCTCTGTCTCGTATGGTCCATCAGCCACGGACAATCTCCCTACTCGCTCATCCGCCGGAGCCACGCGTTGGTAGCCGCGGACCCGTGGACAACGTCCACTCGGTGGAACTCCACCGGTGTCATTCCTGATGACGGTAGGTCCGCCGCCAGGCGCGGTCAATGCGACGCGCGGTGAGGCTGAACCTTGACTAGAGGGTGAGACAGGATCGAGACCGGGGGTGCGTGCTCAGCTCTCGCCGGCGCCGAAGTCCTCCGGGGACACCGAGTCGAGAAACTCCTTGAACTTCTCCACCTCGTCCTCCTGTTCGTCGGGAATCAGCAGTCCGGCCTCGGTGAGCACCGCTTCCTCGGCGTGGATTGGCGCCCCACTGCGCAGGGCCAGCGCGATCGAGTCCGAAGGGCGGGCCGACACGTGCAGGTCGCCGTCGAAGACGAGCTCGGCGAAGTAGGTGCCGTCCTGGATGTCGGTGATGCGCACCTGTTCCAGCTCGCGGCCCAGGGCCCCGATGACGTCCTTCATCAGGTCATGGGTCATCGGCCGTGCGGGCTTGACACCCTGCTGCTCCAGGGCGATCGCCGTCGCCTCGCTCTGGCCGATCCAGATCGGCAGGTAGCGATCGCCGTCGGCCTCACGCAACAACAGGATGGGCTGGTTGGCTGGCAGCTCCACCCGGATACCGACGACGCGCATCTCGCCCATCGTGTCCGCCCTCCAAATGTTTCGCTCACTCATGAAGTACTACTTTTGGCAGCTGCTCCGACGACGTAGCTGACGCTACACGCGGAGGTTTCGCTTTGCCGCGCTAGCGGCCGAGGGCCTCCCGGAGCGCGGACTTGACCAGCATGGTGTGCACCGTCACCGACAGCGCGGCGAGCTCGCGGACCAGCTCGTCGGCCCGCGCGCTTGCCCCGGAGTCGCGCTGCCGGGCCACCGGCGCCGCGATCTGCGCGACGAGGCCGGCCTCGCGTTCGGCGGAGGCGCGGAAGGCGCGCAGATGACGTGGTTCCACACCGAAGCCGGCCATGGCATGGGCAGCGCGTGCCAAGGCGACCGCGTCGGCGTCGAAGAAGCCGGCAGGGCCGGGGCGCACCAGACCGTGCCGTTGGAGCTCGGCGAGCAGCTCGGGTTCCACGCCCGACTGGGCGATGAGCTGCTCTCTGGTCACCCGCGTCTCCCGCTGCTGCGCGAAGTCGTCCGCGTGCACCGTCGCGTCGGCCACGCTCAGCGAGCGGGGCAGCCGCGGCAGCGAGGTCTGGGCCGGCGCCATTCCCTGGTCAAGGGCGTCCAGCTGCTCCTTGATCACTTTCAGCGGCAGGTAGTGGTCGCGCTGCGCGGCCAGCACGAAGCGCAGCCGCTCGCAGTCCGCTGCGGAGAACTGGCGGTACCCGGCGGGCGAGCGCTGCGGAGTGACCAGGCCCTCGGACTCCAGGAAACGGATCTTGGAGATGGTGACGTCGGGGAAGTCCGGCCGGAGCAGGTCGAGCACCGCCCCGATCGAGACCCCCCCGCCCCGTGCGTGGCCGGCTGCGGTCACTTTCCGTCTGCACCCGCTGGCTTGTTGGCGTCGGCGCTGTGTCGCGGACCGGCGAGGAAGACCAGGCGGAACTTGCCGATCTGGACCTCGTCGCCGTTGGCAAGTACCGCGGAGTCCACCGGCTCGCGGTTGACGTAGGTGCCGTTGAGGCTGCCGACGTCGACGACGAGGAACTCCTCGCCCTCCTGCCGGAACTCGGCGTGCCGACGGCTGACCGTGACGTCGTCGAGGAAGATGTCGCTGTCGGGGTGCCGGCCGGCCGAGGTCATCGCCTGGTCCAGCAGGAAACGAGACCCGGCGTTCGGACCCCGCTTGACCACCAGAAGCGCGGAACCCGCGGGGAGCGACTCCAGACCCGCGACCGGAGCCTCCGCGGTGGAGCCTTCCATCTCAGCAAGGAAGTCAGCACGGAAAACCGAGGTAGTCTCGGACGACCCCGCCGCCTGCGCGCCTTGCTCGTTGCTCTGACTCACCTGTTCTCCTTCTCCGATGGGGCCCGCCAATGACTGAGGAGCGTGAGCACTGACCGTACCGTGATCTTGGCCTGCGGACAGCACCCGTGCCCGTCGTACCAAGCGAGAATTGTCCTTTGCGCTATTGGTTTTCTGCCGTCAGGGCGCGGTACGCCGAGGCATCCAACATGGCTTCGTACGCCTGCTCCAACGCCGCGGCATCCGGCACCCGCAGCTCGACCAGCCAACCGCCGCCGTACGGGTCGGAGTTGACCACGCTGGCGTCGGCGTCGAGCGCCTCGTTGCGACCATCGACGACACCGGTCAGCGGGGTGAACACGTCGGAGACGCTCTTGGTCGACTCGATCTCCCCGAACGCCGCGCCCTCGGAGTGCTCGCTGCCCACCTCGGGCAGCTGGACGAACACCACGTCGCCCAACTGCTGTTGCGCGAAGTCGGTGATGCCGAGCCGGACGGTGGTGTCACCGGTGCGCAGCACCCATTCGTGCTCGGCGGTGTAGCGACGATCGGTAGGGACCTGCTCATCCGACACGGGGTATCGACTCCTGCTC
>JAABVA010004535.1_pt1 | contig 12819 bp, 12 predicted proteins | sample 5560331 | NCBI WGS metagenome assembly JAABVA01 (sample SAMN12812661, study PRJNA571458) | rock metagenome | isolation source: Antarctica rocks | place: Antarctica: Victoria Land, Mt New Zealand sud | collected 2016-01-07
CCTACTGCTACGCTTGAACAAAAAAGTTACTCTGGATCAGGGTATAATACGTCTACAACGGCGTCGTGATTATCAGGTGCAACAGAAACTGGCTCAGGCGGCTAGTGTTGTAACGGATGAACTGCTGGATAAGTCAGAGGAAGAGAAACAGTATGAAACTTCACATTAACGGAACAGAACTCTATTTTGATGTGGTGGGGAGTGGATTGAACGCCGCGGCAGCGTTTCAAAAAAAGCCAACGATGATTATACTCCATGGCGGACCTGGCTTCGACCATTCTTATCTACGACCCTGGCTCGACCCTGTGAGCGAGGTCGCGCAACTTGTCTATGTTGATCAACGTGGTTGTGGTCGTTCGCAACGTCACACGCACGAATACTATCAACTCGGCATTATGGCCGATGATATTGTGCTGCTCTGTCAGCAGTTGCAGATTGAGCATCCTATTGTGCTTGGTCAGTCGTTTGGGGGCTTTGTTGCCTTGAGCATCGCCCAGCGTCACCCCGATTTCGCCTCCGGTATCGTACTTTTCGATACCTCGCCTGCGTGGACTGGTGGCTATGACTTGGATGCATTAGAGCAGCTTGTCGGGGGCGCACGTGGCAAAGAACTACGCGAGATTGCCTATCGCGAATCGACCGGACAGGCCAACGAAGCCGAACTGAAACGCTTCGAGGACGAGATTATGCCGCTCTACTGGCATCAGGGCTTCAAGCAGGAATATCTCACCGACCTGTACAATAGTACACCTGCCAATATGGATATTGCATCCTACATGATGGGTACGCTCAGTAAAGAGTACGATTTGCGCCTTTCCTTGAAAGATATCCATGTACCTGCACTTGTGCTACAAGGCCGCTACGATTGGGTGACACCAATGGCGGGTGCGGAGGAGATGGCGCGTTCCATCCCGAATGCCCAACTGCATGTCTTTGAGCATTCGGGGCATATGGGGTTCATTGAGGAGCAGGAAGAGTTGGTGAATGTGCTTAAAGAGTGGATACAGAATTTGAAGTAAGCGTTTTTCTATTGCATCTGCATTGTCTGCCGACGTGCCCTGATGATCTGCAAAATCTGGTAGCCGTCGCTGGGATAGCCCGCATAGAGCGGCCACCAGGAGGGATAGCGGATGGGAATGATGGTGCAGAGAAATTGAAGGTACGCAGCAATCGCGGCCACCTGATTGATGTAGTATAAGATGGAGAAGGCGTGTATATGGGAGCGTGCGAAGTATGTTGTGACGCTGAAGATGATGCCGAGCAACAACGAGGCAAGCGGACCTGCAAGATAGGTCCACAATTCATGCTCGTCCACAGGGTTCCAGTGTGCGAAACCGACGGGACCACTGAATGGCTTGAGATGGAAGGTAATGCCAGCGAGTGTAAATACTAGCGTGCGTGGTCGTTTTATCGTCGGATCATACACCTCATCATCCTGTGGAATAGTGCCCAGATATACCTGCGTCGGTTGCCTGGTGAGAATACGGTTTGTGAGCGCGTGTGCTAACTCGTGAATGACCGTCTCCAATGGTCCCGTAATGCAAATGTAGACCGCTGGCAGGACAAGGTAGAAGGTAAAATAGTAGAGCAAATCAGTTAGCATGGTTGTATACACTCTCCAAATCATAGCACTATAATACGGGGAATTTTTGGAATCTTTTCCCGTATTATAGCACGTTCTTTACGCTATGAGTGAGTATGATGTAGAACGACGGGCGATCCCTTGTGGTCGCCCGTTTGTCTTCACCGTATTTCCTCAGATGATTAGTAGCTCCAATTCAGGCCGCACTGGGAGCAATGTTTGGCGGGATGGTCGCTCTCGAAGGCGCGGCGGAATGCTGCGTAGGTTTCGCCATGCCAGATTTCCTGCATGGATTGCTCGAAGATGTTGCCCAATACACGCTCTTCCTTATATTCTCGTGCATTCTTGTGCCCGAAGGGCGCAAAACAGCAGGAGAGAACGTTACCACTTGAGGTGATGTAGGTCAACGTATAGGGACGATTGCACCCTGACCACGGACGATTCCCGAAGTTACGTACAAGGCTCTCAACGGGCGTTGCCGAGCCAGCCGCGTTGAAGCTGATTCCCAGTTCTTTACAACGCGCTTCGCAGGAACGTACAAGCTCTAGCTCCTCTTTTGATGAGCGACGAAAGAGTGCTTGTTTTGACGCGGCTAGCCCTTCTTCAAAGTAGACCAGTCGCTGCATATAGACCTCTTTGACCCCTGCGTCACTTGCTAGCTCAACGAGACCGGGGAGTTCGTGCAAGTTTTCACGCATCGCCGTGAACCAGACTGAGAGGGCAGGCTTGGTGGCATCCTGGGCTTTCTGCATCTGTATGAAGGCACGTACATTGCGCCAGATTTTATCGAAGGCATCGACACCGCGCACATGTGCGTACATTTCACGCGTCGAGCCATCCATCGAGAGGCGATACTCGTCCAGTCCTGCATCAATCAACGCCTGACCGCGCTTCTCGGTCAACGCAATGCCATTCGAGTTGAAGAGGACATAGGTGCCACGATCCTTGAGGTAGCGTATCATACGTGGTAAGTCTTTGTTGAGCAGTGGCTCGCCTAATCCATGCAACACAACGCGCTCTAGCACTGGAAACTGCTCTACAATGCGAAGAAAGTTATCGTAGCTCAGGTCGCGGTCATCTTCGCGCGAGAGTAATGTACGTGGGCATTGCTGGCACAACTCGTTACAGCGACTGGTTGGCTCGATGTAAATTGAGCGTGGTAGCGTCATTACTGGTGTTGTTGGTATGGTTGTCATTCAATCTCCTCATAGTTTCCAGGTAGGCGGCGGTGATAGGCGCGAGCGTTGCATCTTTTTTGAGCAAATTCGCGAGCCGTATTAGGTCAGGAAGTTCGTCCACATCGAAGAGTGTGTCAATCAGACGAGTGGTTAAATTCTGACGTTGTGCCGCTTCAAGTGTCATTTGTGCTACAATATCGGTGCTCATCGGAATACCGCTAAAGACATCGTGCGCTTTCTGCATACCAAGCAGGTAATAGCCACCATCGTCGGAAGGTCCAAGCACCACATCAACCTCGTCGAGTGCTTGTCGCGCCATGGCGATGATTCCTCGACTGATTTGTGGCGAATCAGAGCCAATAAGAATGGTATACCTGAAGCCTTGCGCTTGGGTCCAATGGAATGCATTGTGGATGCGTGTACCAAGCTCTGGTCCATGCTGTGGAAAGCAGCGCATCGTCGTGGTGTATGCTGGGGCGAGAGCCGAAAACAACCCTACATAATCGACTTCGGCGGGTGTATAGGCCCAACAAAGTGTATATGCTTGCCCTGTGTGACGTTGTGCAATGTCGCTGAGAAATGCGCGATAGAGGCCGAGCGTTTCTTTATCGCCAAGAGTACGCGCTAACCGTGTTTTGGTTTTACCCAATTCGGGGTAGCGAGCCATGACAACGAGGGCGGTATCAGTGCCACGATCAGACATGAGTCTTCTGTGCCTCCTGTACCACTGAAATGCGTGTACTATTCTTTGTACCAGCATATTTAAGCGTCGTACTCAGCATATAGTACGCAGCCTTGATACTGCCTGTGATTGTGCCCGCGACCTTCGATTGCCCATGACTACGTTTACGGTAGTGAATGGGTACTTCAAGGATGCGATAGCCCGCACGGGCGGCCTTGACGACCATCTCGACAGGCCAACCATAGGTCATTTCGCGCATGGCTAAATGCTCTAGTGTCGAGCAACGAATAGCACGAAACGAGCCAATATCATGAATATGCGCTCCATAGAAGAGCTGAATCATGCGACTGACCAGCCAGTTGCCGAGCCGCGCCTGTGCAAGAATTGCGCCGCGTTCGGCTCGTTCGCTTATACGTGAGCCGATGACAAAATCAGCGCGTCTTTCGAGTAGCGGCGTAAGCATGAGTGCAAGATCGGCAGGGTCATCGCTACCGTCTCCATCCATAAATACGAGTATATCGGCTCCTGCTTGCTGTGCTGATTGAAAGCCCCGTAAACAGGCCCGACCATACCCCCGTTGTGGCTCGCTGACAACGGTAGCTCCGACTCCTTTTGCGACAGTAGCGGTTGCATCGGTACTGCCGTTGTCAATGACAAATATCCACTGTACACAATCAGGGGGAATCTCCGTTAGCAACGGTGGTAAGGCAAGTTCCTCATTCAATGCAGGGATGATAATAGCAACCTTCTCGGTTGTCATTCGTCTACAACTCCTCAGCTACACAGAACAATAGATAAATTTCTCTCTAAGCATACCACGCTTTACAATGGTGATTATTGCTATATAGGACTATTCTGTAATATTTGCGATGAAAATAACTGTAGGGGTCTAATTCATTACACCCTGTTGGCAACAAACAATGTTGGCAAGAATTGAGGGATGTGTTCAATGGTCGGGGACATGTGTGGATGGGAACGAGGGTGTAATGAATTAGACCCCTACAATTCAAATTTATACGGATTCGCAAAGAAGCGCATAACCGTCTCGGTATACTCGTGTTCGTGCTGTAGGTGGGCGGCGTGCCCCGCATCGAAGAGCAACAAATGCGATTGCTGGATACGTTTATGGAGTATATGAGCGTATTCGACACGTACAACGCGGTCCCGCTTGCCATGCATTATCAGTGTCGGGCATGAGATCGCCGCTAACTCGTCATCCGCCACCAGCACACCACCCATTTTCACCAGGTCTTCCTGTACTTTGACGAACATGGGCAAGAGCGAACGCCAGTACGGGTCGCCATGTAGGTGTGTCAGTTCGCGTTGCCACGTCTCCGAAAGCGGTTTTTCGAGAAGCCATTGATGAAGGGCCTCGGCATCCTGACTATCGACGCTGGCCTGTCCACCAAGTACAGCGAGTGTACTAACACGTTGAGGATGCAAGGCGGCAAGTAGTAATGCAACGATGCTGCCATCACTGAACGCAAGCACGTTGACTTGCTCAAGGTGTAGCTCATCGAGGAACGCGATAATATCAGCGACATCCTCACGGTAGTAAGTTGTACTATAAGATGTTCGATGGGAAGAAAGTCCGTAACCATGAAGATGCGGTGCCAGGACAGTATACTGTGAAACTAAGCGTGGTAGCTGTGCTGCAAAGTCGCTCGTAGGGGTGCCAGCGAAGCCATGAAGGAGCAGCACCGTGGAAGATGAAACCTTTCCCGCGCTTGCCGTGATATCTGGCGAGAAAACATCGTAATACAAGGTAGCACTGGGTGCAGCAAAAAATGACATTGTAGACCTATCGAAACAACTCTTTCTTTTTTGTATGAGAATAGTTTACCATATCTTGTATAAATGATATGCATTCATCTATGTGCTTGACAGCATAGGGGTTCGTCAATATACTATCTTCAACATTTATGGTTGCGTTTGGCGATGATGCTTTGTGCCTTGTATCGTCGTATGACGCCTTGCGGTCATTAAAGGAGCGTTCATGAACTCCGAAGAGAACAGAACATCGAATAATGTTGTACCCACTCCTGTTGTCGAAAGTGGTCCTCTTTCAATCAAGCCTGTTGAGGGCGATTTTATTATTGAAGCCAGGAAGCTGAATAAGTTCTTTGGCGATAAGCACGTTCTCAAAGATATTGACTTTGTGGTACGCAGACGCGAAGTCGTTGCCTTAATCGGACCAAGTGGTTCTGGCAAAAGTACACTTATTCGCTGCCTCAATGCGCTGGAGAAGGCGACAAGCGGTGAGATTTACATTGAGGGCGAACTATTGGATTCGTCGCTTTCTGTGAAGAAGCTTAGCCCAATGCGTCGTGAGGTTGGCATGGTGTTTCAGAACTTCAATCTTTTCCCACATATGACGGTGCTACAAAACGTGATCCAGGCTCCACTGCTGGTACGCAAACTTCCCAAAGACCAGGCAGTCGCTTTAGGTGAAACGTTGCTGGCGAAGGTGGGTCTTTCTGAGAAGCGTGATGTGTATCCCAGTCGTCTTTCTGGTGGGCAGAAGCAGCGCGTTGCCATTGCACGTGCTTTGGCGATGCAGCCGCGTGCCCTGCTCTTTGACGAGCCGACCTCGGCACTCGACCCTGAGCTAGTGGGCGAGGTACTCAGGGTTATGAAAGACCTTGCGTATGAGGGTAGTACGATGGTGGTGGTGACACACGAAATGCAATTTGCACGCGATGTATCTGATCGGGTCGTATTTATGTCCGATGGCTCCATTGTTGAGCAGGGTGATCCTGAAGAACTATTCAGGAAGCCAAAAGAGAAACGCACGCAGCTATTCCTGGAGCGCGTGTTGTCTGTCTTGCCGTAGTTGTGGTTTATTTTCCAGGATGGATAACAGAAAGGCATTGTATTCTCATGTCATATGAACTCACTCGTAGAACCTTGTTAAAACGTGCTGGACAGGGGGCAGGTCTCCTTACTGTTGCTGGCGGGCTAGAAGCATTGCTCGCGGCCTGTGGGGGCAACGTTTCGACCACTACTGGTAGCGCGGCAACTCCTGGCACCACTCCTATCGGTAAGGCAGGTCTGAAAACTCCTACATTGCTTCAATGGGGGTCTGACTATGTAAGTGGTGCGCCTTATGTCTTCCAAGACCCAAGTAATCCTAATGGTCCATTGATTGGCTTTGAGGTCGAGATTGCAGTCGCAATGGCAGGATTGATGGGAGTGACACAGAAGCAGGTCGAGGTCACGTATGGCAACCTGGAACAAGCTCTTGCCGCCAATCAATTTGATATGGTGATGAACGGTTGGGAAAAAACAGCCGACCGTGAGAAGGCAGAGCTATTTTCCGATCCCTACTATCGTTACGGCCAGCAGGTGATCGTGCGTAAGGACGATTCGCGCTTTACTGGAAAAACCATTTCCACTGTGAAAGACCTGGAAGGCTATACCGTTGGCACAGGTTCCGGCTATCTTGCGGAGACGCTTATGAAAACGGACCCCAAGATCAACGTGAAGTCGTATGATGGTAACATTGCTTTCAGCGATCTGGTGCAGAAGAAACTCGACGCCTTTTTCCTCGATTTTCCGATTGCAGCATACTACATCCTGGGTTCTGGCCCAGGTGCATCACCTATTCCACAATTGACATTGCTTGGCAAGCCAATCTATCCAGATAACTACTATGTTGGCTTCAACAAGACAAATCCTAATGCTACGCAACTCCTGCCAGAGATTAATGCAGCGTTTGCCAGACTCAAGAAGGATGGTACGCTGAAAAAGATTTACACCAAGTGGCAGCTTATGAACGACCAGCAAGCTGAAGTGGGTGTGATGTAGTCACTTACTCGTGGCGACCCCTTCCCAGCGAGTGAGAAGGGGTCGTGTTGGTAGGAATGTACGTTTCTGCATATTTAGAATAATCGAGAAGGACAAACGATTATGGGCATTATCCTACAGGCTCTACCTGATTTCTTAGATGGTTTCAAGAACACGATCATTTATTGTGTTGTCTCTTTTGCGCTCGCGCTGATCCTGGGCTTTGGGCTGGCCCTGATGAGTAATTCTTCCGTTCTCTGGTTGAATAAGCCAGCGCGTATCTTTATTGAAGTGGTGCGTAGCACACCGATGATCGCGCAACTCTTTCTTCTTTATTTTGGCTTGAGTGCCTTGCTCGCAATTTATGGCCTTGCATCGTATGACAATGCGTGGACTGCGGGTATCGTGACGCTAGCATTGAATTATTCGGCGTATGAAGCTGAGGTCTTTCGTGCGGGTTTTGCCTCTGTTGAGAGAGGGCAGACCGAAGCTGCATTATCGCTCGGCCTGTCACCGACGCAGAGTTTCTTTCGCGTCGTATTTCCGCAAGCTATTCCACTGATGATTCCACCATTCGCGAATGATCTCATTTATATGCTCAAAGACTCGGCAATTATTAGTGTGATTGGTGGGTTTGAATTGACCTCGAAGCTCGACTTTTGGCGAGATCGCAATGGCAGTAACCTGTTGCCACTCTATTTTCTAGCAATCGTGCTGTATTTGATTTTAAGTTTGCCTATTTCTTACTTCGCACGAACTTTTGAACGTCGGCTACGCGCCGCATTGTAAGATGAGAGGTTGTTAGTCGATGCAAAAAGCAGTTTTCGCTGAGCGACGTGGCCTCTATGGTTCGCGTCTCGGCTTTGCCGCACTGAACTATGGTTTTTATATTCTGTTAGTTGTAGCTATTGCTGCTTTCTTCTACTATCTTTACAATTTTCGTGCGTTCTTGCTGTTGGACTTGCCAGTATTGTTAGAAGGTGCTGGCTTGACCATTATTCTCTCGCTCATCAGTATGGTGCTAGCGACTATCTTTGGCTTTATTGGTGCGCTTGGTCGTCTGTCGCGTTTCGCCCCCATTCGCTGGCTCGCCTTTGTGTATGTCGAGGTGATACGCGGCTCACCTATTCTTGTGCAATTGCTGCTATGGGGCTTCGGTGTGAGTATAGCCTTGTCAACAATAGGCTTCGACCCGTACACTATCGCCTACCAGATTGCAACCGCGCTACAAATGAATAGCTTGCTGCCGGACCCACAAGCATTCGATGCCGCGTTTTACGGCATTATCGGCCTGAGTTTTAACTATGGTGCCTACCTGACCGAGGTATTCCGTACAGGTATCGAGTCGGTGGATAAAGGGCAAGGAGAGGCAGCGTTAAGTTTGGGGCTAAACTCGCGGCAGACGATGCGCCACGTTATTCTGCCCCAGGCGATACGTATTACCATTCCACCATTCACAAATTACTTTATTACGCTTGTACAAGATACCGCCTTGCTGTCAGCCGTTGGCGGAGTCATCGAACTACAGACAACGATAACCTCATTGGCAAGTACACAGTCATCAAACCCAAACAGGCAGCTTTTCGTCTACGTGTTCGGTGCGCTCATCTTCCTGCTCATCTGCTATCCGCTAGCACTGCTATCAGGCTTCTTAGAGCGCAGACTGGCAAGGGCGGATTAGTAAATGCTGGTCCCTACAATATCTACATGTTTGCGTTATATGGTGTCGTTTTTCTGGAAAAACGAGACGCCGCCCGATGCAAGCACAATCAATGTCAGTGCCATCAGTGCGCGTACACTTACTACTTCGCGCAACACGACGAAGCCGACGAGCGTTGCCATTGCTGGTTCCAGGCTCATCAATACGCCGAAGACACGGGCGGGCAATCGCCTCAATGCCTCTAATTCGAGTGTGAAGGGGATAACAGTAGAGAGAATAGCAACTCCGATGCCTAACAACAAAATTTTGGGGTTGAGCAGTGCAGCACCACCGCTCCATATGCCGATAGGGAGCAGAACAAGGGCAGCAACTGCCATGCTGAGCGCAAGGCCAGTACCACCAACGAAGGTACGCCCGACGCGCACATTGAGTAGGATATAGGCACCCCAACAGGCACCTGCTAAGAGTGCAAGCCCCACACCTATCGGATCAAGTGTACTATGACCGATAGGGGCCAGTAGCACCACGCCAACTGCCGCGAATGCTGCCCATAGGAAATCACGGCGTTTTCGTGAAGCAAAAACGCTTACAGTGAGTGGACCTACAAATTCTAGCGTCACGGCAATACCAAGTGGTATGCGTGCAATTGCAGCGTAAAATGCACCATTCATAACCGCGATAGATAGCCCGAACAGTACAATGAGCAAGTAATCTTTTCGTGCATAGCCGCGTACACCTGGTCGCGAGACTAGCAAAAAGATGATCGCGCCAAAGCTAACACGTAAGAAGACTGTACCGCTCGACCCTATTGTTTGAAATAAGCCCTTTGCGAAAGCCGCGCCAACCTGCACCGATATAATTGCCAGTAGCACGATGATTGGTGGTGGCACCGCTCCCAGCACACCACGTTCTGTTGTTTTATGTGTAAGACGATTCCATACTTTTGTGAGTCCTGATGAAGAGAAACCTGACGATTGATGAATAAATTTGCCCATTGTGTCCCTTTTTATGCTTTGTAATAAAGATGTTATTGTATTCATTCCATGATACCACCATCTTCTATTGAATTCTCACAGAGCTATTGAAAAGTGGAGAGCATTTGGAAAGACGGGCGACCACAAGGGTCGCACCCTACTATACACGTGGCTGTATAGTAGGGTGCGACCCTTGTGGTCGCCCGTTGGTCTTCGTCACGTTTGCTTTAACTTTTCAATCGCCCTGAAAACAAGGCTTGCTTTCTTACCATAACATAAGCTATACTGTATACAAGAAAGCCCGAACCAATAGCTAACATGATAGCGTATGGTGTTTTATGAGATTACTTGCAAACATTCCAGGAAAAAGAAGAGGCCGCTACATACCGAAATTCTATGTGTTTCGGGGCTTTCACCTGTCCACATGTTACCCCTGATGCTTCTTTCCTCGTTTCCCCATTCTCAGCACTTCTTGTGAGGATGAGGCTTTTTGTATGCTTACAACATCCTTATTTTGTTGCTTGAAGTATGTTTGCTGTAGGGTACATTTCGCACCATAGCAAGCTTCCTTCGTTTTTATTCAGCACTGCTTATCCTTACGGATAAGCGAAAGTGTATCACCATAGCCACAGGTTAGACGTGTAGGTCATCGACTGACCGATAGTTGCTAGTACGGAGCGCAACCCGTCGTGGCGTGGTCAACAACGTGTTGCGTTACCGGAAAGGTTTTTTATGAGTACCGATGGATTACTCAAGGCTCTCAACGACTCCCAGCGTTATCTCGATATCGTGCATAAACCACAGTTGACCAAAAGCGAGTCAGAGTGGTTGATTGAGACAACCGTCAGCAATTTTGCGAAATATTATAATAGTGGTTTTATCGAGTATCGTAAGTCGGTTGCCGAAGCAAGCGACTATGCAGCAGTTGAATGGACCGGACGTGGCGCAACTTTCAGGGATGTGCTGGGGCGCGAATACATCGACTGTCTGGGTGGCTTTGGTGTCTTCAACCTTGGTTGGTCTCACCCAAAGGTCGTTGGAGCCGTGCAAGCACAGTTAGAGAAGAGTCCGTTACCGACGCAAGAACTTCTTGATCCCTTGCGTGGTATGCTCTCCCATCTGCTTGCTGAGATTACTCCCGGTGATATTCAGTACAGTTTCTTTGTGGGTAGTGGAACCGAAGCCGTCGAAGGTGCCATGAAGCTCGCGAAACTGTATACACGTAAGAGTGGCTTCATTGCCTCGGTACGTGGTTTTCATGGCAAGACAACGGGTTCACTCGCCCTCACGGGTAAGGCCATTTTCCGCAAACCCGCTATGCCCTTGCACAACAACGTCTTTCACGTCCCTTATGGCGACGCCGATGCGGTTGAGCAGCAGTTGCGTATCGCACGCGAAGTTGGCAACGACATCGCCGCCGTCGTAATGGAGCCGGTACAGGGCGAGGCAGGTGCAATTGTGCCGCCCGATGATTTCTGGCCGCGTCTACGCCAAATCTGCGACGAGTACGAGGTTCTTCTTATAGCCGATGAAGTACAGACCGGCATGGGTCGCACTGGCAAACTATGGGGCGTCGATCATTGGGACGTTGCTCCTGATATCATCTGTTCTGCCAAAGCACTTGGTGGCGGTGTCATGCCAATTGGTGCCTTTATGTCCACACCAAAGATTTGGAGTGTGATGAATAGCAACCCGTTCATTCACACCTCTACGACAGGTGGTAATCCGCTTGCATGTGCTGCCGCCATTGCCGCCATCAATGTCACGCTTGAAGAGGGCATTTCGGAGCAAGCTGCTGAGAAGGGCGACTACTTCATCAAGCAGTTGAAGGATATCGCCGCACGTCATAGCGATATCTACACCAATATTACGGGTAAAGGTTTGCTGATCGGACAGCACTTCATCAACGATGATATCGGCTACGCTGTTGCCTCTGGTCTGTTCAAACGCGGCGTTCTTATCTCTGGCACGCTCAACAATTCACGCGTCATTCGTGTAGAGCCTCCTCTGATCATCACACGCGAAGAGATCGGCACGATCTTAAATCGCCTCGAAGACACACTGCAGGAATTGCGCTCGACCGTCTCAACACCTAGTCTGCCAGTGACAAGCACGCTCAGCGTTGTTCCAACCGACGATTCGGGTACGGCTGTGGCCTAAGAGATAAGCTGAATGTTGCCGACCTAATGCCGTGGCATTAGGTCGGCAACATTCAGCTTATCTCTTTTATATACAACGGAGTTCAAATATGCATATTATTGTTCTGGGTGGTGCAGGCGCGATGGGACGAATTACTGTTCGCGCACTGACCGAATATGACGACGTAGACCAGATTACTATTGCAGATTACAATAAGTCACGCGCTCATGAGTTGGCTGCGACGCTCAAGAGCCATAAGCTACAGGTGCGCCAAATAGACGTGACAAACGAGGAACGCCTGGATGAGCTGCTGCAGGAAGCTGATGTGGTGCTGAGTGCAGTTGAATATGTTTTCAATCAGCCAATCTTGAAGGCGTGTATTCGTAAGAAGGTGCATTACGCCGACCTCGGCGGCTTATTTCATATGTCACGTACCTTGCTTGCGATGCACGACGAGGTTGAGGCAGCAGGCATTACCGCAATTCTCGGCATGGGTGGCACTCCTGGCATTACTAATTTGCTAGCACGTATGGCGGTTGACAAACTTGAACGTGTGGAGAGTATCAAGGTACAGCTTGGCTGCGGCGACGAAACACCGTCAACGGCACCACTCGTCGCACCTTATTCCATTCGTACCATTCTCGACGAATTTACAAAACAACCACAGGTCTTTGAGAACGGTACATGGCATGCACAACAACCGCTTACAGGGCAGGAAGAGCTAATTTTTCCAGCACCCGTTGGACATGCAACAGCCGTATATTCGTTGCATTCCGAATGTGCCACCTTTCCCATCTCATTTCAAGACAAAGGTATTC
>JAABVA010004538.1_pt1 | contig 12816 bp, 12 predicted proteins | sample 5560331 | NCBI WGS metagenome assembly JAABVA01 (sample SAMN12812661, study PRJNA571458) | rock metagenome | isolation source: Antarctica rocks | place: Antarctica: Victoria Land, Mt New Zealand sud | collected 2016-01-07
ATCCGTTCCCTTCGCTGGGTCAACTCGTTCCTGGAAGGGTTGCAGGACCACCACTTCCCGCCGCCCGCGGCGGTCTCGGCCTACAAGCAGTTCAGCACCTTCCTGCTCGGGCATCTGCTCCTGGAAGTCGCCGCGCTCGGCCTGGAACACCCACCAGGAGCCACCGCTCCACCCGCGCCGCCGGACTCCGATCGGCGCGACGCAGACCAACTCCGCGAGGCCCGCGCCGCCGAAGCCGATTCCGTCATGGCCGGAACCGACGCCCCCGACGCCGAACAGATCCTGAACGCCGCAACGTCCCGACCGGGCACCATCGCCGACGAACCAGCACTGCAAGCCGCCGACCTGACCGCCGCCACCAGCACCGCCGCCGATGCTGTCACGGCGGACGTCGACCTGCCCCTCACCGCCGTGGTCGTCTCCACCGCGACCATCGACCTCGACGACTTCAGCCACGTCAACGCGCTCGCCGGCCTGCTGGCGCAGGACACCGCCGCCGCCGACTTCTCCCGCGACCTGGATCGTCTCCTGCACGAAATCGCCCACCTGCGCCGCCCCCTGACCGCACCGCCCGCAACCGAGGAATGCAGGGCCGAGGCCGCAACTACCTCGACCGACAAGCCCGACAGTCACCAGCGTTACGGGGCCTGGCCAGCCCGACCGGTCGAGCAGTCCATCGTCTGTTCGACCCAGAGCGCTTCGGCGAGGGTGGGCCCGAGTTGATGGGTGTCGCCGTCGTTGACCTCGACCAGGTACGGGCCGTCGAAAGGGAGCCGGTTGACAAGTTTGACCTTATGGCCCAGTTCAATGCCGGCTTCGCTGAGATGACGGAGCACGGCCGGGTCATCGTCATCCACCCTCACTAGGCGTCCTGGGTGTCCTGGGATCGCATGGATCAGCCGCTGAGCGTTCATCGGCGGCAGTTCGCCGTCGATGCCAGGAATCGGATCGCCGTGCGGGTCGTAACGGGGTCGTCCGAGCGCGGCGTCCATCCGCTGCACCATCAGATCCGAGACGCCGTGTTCCATAGACTCGGCCTCTTCGTCCACTTCGTCCCAGCTGTAGCCGAGCTGGGCGACGAGGAACATTTCGATCAGGCGGTGGCGGCGGACGATCTGCAGCGCCGCAACCCGGCCGAGGCCGGTCAAGGCGACGTCGCTGTACGGGCGATGATCGACCAGGCCCTGAACTGCAAGTTTGCGGAGCATCCCGGACACCGAGGACGCCGACAGACCCAGCCGCTCCGATAACCGAGAGGTCGTCACCGGCCGGTCGTCACGTTCACCGAGTGAGTAGATCTCCTTCAGATAGTTCTCCACCGATGTGGACCGCGATGCAGGTTGTGCCATGTCCTGATGATCGTCCCCTCCACGGTCCAAACCGAACCCGTCGCAGCGTCGAATAACGTCCGGCGAGTATGTTTGCTGCAACGAACTATAGGTTGTGACCACCCGAACTGGACCGATGAGGCTGATATGAGCGGTGTCGAACCGATGGAGAAGATGGTCGCCCCGGAGCTGAGCGCGTTGGCGCAGCTACGCGGCCGGGGCCGAATCCGTGGCACCGTCGCCCTGTTGGGGCCGGCCTTCGTCGCCGCTGTCGCCTACGTCGACCCCGGGAACTTCGCGACGAACTTCAGCGCCGGCGCCAGATTCGGTTACCTGCTGGTCTGGGTCATCGTCCTGGCCAATGTGATCGCGATGCTGGTGCAGTATCTGTCCTCGAAGGTCGGTGTGATCACCGGGAAGGACCTCCCCGAGTTGTGCCGGGAACACTTCTCCCGCCGAGTGTCCGTCGGGTTGTGGGTCCAGGCGGAATTGATCGCCATGGCCACCGATCTGGCCGAATTCGTCGGAGCCGCGGTCGGTCTGAATCTGCTGTTCAACGTGCCGCTGCTGCCCGCCGGCCTGATCACGGCGGTGGTCGCCTTCGCTGTGCTGGCCCTGGAGCAGCGTGGTTACCGGAAGTTCGAGCTGGCCATCATGGCGCTGCTGGGACTGGTGTTCATCGGGTTCATCTACGACCTGATCATCGTCGGTGCGTCCGCCCCGTCGGCCGCCGCCGGTTTGATCCCACGGTTGGACGGATCGGACAGCGTGCTGCTGGCCGCCGGCATCATCGGGGCCACGGTGATGCCGCATGTGGTGTATCTGCACTCGGCCCTGACCAAGCGGCGGGTCCGCGGCGTCGACGACGCCGAACGCCGCACCCTGCTCAAGTTCGCCCGGCTGGACGTCTACATCGCGTTGGGTCTGGCCGGGATCATCAACCTCACCATGCTGCTGATCGCGGCCAACCTTTTCAACATTGCCGGCCGGACCGACGTCGGTTCCATCGAGGCGGCGCACGCCGGGCTGGGTCAGTACGTCGGCGGCGGCGCCGCGCTGGCCTTCGCCGTCGCGCTGCTGGCATCCGGACTGTCCTCCTCCAGCGTCGGCACCTACGCCGGGCAGGTCGTCATGCAGGGCTTCATCAAGCGCAGCATTCCGCTGTTTCTGCGCCGCGGCCTGACCATGCTCCCAGCCCTGCTGGTGCTGGCGCTGAACCTGCCGACGACCGACAGCCTCGTCGTGTCCCAGGTGGTGCTGTCCTTCGGCATCCCGTTCGCCCTGATCCCCCTGCTCCTACTGACCCGTCGCCGCGACATCATGGGCGCCTACGTCAACCATCGGGTCACCTCGGCGGCGGCGATGCTCGTCGCGGCCTTCATCATCTGCCTCAACGTCTACCTGTTGTATGTCACTTTCCTCGGCTGAGGACCCCTGAATGCCGACGCCGTTGGCCTATGGGGTAAACGGTCGAATTGAACAATGTCAACTTTGTTCAGGCGATCTCCAGCTGTCGTCGGATCCCGCTCACCATCAATCGCATCGACCATGGTTGCCGACCGTAGACACAACACGCGCAGAAACCCAACAACGCCACGACCACTGGCCCCAGTAGCTCAGTCAACAGATATGTCGGGGTGGCCAGTTCTTCCCCCGAATGGGCGGTGATCAACGTGGCATCCAAATGCACCGCCAAGGCGTTCTTCGGCCCAATCCGATGATCAAGGGCATCCGACCCGCCAGCGCCACGCCGTCCCCCGGACCGCATCGATCGCCGCCAACGCAGCTCCACATCGCCGGCCAACGTGTCGAACAGCCGCGACACCGTCGGGTCCGAGGCGACCAAACCCGAACACCGCCGGCTCGATCTCGATATCTAGCAGCGATGAGGCGACCGAGCAGGACCCGGTGCAGGGGCTTTTCAGATCGACTGGGCCGCCGGAGTCCCCATCCTGTTCGCGGCGGGCATGTCCACCATGGACACCCTGGACGGGGTATTCATGTCCAAGGCCTACGGGTGGGCGTTCGTCACCCCGCTGCGCAAGATCTACTACAACATCACCACCACCGGACTGTCGATCTTCGTCGCTTTCGTCATCGGCACCATCGAACTCCTGGGCCTGCTCTCGGCCCAACTCGGACTCAGCGGCCAGCCGTGGGACTTCCTCGCAAGCATCGACATCAACGTCGCCGGCCGTATCATCGTCGCCATCTTCTTCATCACCTGGGTCGGCGCGATCGCGCTGTGGAAAGTACGCAAACTCGATCAACGCTACGGCGACGGCACCACCGGGCCGGTCATCGGCGCTGCCCTGAAGTGAGCGAAATGCGGTCAGCCCGGTGAACGACTGCCTCGATCGAGACGACTGCCTCGATCGAGGTCCGGCCCCCCATTGACCGTTGAAGATGGCCGGCGATCTCCGGCAACGTCGTGCCAACGCCCGCACCGCTGCCCAGCCTTCCTCAGGTGACGGGCCAGGGTGACCCTCAAGTTGTGGCTGGTCACGGCGGCCGTATGACCCGCCCGGTGCCAAGTAGCGTGAGGAAATACCGCCACTTAGCGCGAGGAGCGAACGGCCAGGTCCGTGACGTCGAGCGCACCGCGCTCGCGCCGGCGAGCGGCGATCAGCCCGCCCGCGGTCACGGTCACGAGCGCGCCGATCGCCACCACGAAGGGCAATGACCGGGGTCTGGGACGCAGCGGTACAGGATCCGGCGATAAGGCGCGACGATGATGGCTTGCCCAGCGGCCCGAGGAAATCGACATTAATTGTCGATACTAGTTGTCGACATCGTTGACCTGCTGGTTGAGTGTCACTTGCAAGTGTCGGCAAACTCTCGTTTCTCGTCACCGGAGGTTGCCACCGAGCGCGCAACGGGAGTCGCAACAGATGCGAGATTCTCGCGACCAGTTGCCCTAGCTCGGCGGCGTTCTCTAGCAAGTAGCCTCCGGGCCTGGGCTTATTGCGCTAGCGCCGGATCCTGTACCGCTGCGGCTCGGACCCCAGACCTTGCGAGGATCCCTGGCCGCTGCGTATGAGGTGCTGAAGCAACCGAACCCGCCGCAGGTGTGGGCGGCGTTGGTCGAGGCGCTGGCACCGGAATTGGCGGGGGTGCGGGCCGCCCGGTCGGCTCAAGACCTGCCGAACTCACCGCAGAGGAGGCGACCGGGTTCCTGCCGCGGCGCGGTGGCCCGCGGGACCTTGCCGGCGGACTATCTGCGGATCGCGACGACGGGGTTGTACAACGCGGCCCGCTACCCCACTCCGTCCCACGCCCGGCAGGCGGTGCTGGCCGCCGCGGTGTGGGCCGGGATGGACCTGGCCGGTGTGCTGGCCCGGTTGCACGGTGGTGCCTGGCCCGGTCTGGCCTCGTTCTACGCCCGGTACCGCTACCCCGCCGCGCGCCGCAAGGCCGTCATTGGGGATTGGCGTAACGCGGTGGGCTGGGTTCAAAGATCGCGGGCAAATGACACCGGTGTGAGACCTGTCCGTATATCCCCCACAAGCGAGCCCCCTACACAGCGCGCGGGTCAACCCACCTTGCAAAGTCAACAACAACGATCAACAGCGGTGGAATATCAATTTCTGCGGGAGTGGCGCACCGCGGTTGGACTGCTCGAAGGTGAGCGGTACCGGGGACGTAGCGGCCCGGCGATCAGGATGCTGCTGCGGGCGTTGGGTGAGGCCGGGATGAAATCGGGCAGTCGGTACATCGAGTTCGGCGCCCGGGCGTTGGACATCGCGGCGGGCATCGATCACACCACGGTGGCGGCGCATCTGCGGGTGCTGCGGGAGGAAGCGGAGCCGTTGGTGGTACTGATCGAAAACGACCGCGGCCTGCGGGGGGACTTGTATGAGTTGCAGATCCCGGATTCGATCGCGCGGCGGGCCGGGTCGTTGGATTGGCGGGCGGGGAAGATCCATGCGTTGCGGCCGGTGTTCCGCGACCTGGGGTTGCCGGCGGCGTTCGTCTACGAAGCCCTGGAACACGCCAAAACCGCGCCGACCAGCTTCGAGTTGGTGACGCAGACGCAGCTGGCCAGATCCACCGTGTACCAGGCGCTTACGATTTTAGCGGCGTTCGACCTGGTCGAACAACGCGGCGGCCGCTGGCGCGTGGTGGCCACCACCAGTCTGGCGGTGTTGGCCGAGATGCTGGGCTGCGCCGAGGTCATCCTCGCCCGTCTGCAGGTGCACCGGGCCGAACGCGTCCAGTACCGCCGCGCTCTGCGCATCGCCGCACCACTGCACACCGGGTACACCAGCGGCGGCTTGTGGACTGGGCCGCCCCCCGACGGGGAAACAGCCCTGGAGCTCGTGGAGCGAATCCTCGGCGGCCAGCGCATCGCCTGATCGAGATTTGGAAATATCTTGATCAGGTATTGAGGGGCGACGTACAGCACCGCGTATACCCACGGCCGCGGTGACTGGATCGTGGGCGGGGCCGGGTGCAAGTACCAGCGGCGCCGTAGGGATTAGATTGGCGCGGATGACAATATTTACAGGCGCTACCCGACCCGATGAAGCTGACCACGGCGGCGACGTCTACCTCACTGACGCCGGTATAAGGCAATGGGAGTCGATGCTTGACACCTTGAATATTGCACCGGAGCGATGGATCGACCGCCCGGTCCTGAGTGGCATGCACATCCAGTACCGCCCGGACGGCTCCGGGAGCGCCGACATCCGGCTGCAGCTGGCGGCGCCGCCCGAGGTCATCGAAGTGCTGCACCATCAATTCCCCCCCGGCCACATTGACCGCGTCGACCTCGACGACCCGATAGGCCCCAGCTGAGGCTGGACCTCTATCTCTGCAGGTGAGGGACGCCCAATTCCGTTCAGCCCGGATCGGCGGCCGCACCGGCCGCAGATGGCAGTCCTTGCCCTGTGAATGCCCGAAATTATTTGGCGCAGTTTGCTTGGGCGGAACCGGCCAAATAATTCGAACAGTTACAGCTTTGGTGGCCACTCGGTCATCTTGTGCGGTCCGGACGAGCCACTGCGTCCGGCTGTGACCGTCGAGCAGTTGACCCGGCTGGTGGTGGCGGTGGCAATCGCCGCGACCGCAGAAGCCACACAACCCCAGCCAGTTCCGCTCACGCCGGCGACGCCGCTGCCGGTCGACTCAGAGGGGGCACCGTTATCTGCCGGGGGAAGCGCCGGCCGCTACCCGCCGGCAGCGCCAGGGCCCTGTCCGCGGTTCCAGTTGACGCCAGCGCCTCGGCATTCACGGTCCTGCTGGGGGCGGTCCGTGCCCGGTGGCACCTGGCGGACATCCTCGCTGTTCTGCACAAACCGGGGCTGGAACACATCCGTACCGAGCGGGATTCCACTGGCCGACGGCAACGTGACCCCCGCACCCGGCAGCGGATGCTGGCCCGTCAATGGAACAAAGCAGTCCTGGTGGTGCAACGCACCACCGACCATGTTCCCGCCCCCGTCGACGACCCCACCTTCCCCGGCCGAGCGGCGGCCGTCGCCGAACGGATCGCCGCCGTGCAGGCCAGAGCCGACGCCGCACCCGGTCGATGGCACACCCGCACCGGACCCAGCACACGCCGCGTCCTGGACGCGCTGTGTCTGCTGACCGCCACCGCCGTTACCGCCACCGTCGAGGCCGACACCCGCAGGATGGCGCGGCAACGTCTGGACTCTCTCCCCGGTGCTTGTTTCACCAGGTCAAAGGAGTTATCCACATATTGCTCTATCAACGCGGTCACAAAGCGTCCCGCCGCCGCGCCGCCGCGCCTGGCAGGACAAGCTGCACCGCCGACTCACTGACCAGAACCACGACATCTTTACCTCAGCTGGTCTAGGTCACGCAGCAGGTCAGCTGTACACCCACCTCGCCGCCGCGCCCACCTCAACCGAAGATCTCCTCACCACCACACGCAACGCGCTCGAGCAACTACAGGCCCTATTGGCCGACCTGCTCGCTGCTCGACTCGTTACTCGTACATCAGGCGGGTGGCGTCGCGTCGCATGTGATGCGCGGACAGCGGCGGCTCGGCGGCTTCAATTCGACGGCATCCTCATCCAGCGTCGGCGCACCTATGAGCAGGAGCGGGTTCTGTGGGCCTGGTGGTGCGACGAGGTCGACTGGATGCGGCTGTCACATACCGACCCGGCAAACGGCGACGTACAGCTCGAGTGGCCATCGGCCGGTTGACCATCGACGGCGCCACCATCCGCGGTCGATACCCGCGTCGCGGCGACGGCCGTGCTAATCACCGTGCCGCGGCGACCCTCGCCGCCGCTTGACCCAGTGCGTTGAGGACCACCTATGTTCCAGGGTCCATCTTCCCGCCGCCCACGCCCAATGCATGGCGGCGCCGGTGAACAGGAATTCGCTTCATGAGTTCGACACATCGACGACCGTTGTCGGCGCTACCGTGGGCGACAGATTGTCACCTCGGTTACTGGAGGGCTCGTCATGACCGAACCGCTGAGCGCTGCCACTCGCCCGCGCAGCCCACGCCCTGCCGCCCGCACCTTTGATGCCGCGCCCGACCGCCTCCGCGGCCGCTGGCCGGCGACCGATCAGCTCACCGGACCAGCTACCCGCCGGGCACCCGGCGGCCGTGCCGACGCAGACGGGATCGCGGCTGCCGAGGTCGACCAGCGACCGACCCAGCGGACGCAACCGGACATCATCGACGTCGACCTCATCGACGCGGCCCAGCAGGACGTCGCAATGGAGCGACTGGCGACCTTCGCTGAACGCACGACGGCGATCAACGCGCAGTTCACCGACCCCTCTACAGGGGAACCAGCATCGACTAACCCCTGGTCACCATCGACGCACTACGGTGCGCCGGATACGCAGCACCCTTTTATACCCTTCCCTGCGCCGACGAGCCGACTGCGACGGCGTCGGCAACGGCGACAACAGCCCGACGTCTTCAACGCAGGCGGCAGGAGAGCACATGCTCGTCGGCTTGTCTTTCGCTTCCCGCCGTCACAGCATCCCGTTGAGCATTCCCGTAGGACGAGGAGGCCTCGGCGGACCACCGGCGTGGGATACGACCGGCGCGGAAGGAATCGCGGCCGGCTTCCGCGGCCAGCCGCATGGCCTTTGCCATCAGCATGGGATCGGCGGCCCTGGTGACGGCCGAGGCCACCAACACCGCGTCGCAACCCAGTTCCATGGCCTGGACGACGTCACCCGCCCCACCGATGCCGGCGCTCACCGAAAACACTGTCCTGATCACCGGCGGCGGATCTGGCATCGGGCGCGGACTGGCGCAGGAGCTGCACCGCAGGGGGCAACCAGGTCATCATCACCGGCCGTCGACTGCCCGTGCTCAAGGAGGTGATCGCCGCGAATCCCGGCATGCGTGCAGTGGAGCTGGATGTGTGCGACCCAGCCGGCATCGACGCGGTCACCAAAACGGTGATGGCCGAGCATCCGGACTTGAACGTCCTGATCAACAACGCCGGCCTGATGTTCGGCGACGACCCGGCCCAGCCCATCGACGAGCAGCAGTTGACGGCGATCGTCGCCACCAACCTGCTCCGTCCGCTGCGGATGATCTCCGCCCTGATCAGCCACCTCCGCAGCAGGCCGGCCGCGACGATCATCAATGTGACCTCGATGCTCGGGTACGCGCCGCTGGCTTCAGCATCGATGTACTCCGCGACCAAGGCGGCCCTGCACTCCTACACCCTGTCGCTGCGATACACCCTGACCGGCTCGTCCGTGGATGTGCTGGAGATCGCCCCGCCGTACACCCAGACCGCACTGATGGCGGTCAACCTCCGCGACCCGCGCGCCATGCCGTTGACCGACTACCTGGACGAAACCATGGCCATCCTGCAGACCGACGAGGTCGAGGTGCTCGTGGAACGGGCCAAGATCCGCCGGGATGTACAGCGACCGGACGAAGTCGAGGTGACCCGGAGATTCAACGACATGATGACAGGCCCATGAAGGTTCCCGGTGCGTGACGGACCCGCAACTGACGGGGCGGTGCCCGCAGTGCGGGAGCAGCCGACCCCGGCCAAGGGCTGGGGCAGTACAGCTAGCGACCCGCCCGCTGGACGTGGCCGTCGGGCCAGACGTGCCGACCTTGGGGTGACGCAACAGGAGTCGCTGCACAGTGGCCAGGTTTTGGACGCGGGACGTTCACTGCAATCGTTGCCCGGCATTTCGGCCCGGTCGCGGGTGACCGCTCGGCCGCGGTACCGGCCGCCGAGGCGATCGGCGCCGCAGCCGGTCGGTTTCCGAGGTCGCTGCCGAGCATGGCTTGACATGGCCGATCGCGGACAGCGCATTCATCGCCGACGCCGAACCGCTGACGTCCGTCCCAAGGCCGCTGCCGGTGCGGACCCCGGGACAGGTCCTTCGCGAGGCTGATGCCCTTGACCCCGTGCAGTTTGTTTTCGATGCACCTGTGACCTCAGAGCCAAGCTCCCAACTGTTGATCGCCGACCTGCAGCGCGGCGTGTCGGCGGTGGCGTAGACCGTTCCGGTTCATGAGTTCCCGGACTTCAGCTGGCTGACTTTTGGGGTGATCTGGGTTGTCTGGACGGCGTGGGGAAACAGGATTCCGGGGCAGATACTGATCACTTTGCGGGGTTCGCATTTCGACTCGGCCGCGAAGGTGATGGTCCTGCGTATCGGTGCGGGCGACTTGGGTCCGCGATCATTGGACCATTGTCGGCACAGCGGAGCCACGGTCGGCTCGACGGAACCCGGTGATCCGAGGGACTTCCCACCTACTGCTCAAGATGCTGGAGCGACAGCGGAAGGGCCCAGGTCAGGGTGGTGGCGATTATTGGCAGGGCACTGCGACCAGGCCTGATGGTTTGCAGTCGAGTCCAGCGCTTACCTAGCACCGTCCTCCCTGGTAAGACGGTGGTAGCGGGATACAACGACGTGGTCACGGCCACCAGCGACAGTTCGCCGCAACCTGTCGCGGCCACAAGCAGCAAGTTCGCCGCGCCACCGACGATCCCGGCTACCAGCTGGAAGGATTGCAGATGAAGGAAGCTGATCGAGGTGGTGGGGGCGCACCGCCCACCGAAGTGCAATTTGGATGAAGACGCTGCTGGACACGACGAACGCAAAACCGGCGGCAGCCTTGACGAGTAGTAGGCCGCGACTCGGTCATGATCTGTAAACCCAGAAACCTGTCACGCAGAAGTCATAGACCCGGTCGCTCGGCGAGCGACAGTGTTCGAGCCGGAAACACCATTCTGGTCACAGACCCCGTGTTGTTTTTCGGCTGGCAAGTCTTTCGATGAGATGCTCCAGCAGGACCTCGGTGGGCGCCCAGGGAAATCCGGGGGTGGCGGGGATCAGGGTGACAATTCCATGCAGCGCGGCCCACAGTGTTTGGGCGTCGCGGATGGGGTCGGTGGTGTCGGAGTCTCCTTCTTGGACCATCTGGGCCAAGGCGTCGCTGAAGAACTGGAACGCGCGGATCCCGGGCGGGTAGGTAGGAGCAGATGGGGAGCCCGACTCGACGGTATCGGCGGCTCGTTCAAACAAGATGCGGTATTGGCTCCGATGTCTGGCCGCGAACGCGACATAGGCGTAGCTGATGGCGCGCACGCGCTCGATACCGGTCGCGGCGTGGTGGAACGCCCGCTCGCAGACCGTTTCCAGCTGTTGGAACGTTGCGGCGACCACGGCGTCGAGTACGGCGTCACGGTCGGCGAAATGACGGTAGATCGACGGGGCGGCGATACCGGTCTCCCGGGCGATCGCGCGAAGGGTCACCCCGTCACGCGAGGTCGCTCTGCTGAGCAGACGCTCTGCTGCCTGGGTGATCTCGTCACGGAGAAGGTTGCCCGCCCCGCGGGTGTTGACGGTTCGGTGTCTTTCGTCGTGGTCGGTCAACCTATGCATCGCATTCGTCACTCGTATCGTTCGCCGAAGAAGCCTTACAAGTGTTGCACGATGCGTGTACGTTCTGAAGGTAACAGATGTTAGTCAATCGACGGAGGATGTCATGGAACTCGCAGGATGCACTGCATTGGTCACCGGGGCCAGCAATGGAATCGGGGAGCAGTTGGCGTGGCAGATCGCCGACCGCGGCGCGCATCTGGTGCTGGTCGCCCGGCGCATTGACCGGCTCACCGCCCTGAAGAAGGAGATCCTCCGCGTCCACCCGGGTCTGACCGTGACGGTCATAGGGGCTGACCTGGCCACCGCTGATGCGGCATCCGCGGTGGCCGGTCAGGTGGGCGACGCGGGCGTTGCGGTGGACCTGCTGGTGAACAACGCCGGAGTCGGGTCGCACGACCCGTTCGTGGACGAGGACCCTGGTGCGCTCGCCCGACAGATTCAGCTGAACGTCGGATCCTTGGTCGCTCTCACCGCACAGTTTCTGCCCGGCATGATTTCCCGCGACGCGGGCGGCATCATCAACGTGGCGTCGACGGCAGCGTTCCAGCCGGTTCCGACGATGGCCGTGTACGGCGCTACGAAAGCGTTCGTGCTGTCCTTCACAGAGGCCTTATGGGGGGAAACACGTGGCACCGGTGTCCGCGTCCTGACCCTGTGCCCAGGCGCGACCGACACGGCGTTTTTCGACACGACCGGCAAAAAGTTCCTCACCAGGGGCCGGCAAACCCCTGAGCAGGTGGCAAAGGTCGCCCTGCACGCATTGGACGGCGCAGCCCCCACCGTCGTATCCGGATTGAGCAATCGACTGGGCGCCACCGGCTACCGCCTCCTGCCCCGGGCGTTGATGGTGCGACTGTCCGGCCATCAGGTCAAAGAGACCGCCGCCTGATCCGCACCCAGCATCGCCCGGTCCCGCGCGCAGACGGCCGAAGGTTCGTCCTTCCGCTGTGATCGGCGCACATCACCCCGTCGACATACCCAATTTTGAGGACCACGACCATGATCAAATTCAGTATCCTGCTGCGGCGCCGACCGAGCACCACCCATCAGGAGTTCGTCGACTACCACCGCACCAACCACGCTCCCCTGTTCTTGTCACTGCCGGTGGTACAACAGCACGTCCGCCGATACGTCCAGCAGCACACCATCGACGCGCGCCTGCCCGGGCTTCCGCCGACGAGCATCGACGGGATTACCGAACTGTGGTTCGACGACGTCGACTCGATCGCCGCCGTGTTCACCGCCGACTCCTACCTGGCGACGATCAGGCCCGACGAGGCGAAATTCCTGGACCTGGAGCACTGCGAGTTCATCATCTCCGACGAGCACCCCGTTTTCCCCTGACCCGCGAGCAACGCACGTCACCCGCCCTGACCCACGGAGAAGTCTGGGAACGCTTGCACCGGACGCCTAGATGAGTGATTCCAAGGGGGTCAGTGGTCGTAGGCGGTCAGTGATCGCTTGATGGCGTGGCCGATGTTGTCGTTGTGCCAGATCGCGGCGGTGAGTGCGAGGATGCGTTGCCAGACACGGGCGATGACTCCGGCTTTGGTGCGGCCTCCGTGGCGTTCGAGGTCGAGTTGACCTTTGAAGGTGTCGTTGATGGATTCGATGACTTGACGAAGGGGCTTGA
>JAABVA010004539.1_pt1 | contig 12815 bp, 12 predicted proteins | sample 5560331 | NCBI WGS metagenome assembly JAABVA01 (sample SAMN12812661, study PRJNA571458) | rock metagenome | isolation source: Antarctica rocks | place: Antarctica: Victoria Land, Mt New Zealand sud | collected 2016-01-07
AAATGGCCCTTGGTGACAAGAGTGTTGGGTCGAGGCCGAGTGCGACGTCGGAGAGCTCGGCGACACCGCTTGCTCCTGCCCACGTTGCAGCTGACCGAAGACTGAGGCCGCCCGGACCGTGGGCTAGTGCGAGGCGAAGCAAGGTAGCGGCGTCACCCACATTACGCCGGCGCACGAGTGCGCCGCTGGTGCGTGCCGAGGCGTCCAGGTCCAAAACGCCTGAAAGCCGTTCAAGCAATGCTGGCCAGTGAGGATCGAGACGGGATGCGGATCGGGATGCGATAGACATCCGCTCCCAGAATCAGACGAACTCGCGTCGGGTCCAGCCTTAAGTTCGCGCCTATGGAGCAAGGCCTCTCGGCCCCCTCTACGCCGCGTCCGCGGCGATGACTCGCGTCAGCGATGAGCGCCGGCAGGCCGAGACGCCACCCTATCGGCGGCTCGGGGGCAGCCCGCCAGCGCGGCCCCGAAGGGGAGACGCCCGGCTGGAGGTCGAAATCGGCTGAGGCGCTCTGCCAAGAGTTTTATCGCGCCTGCTGTCCCGTCCGACGGCCCAACCTTGGCCGAGAGGGTTATCCATTCCGACCAGATGACGAAATCGTCACCTGAACGGTGCCAATAAGTCAGATTGGCGGTGTAGCCGGCTCTTCCTGACTTTCCGCCAGAGCTGACATGCCCGCACCATCCCAATCTTTGCCGAGTTTTTTCGTCGTGACGCTCCGACTAGGTGCAGTCGCGTTCGGCGGCTTGGGCACGATGCTGGTGTTGGTGCTCGACGGCGGCGTCCCCCTGTTAGGATGGCCGCCATGAAGGTGCTGATCGTCGAGGACGAAGCCAAAACCGCCGCCTATCTCAAGAAGGGGCTGGAGGAGAACGGCTACGTTGCCGATGTGGCGGAGGACGGCGAGACCGGCGCTTACATGGCGACTCAGGGCGGCTATGAGCTGGTGATCCTCGACATCATGCTGCCGGGCAAGGATGGCTGGTCGGTGCTGCGCGACCTGCGCCAGCGACGAAACCAGGTGCCGGTGCTGTTCCTCACCGCGCGCGATGGCGTACCCGACCGGGTGCGGGGCCTGGAACTCGGTGCCGACGACCACCTCATCAAGCCGTTCGCCTTCTCCGAGCTGCTGGCCCGGTTGCGCACGATTCTCCGCCGCGGCGGCGGCAATGGCGCGACCCGGCAGAACACGACTCTTCAGGTCGCCGACCTGGAAATCGACGTGGAGCGCCACAAGGCGGCCCGGCGCGGCAGGCCGCTGGATCTCACGCCCAAGGAGTTCCTGTTGCTGTCGCTGCTGGCCCGCCGCGCCGGCGATGCGCTCTCGCGCACGTTGATCGCCGAGCAGGTCTGGGACATCAACTTCGACAGCGGCACCAACGTGGTGGACGTCCATGTCCGGCGCTTGCGCTCCAAGGTGGATGATCCCTTCGACGCCAAGCTGATCCACACCTTACGCGGCATCGGCTATGTGCTTGAAGATCGCTCCTAGTCGGCGCGCCGCGTTCACCCGCATAGCCCGCAGCCTGCGTCCGTGGACCGGCTCAATCGTCGTGCGCATGACGGCGTGGTACGCTGGCTCCGCCCTGGTCCTGATCCTGGCGGCGACGGGCTTCCTCTACTGGGTGCTCGCCACAAGCTTCGACACCGAGGACCGGCGCACGCTGGCCAACACCGTGACTGATTTGCACCTCCTGCTGCGTGCCTCGTCGGGCGATCTCCACCTGACCGAGACGGGCGCACCCGGCCCCGGACACACGTTCCGTCAGCCGCAGGAGATCTGGGTGCGGATCGTCGATGCCGAGGGCCGGACGCTGTTGGAGACGCCTGGGATGGACCAGGAACTGCCCCTGTCCGACTTCCCGGCTCCGGCGCTGGTTGAAACCGGGCGCGACATCGACGGCGAGGTAGCCAACGGCTCGGGTCGGCTGTTCCAAACCTTGAGCGCGCGCGTCTCGTCCGACCCGGGCAATCCGAATGGGCGCGTGCTGCAGGTCGCAATGGATCGCGCCGATGAGGAACTCCTGCTTGTCCACTACCGCGAGCGGCTCTGGCTCGTGCTCGGCGCTGCCGTCATCCTGTGCTCGGCCACGGGCTACGCCATCGCCCGGCGCGGCATACGGCCCATCGAGCGCGTCACCGCAACGGCACGACGGGTCCGCTCGTCCACCCTGCACGAGCGTATCGACACGACCGACCTTCCGACGGAGCTGCGGGCGCTCGCCGCCACCTTCAATGAAATGCTGGACCGGCTGGAGGAATCGTTCGCGCAGGTTTCGCGGTTCTCCGCCGATGTGGCGCACGAATTGCGCACGCCGATCAGCAACCTGCGCGGCGAGATTGAGGTCGCACTCGGTAAGGCTCGGTCGGTCGAGGACTACCGCGACACCCTGGGCTCCGCGCTGGAAGAGTGCGTCCGCATCAGCCGGCTGATCCATAGCCTGCTGTTCTTGGCGCGTGCCGAGGCTGCGACGGACACCCCCCACCACGATACAATTTTTGTGGGTCAGGAAATCGGTTCGGTCTTGGAATTCTATGAGGTCCAGGCCGCAGAGGCCGGGGTGACGCTCTGCACCGAGAATGCCGACGGCCTTGTGACCGACTTCGACCGCACGCTGTTTCAGCAGGCCGTGGGCAACCTCATCGCCAATGCCATTGCCCATACGCCGCCCGGCGGGTGCGTGACCGTCCGGCCCTATGGCGACGGCACGACCCTGCATGTCGAGGTGGCCGACACGGGTAGCGGCATCGCGGCCGAGCACCTGCCTCGTGTTTTCGACCGGTTCTACCGCGCCGACCCGGCCCGCTCGGGCGCGGCCGGCAATTTCGGCCTCGGCTTGGCCATGGTCCGCAGTATTGCCGCCATGCACGGCGGGCGCGTGGCGATCGAGAGCGAAGTCGGGCGCGGCACCCGGGTCACGCTGGAAGCCCCGATCGTCGGCCATGGCATGGGGAGCCGGGAGCGCAACTCGATAGGCACATGACGGAACCGTCATGCCGGTAGTCGTGAAACGTCATCTGAGGCGGCTATCCTCGGCTCCTTGATGAGCACTGCCGCGGATCGCCGGTCAAGGCGAGCGCCTGCGGCCCGACCTGAGAAGCTTCAATAACTTCGATGAAAACCGATACCGTACAGACCGGCCGGACATGCATCATTCCGCTCGGGCTAAGCGTCCCGTGACAAGCAAATCATGCATGCTGGTTTTCACCGCGTGCGTGGGCGTTGCCCTTACGGGATGCGCCCGTTTCCAGCCGGAGCCGCTCTCGCCAGCCCTGAATGCGACCGCGCTCGACAACCGCACGCTCAATGACGCACGGCTGCACCGTTTCCTGCTCGCAAGCCTTCCGCCCGACCAGGAGCCTGCCGACGCTCCGCGCTGGAATTTGAATACACTCATGCTGGCCGCCCTCTATTACCATCCTGACCTGGCCGTTGCGGACGCCAAGCTCGCGGGGACGCAGGCCGATATCCTGACGGCGCGCCAGCGGCCGAATCCTTCGCTCAACTTTGCCGGAAACTACGCCACGATGGCCGTCGCCGGCGGGTTCCCGCCTGCAGCGCTGCCGTTGACCATTGGCCCGGCTGTCAACTTTCTGATCGAAACCTTCGGCAAGCGCGAGGACCGAACGGAGCAGGCGCGGCATCTCGCCGACGCCGCGCGCGCCGACATTGCGACAGCGGCGTGGCAGGTGCGCGGCCGAGTGCGCACGGCATTGCTCAACCTATGGGCTGGCCAGCAACGCCTCACGCTCGCGCAACGGCAAGTGACGCTGCGCCAGCAGCTCGTCGGCCTCCTGGAGCAGCGCCTTGGGGCAGGCTTCGCGACCGCGCTGGACGTGACGCGCGAGCGCATCGCGCTCGCTCAAGCCACCCTTGGGGTCCGTGATGTGACCCGGCTTCAAGCGGACGCCCTGGTGCAGCTTGCGACCGCACTCGGCGTCCCGGTCCGCGCACTCGACGGCGTGCGACTGTCCACGGACGCTTTCGACCATCCCGTCATGCCGGGCCAGGACGTAGCCGACGGGCCACTCCGACGCCAAGCATTGACCGAGCGTACGGACGTACAGGCCAGTCTTGCCCAGTACGAGGCAACGCAGGCTGCCCTACGTCTGCAAGTCGCCAACCAGTATCCAAACGTCACCTTGAGTCCCGGCTATAATTACGACCTCGGCATCAATAGATTCATCCTCAATCCCACCTTCGATCTGCCGATCTTCAACCAGAACCAAGGCCCGATCGCCCGCGCGCTCGCCGATCGGCAGCTCGCGGCGGCGAATTTCAGCGCGCTCCAGTCGCAGGTGATCGGCGCCGTGGACGCCGCGGCCGCCGCATACCGCAACGCGACGCTGGGACTGCGGACCGCCGATGCGCTGCTCTCCGATGAGAGGGTCCGTCAGCGCCAGGCGCAAGCCTCGTTCAAGGCTGGGGAGAGCGACCGTCCGACCCTGGTGGCCGCCGAGCTGGAAGCAGCGGTGATCCAGTCCTCGCGATTCGACGCCCTCGTCCTCCAGCTGCAGGCGCTTGGCGCGCTGGAGGACGCCCTGGAGCAGCCGCTGTTCGACCCGGAGGCAGCCCGGTTTGTTCCCCATGCCGACCCATTGACGGTCACGGAGCCTCACGCATGACGACCCAACGGCAAGCTTCTCGTGCGGGGGGGGCTGCTACGGCGCGTTCTCGTCGTCGTCGTCCTGGTCGGACTCGCCGGCCTCGTGGTCTGGGGTTTCGTGGAGGGTCGCGGCGAGGCGGCGAACGAAGCGGAGCGCGAACGCCCGGTCAAGGCGCCCCTTCGGGTTGCCGAGGCGAACGGCCAGCCTGTCGTGAAGCTGGATGCGCAGACCTTGAAGGCCAGCGGCATCGAAGTCACCGCGCTCTCGCCAGCGCCGTTCCAGGATCAGCTTCGTAGCTACGGCACGGTGCTCGACCTGACCCAGCTCACCGATCTCAGCAACAGCTATGCCAGCGCCAAGGCGCAGTTGCAGACGGCGCAGGCCAAGCTGTCGGCGTCGAAGACCGCCTACGATCGAGCGCACACCCTCTACCGAGGCCAGCAGAACGTCTCGCTGGCACAGTTCCAGGCGGCAGATGCCACCTTCCAAACCGACCAGGCGACGCTCGCCGCGGCGGACTCGCAGGTGCGGACCCTGGCCGCAACGGCGGTGCAAGCCTTTGGGCCGGTCGTCGGCAAGGCGATCGTGAATGCCTCTCCGTTAACGTCCGAGCTGATCAAACGGCAGGTTTTCCTGCTGCAAGTCACACTACCGCCCGGCGTCACCCTGTCCGCACCGCCTCAGACAGCGACGATTCAGGTTAAAGGCGGATCGCCCGCTGCGATCAGCTTCGTCTCGCCCGCGACCCGGACGGATCCCCGCATCCAGGGCGTGAGCTTCTTCTACCTGGCGTCTGCGAGCAGCGGCGTGTTGCCGGGCATGAACGTGCTCGTGTCGCTTCCGTCCGGTTCGCCCAGCGCCGGCCTCACCATCCCGCCCTCGGCGATCGTCTGGTGGCAGGATCGTGCGTGGGTTTACCGCCAAGCCGGCGCGGATAGCTTCGTCCGCACGCAGGTCTCGACCAGCCTTCCCTCCAAGGACGGCGGCTACGTCGTCAAGGATCAGCCGACAGACGCCAAGATCGTCACCCAAGGCGCGCAATTGCTGCTGTCCGAGGAGTTCCGAGCGCAAATCCAGGTCGGGGCCGATTGAGCATGGCCAGCAATCTTCCGGCCGGACCGCAGGCGGCGGCGATCGGCTTCGCGATCCGATTCCGCGGCATCATCATCGCCCTGTGCTGCATCGTGATCGCGTACGGGGTCTATAGCCTCGGCAGCGCCCGCTATGACGTGTTCCCGGAGTTCGCGCCGCCACAGGTGTCGATCCAGACCGAATCCGTGGGCCTCACGTCCGAGCAGGTCGAAACCCTCGTCACGAGGCCGATCGAAATCGTCGTGAACGGCTTGCCTGGGGTCAAGCGGGTCCAATCCACCTCCATCCAGGGCCTGTCCGTCATCAACGTGTTCTTCGATCCTGCGACGGACATCTACCGGGACCGGCAGGTCGTCGGCGAGCAGCTCGCCGTCGCGGCGCAGCAACTACCCGCGGGCGTACAAGCGCCGGCCATGACGCCGCTCACCTCGTCCACGAGCATCGTACTGGTCGCCGGACTGACCTCGGCCAAGCGGTCGCTGATGGAGCTGCGCACCATCGCGGATTGGACGATACGCCTGCGCCTGCTCGCCGTGCCGGGCGTGGCCAACGTCGCCGTATTCGGCGGCGACGTGCGCTCGCTGCAAATCCAGGTCCATCCCGACCAGCTCATCCGCTACGGCATCGGCATGAACGAGGTGCTGACCGTGGCGCGCGCCGCGACCGAGGTGCGGGGCGCCGGCTTCATGGACAGCCCAAACCAGCGGATCGTGTTCCAGACCGAAGGCCAGGCCCTCACGCCAGCCGCCCTGGCGCGCACTGTGGTCGTGCAGCACGGGGCTGGCGTGGTGACGCTCGGCGACATCGCTGACGTGGTGGAGGCGCCCGAGCCGCCGGTCGGCGCCGGCGCCATCCAGGGTCAGCCGGGCGTCGTTTTCAACGTCGAGGAGCAATACGGGGCCAACACGGTCGAGGTGACCAAGGCGGTCGAGGCGGCGCTCGCCGATATGCGGCAACCGCTGCAATCGCAGGATATTACCCTGCACACCGACCTGTTCCGGCCGGTCAACTTCATCAACACCGCCCTTGGCAACATCCGCAGTTCACTGCTGCTGGGCGGCGTGTTGGTGATCGCCGTGCTGTTCCTGTTCCTGTTCGACTTGCGTGTGGCGGCGATCTCCTGCACCGCGATCCCGCTGTCGTTGCTCGCCGGCACGATCGTGCTGGAACGCCTTGGCTACACCCTCGACACCATGACGCTGGGCGGCCTCGCCATCGCGATCGGCGAGGTGGTGGACGACGCGGTGATCGGCGTCGAGAACGTCGTCCGCCGTTTGCGCGAGAACCGACGGCTTTCCGTGCCCCGCGCGGAAGCCCGGGTCGTTCTGGAAGCCTGCTTTGAGGTCCGCAGCGCCGTCGTCTATGCGACGTTTGCCGTGATCCTCGTGTTCCTGCCGATCATCGCGCTGCCCGGCGTGGCCGGGCGGCTGTTCGCCCCGCTCGGCCTGGCCTACATCCTGGCCGTTCTCGCCTCGCTCGTCGTGGCCCTCACCGTCACCCCCGCCCTGTCCATGGTGCTGCTCGCGGGGCGTCGGACGCAGATCAAGGACCCACCCGTCGTTCGATGGACGCGCGGCCGATATGAGGGGCTGCTGAAGGGGATTGCTCGGCAGCCGAGAACCGTGATGGCCGCGGCGGCCGTCTTCACCGTGATCGGGTGCGCCGCATTGCCGTTCTTCGGGGGTGGCTTCATCCCCGAACTCAAGGAGGGGCACTTCATCATCCACATGTCGGCGGTGCCGGGCACGTCCCTCGGCCAGTCCCTACGTCTTGGCGCTCGCGTTACCGATGCCCTGCGGCAGCTCCCGGTGGTGCGTTCCGTAGCGCAGCGCGTCGGCCGCGCCGCACTGGTCGCGGACACCTGGGGCACCCACTACAGCGAGTTCGAGGTGGACCTAAAGCCGCTTAGCGGTGATGCGGCCGAGCAGGCGCAGGCTGACGTACGCAAGGCGCTCGCCGGCTTCGTCGGCGTGAACTTCTCGGTCAAAACCTTCCTGACCGAGCGCATCGAGGAAACCCTGTCGGGCTATACCGCCTCAGTGGCGGTGAACATCATCGGCGACGACCTCGACGTGCTGGACCGCAAGGCACAAGAGGTCGCGCGGGTGCTGGGGCAGGTTCCAGGCGCGACCGAAGTGCTCGTGCAATCGCCGCCCGGGATGCCGCAGCTCACCATCCGCCTGCGCAAGCCCGACCTGGAACGCTGGGGCCTGAACGCCGTGGACGTGCTCGACCTGGCGCGCGCCGCTTACCAAGGTGATGTCGTCGGCCAGACGTATCAGGGCAGCGCCGCCTACAACGTCATCACCGTGCTCGATCCGGCGAGCCGCAACAGTATCACCGATATCGGCAATCTCCCTTTGCGCACCTCGCAAGGAAGCTACGTGCTGCTCAAGCAGGTGGCCGATGTGTATGAGGCGACCGGCCGCTACCAGGTGATGCACCTGGGCGCGCAGCGCCTCCAGACGGTAACGGCGAACGTCGCCGGTCGCGCGGTCACGGCTTTCGTGCAGGATGCCAGAGCCGCGATTGCCGCCAAAATCCAGCTTCCGGTCGGCACCTACATCCAATTCACCGGCGCGGCTCAGGGCCAGTCGCAGTCGCAGCGCGACCTGATTCTGAACTCGCTCATCGCGGGCTTGGGGATTGTGATGCTGCTCTCGTTCGCCACACGGGGTTGGCGCAACCTGGCGCTGGTGCTGGTTAACCTGCCGTTCGCCCTGGTCGGCGGCGTGCTCGCGGTGTTCGCGACCGGCGGGATGGTTTCGCTTGGTTCGATGGTCGGCTTCGTGACGCTGTTCGGCATCACTTTGCGCAATTCCATCATGATGGTTTCGCACTACGAGCACTTGGTGGAGGTCGAGGGGCTGACGTGGGGACCGGACGCTGCGGTCACCGGGGCGGCTGACCGGCTGGTGCCGATCCTGATGACATCGCTGGTCACCGCGCTCGGCCTGCTGCCGCTCGCGATCGGCATGGGCGATCCCGGCCGCGAGATCGAGGGACCGATGGCAGTGGTGATTCTCGGCGGGCTGCTGACCTCGATGGCGCTCAACCTGCTTGTGCTCCCGACACTGGCGCTCCGCTTTGGCCGCTTCGAGCCAGTGCGGGACGAATTCGAGCCGGCGTTGCCGATCGGCGTCGCTTACGGATCCGACGATTGATCGCAGCAGCCGCAGCGAAGGGAGCGTCGAACAAGTATGCTGGCAGTTTGGCTGATGGCCTTTGCAATCGGCGTGGCGCTCATCGTCTGGGGTGCCGAGGCCTTCGCCGAACATCTCGGCCGTGCATCCGTCGGGCTGGGCGTAAGCAGTTTCGCGTTGGCTCTCCTTCTCGCCGGCGCGGAACCGGAGGAGCTGGCGACGGCCGTGGTCGCGTCCCTGCGGGGCTCGCCCGGCATCGCACTTGGCGACGTCGTTGGCGCCAACGTCACAATCTGCCTTGTCGCACTGGGTGTTGGCGCCTGGATCGCGCCGCTGCCGTTCCGGGCAGCGGTGATGCGCTACGCCCTGCTTGGGCTGCCGCTCGGCGCAATCGGGGCCTGGTTCGCCTGGGACGGCCAGGTTGGGCGTATCGAGGGCGCGATCCTCGTGGCGCTGTACGGGTTTTACGTGGCCGCGATCTGGTTGGCGGAGCGCAAGCCACCCGCTTTGGGTGAAGTCGGCGAGTTGGCCGAGGCACGGGAAGCCGCAGTGGCCGGCAGGCCCAGTCGGTCTGGGCGCGACCTGGCTTTCGTGCTGGCCGGGGTGGTTGCCATGGCGGGCGGCGCCACCCTGCTAGTCGAGGCGGTGCAGCGCATCAGCGGTGTCGAGGCGATGCAGACGCGGCTAGCCCTGACATTGGTCGGTTTCGCGACGGGGTTCGAGCTGGTCGTGCTCGCGTGGTCGGCCGCGCGACGTGGGATTTCCGAGGCTGTGGTCGCCGGGGTAGTGGGATCGTTTGCCTACAACGCAACTATGACCCTTGGCGCTGGTGCACTTGCCCGCCCCCTCGTTCTGTTGGATGCCGGAATGCTGCGTCTTCCACTCGTCCTGATGCTGGGGTCGCTGGTTCTCGTCGTGTCGCTTGCGGCGCGCCGACGAGAACTCGGACGCTTCGAGGGCGCAATCCTGCTTGCGGCCTATCCGGTGTTTATTGCTTGGATGCTGCTCGGATAAGGCCACGAACCGGGACTTCACCCGGAAACTTATTGCGGCTTCGTTGTATGGCCGCCTAGCACAATTCGGCTTCGAGCAGACGCCATTGGCTCTGACCTTTTACATCCGTATCCCACGCCGCTGTCCTTGCCGCGCGCTCTCGGCCTCACGCTGAGCAAGGCTGGCACCGGCCTGCTCGCCTGCCTTGAGCCTTACGGTTAGCTCGGCCACACGATCCAGCGCCGGCCGCTGTTCGGGGGCGACCGATGCCGATGTAACCACACCTGGTCGTCCGCCGGCCCGCAGCATGGCGCGCACGCCCTCCTCCCCGAACCGCTGCTCGACGGCGGAGCCGAAGGCTCGCAGCTCACTCGCGACACGCGCGTCAGCCTGCATGGCCCGCCATGCCTCGGCCCGGACCTTCTCGTCCGTGGCCGCCACCACGGCGCCGATCGCCGCCTCCGCCGCAGTGGACAGGCGCGGGATGCCTGTCGCGTCCGCAGCGCGCTGCGTGTCCACGCCCGTGCGGTAGGTCCGCTCTGCCCTGGCCTCGGCCTCTCCGATCCGCTCCAGGCTCGGCCCGATCGCGCCAGCCGCGCGCTTCGCCGCCTCGCGTTCCACGCGGGCCTTCCCCGCGAACAGCCCCTCCTTGCCGCGCAGCTCTCCGAACTGGAGCGGGTCGGCCGCGACCCGGGCCGCGGCACTCGTCCAGCCCTGGCCCTTCACCAGTTCGTCCACTGCTGCACGGGCCGCGTGCGGATCGCGGTAGGCGCCTTGCAGGTAGCTGGGCCATGCGTCTGAATTGTACGACCTGCTGTCATAAGAAATTTTCTTCAAAGTAATCAATGAGCTGCGGGGCTGTCGATACGATAGCCAACGAACCTTGATGGATGCTGCAAAACTTATCGCAAAAGGCTGCCACTTCCGCGTAGGATTTCTGCGAACGCTAACATGTTGAAAACATACAATCCGATTTCGCCGGAATGGGGCGTGCGAATGTATCAAGTTCCGCATGGTCGCTTATGTCAGTACACCGTACCGCTCAGACGCACGGCCCTACCTCCGACGCCTGCGAGCAGTTGACACCGTCGTGGCGGCAAGCGGGCTGCCTGCATCGGCGCGGCCGACGTTGGACGCCGCACCCCGGCAAGTGCTCACGCCCCGAACCGCTGCCTGGACGGTGCTGCGCCGGGTGGAGAAGCGGAGCATGGAAAGCCAGGCGTTGCTGGCCGGCGTGCGCGGTCGCTCGCCCGTGCTGAACGAGGCGGTCGAGCTCGCGGAGACGTTCATCGCCCTCGTGCGCGGTCGCGAGGCGGCCCAACTCGACACTTGGCTGCAAAAAGCAGAGCACAGCGCCGTGCCGCCATTGCAGCGCTTTGCCAAGCGCCTGCGGGCAGACCACGAAGCCGTGCAGGCGGCACTGTCGCTGGATTGGAGCAATGGCCAGACCGAAGGGCAGATCAACCGGCTCAAGACCATCAAACGTCAGATGTATGGTCGTGCCGGCCTCGACCTGCTGGAACGCAGGTTCCTGCTCGCAGCATGATCATCAAAAGCTGCCAAGCCCCCTAATCCGAGCAGGATTCGGCTCTGTTTGCGAGCACGAGCGCGGATGATTGCGAGCGCCTACATATATCCTGACGAACCCGGCTCTGCCCGGCATGGTCAAAATCGGCCTCACGACGCGCAACCCGAGGGATCGGGCGGCTGAACTCGCCAGCTCGTCCGGTGTGCCGCTGCCCTTCGCCGTGGCATGGGCGCGGGCCGTCACTGACTGCGCGACGGTCGAACGGGCCGTGCATCGGATGCTTGATGACAAGCGCGTATCGGGCAAGCGTGAGTTTTTCAGGGTCGATGTGGGGACCGCCCGGCAAGTGATCGAGGCGGCGGCGGGGTCTGCGCTCGGTCGCCGGTTTCGCCCTCGCCCTGCCGTTTTTAAGGGGGGCAGGGAAGCGGCGAAGGAAGCGGGGCAGGGATTTTGACCGGCTTCGGCCTTGCCGCCTCTGTGGTGGCTCTAGTGGCCGTGCTGGTGCTGTTCAAGCCGGGCCTGCCGCACTGGTTGCCGGGGCCGGTGCGGGATGGGTTTCTGACGGTCGAGAGCTGGTAGAGCGAAGCCGGGCGGTCAGTCGTGATGGGTCTTCAATCCGCGAATGCTGTGCTCGTGGATGACAGCGAGGATCAGCACCCCGTAAGGCTGCTCCTCGTAGAAGATCACATGCCGCCCATGCTCGTGACGGCGCGCGCCAGGCGCGGCCATATCGGCTTTACGGCCAAGGCGCGGATTGTCGGCCAGCAGGGCGAAGCAACGGGCCAGGTCCTGCCGGTAGTCCCCGGCCTTCGCCGGGCCGAATGCCTCAAGGCCGTAAATAAACGCATCCAGCACGTCATCCTCGGCGGCTCTCGTAAGCCGGTATTCAGGCACGGGGGGCCACGTCACGCGCCCGCACGATGGTCTCGGCCTCGGCGTAAAGATCATCGACGCTGCGGCTGCCATCGCCGCTGTCCCGCGATGCCGCCAGCTTGCGGCGCAGCTCGTCCAGGGTCAAAGCCTGCTCCTGGCGGGCGCGGTCACGGCGCACCAGGTCGCGGACGTAATCGCTCGTGCTGGCGTAGTCGCCTCGGCTGATTTGCGCCTCGATCCAGTCCTTCATCGGGTCGGGCAGGGATACGGTCATGGTCGCCATGATGGATGCTCCTTGTTCCCACCATGCTACCGGATTTGTGAAAAAATCACAAAAATTCTTATTGGGTCGAAAGCTGGTGAAGTCAGAACCGGGCCGGGGTCTTGCCCCATGCCTAGCCTAATGCCATCTGGATCGCGTGGACGGCCTCTGCTACCGCCTGCCGCCTTTGGTGGGGGTGCGGCACGTCGAGGGCCTTCCTGAACAGCGTGGCCCGCTTGTCGTGGCCCTGTTGCGCCAGATAATCGAGCGCGGCCCTGACTTCCCGGTCCTCGCGCATGTCCTCGTCCGTGCAGA
>JAABVA010004541.1_pt1 | contig 12814 bp, 15 predicted proteins | sample 5560331 | NCBI WGS metagenome assembly JAABVA01 (sample SAMN12812661, study PRJNA571458) | rock metagenome | isolation source: Antarctica rocks | place: Antarctica: Victoria Land, Mt New Zealand sud | collected 2016-01-07
CACAAGGACGGCACCTGGACTCGGCTGTAGATGGCCCGGTTCACCTCCCGCTGGCTCGAGATCGCCCGGGACCGGTACCACTCGCTACCCCAGGACCACCAGCGCGCGATCGACACCCGAGTCGCTGAACTCTTGGAACGGCCCGAGGGCCCCGCCGGGGCCTACCATCGCCGCCGCGACCAGTGGACCACCACCTACGGCGACGGCCTCGGTCTGATCGTCTATGCGATCAGCACCGAACACGACCGTGTGCTGATCCTGCGGTTCGTCGGCCTCGCCCGACCACGGCGCAGAAGCCGTCGTCCGCCCAGGTTCCGACACAGCGATAGTGCGACGGGGTTCTGAGAACCCACGACCTGCGGAAACGCCCGTCAAGATCGCTTCCACGAGCGCGGGTCAGAAGCGATCCTTCACGACACGTTTGCTGCCACAACGGTCACGCGGGCGAGGCGGCCGCAGACGTGGTGCCTTGGCCACCAGTACGCGAGCGGCGCCACGTCAAGACGATCAGGGCACCAGCGATCCCGGTCAGGATGCCGGTGCCGTGTCCGTCGTGCTGCCAGGCCATGAGCAGGCCGGCGAGGCAGACGAGCGCACAGCACGCGCGGGCCAGCGCGGCCGGGTGAGGTTCCCCCGCTTTCCCGGAGTCTTCTGGACTTGGTTTGATCTTGAGGACCAGGAAAGAAGGCTCTGTTGTCAGCACCGAGGAAGTACCCCGATGAGCTGCGCGAGCGGGCGGTGCGGCTCTACCGGGAGTCGTCACCGCGCCCGTCGTTCCGTCGGCTGGGCGAGCAGCTCAACGTCCACCCCGAGGCCCTGCGGAACTGGGTCCGCCAGGACGAGGCCGACACCGGGCAGCGCACCGATCGCCCGACGACCGACATGCTCACCGAGAACCAGCGCCTGGCCCGGGAGAACGCCGAGCTGCGGCGGGTCAACGAGGTCCTGCGGGCCGCGAGCGCGTATTTCGCCAGCGAGATCGGCCCGACCCGGAGGTGGTTATGAGCTTCATCGACGCCCATGACTTCCCGGCCGGTCTCGTCCTGCGGGTCCTGGGCATCCCGACCGCGACCTACTACGACTGGCGGGCGCGGCGGGTGTCACCGAGCCGCCGCGCCGTCGATGACGCCGCCCTGCTCGAGCAGATCGTCAAGGTGCGCAGCGTCAACGAGTTCGCCGCCACCTACGGGTCGCCGCGGGTGTGGCTGGAGCTGCGCCGCCAGGGCGTGCGCTGCGGGCGTAAGCGCGTCGAGCGGATCATGCGTGAGAACGGGCTGCAGGGCGCTCACCTGCGGCGAGGCTGGAAAGGCGGCTCGACCCGCCAGGATCCTCGGCACACCGCCGCGCCGGACCTGGTCGAGCGCGACTTCCGCGCCGAGGCCCCCAACCGGCTCTGGGTCGCGGATCTGACCCGGCTGGTCACCGGCGAGGGAGTGCTGTGGCTGGCCAGCGTGCGCGACGCGTTCGCCAACCGCGTCGTCGGGTGGGCCACCGACCCGCGCGCGGACACCGAGCTGGTGCTCACCGCCCTGGACCACGCGCTGCGCTCCCGCCAGGTCCACGCCGGGCAGTTGATCTTCCACAGCGACAAGGGCGCCCAGTACACCGCGCTGAGGTTCACCCAACGCCTCGTCGACGCCGGCGTCGCCCCCTCGACCGGCTCGGTCGGGGACAGCTACGACAACGCCCTGGCCGAGAACCTGTGGTCCACCATCAAGATCGAGCTCATGTACTGGCCCGGGACCACCTTCGCCACCCGCGCCGAGGCCGAGCACGCCCTGATCCGCTACATCGACGGCTGGTACAACCCGCGACGCATCCAGGCCGGCCTCGGCGGGCTCTCCCCCGACGAGTACGAAGAGGACCACCACCACATCCACCCCGACCATCACAGGTAATCAAGACTCCGGGAAAGCGGGGGAAGCTCAGGGGTCAACGCCCGACGGGCCATGAACACGGCGAGGATGGACAGGTTCCCGATGACGATGGACCACCAGAGCCCGCCGACATCGAGGGTGGCGAGGTAGCTGGCGAAGAAGACCGAGTACACCTGGGCGGGCCAGTGAGCCCGATGATGGCGCGTCGGGACGTCGACCGCGAGCAGCACGGCCAGGGCGCCAACCAGGCCGGCCACCGCGTCGGAGGAGCCGCCGCCGGTCTGTTCCGGGTGCCAAAGGCTGACCAGCGCGAGGCTCCCGATCCCGGCCAGGGCGTAGGTCATCGCCCAAGGCTCGCCGTGCGACCCGGCGCTCCAGCGCGGCCCCGACGACCGCGATGCCCAGCAAGTTGAAGCCCAGCTGGCCCCAGCCGTCGGACTGCACGAGCAGCGGGGTGAGAGCCCGCCACCAGTCGCCAGACCATAGGCGCGGCACGTCGCGTGTCAGCAGGCGCATCAGGGCGGGACTGGCCAGGGCCGTGATGCTGACGGCGAGCGTCACAATCAACCCCTGCTGGCTAACTCAAGAACCCGTCGACTGTTGTGCTCCCTCCTCGCCGGGCCCGTCGCGCGACGTCCACGGCGACGCCGAGCAGATCGCCGCCTGGCACCGCGCCCAGGGCCGGCCCGCGCCCAGCCCGAAGAGCCAGAGCGAGGCCTTCCGCCACGCCCAGCGGTGGCTGCGCGGGGTCCGGCTCAACGACAAGACCCGCGGCTGACGCATCGCCGTGGTCGAGCAGGCGATCGCCCTGCGCCTGGTGACCTTCGACGACGTCCGCCGGCTCTTCCCCGCGCAGGTTCCCACCAACCGTCGCTGACGCGCCGGTTGTCGGGCACCACAACATCGCCGCCGGAGTCTTTGGCGTCGCGCACGATGGTCCCCGTCGTACGCCGGGCCCATGCTGGAGGTCGCGGCGGGGGAGAGGGCGACATGGGGAGCATGGGCGGCATCGGCGGCGATGCCTGGCCCCGGCCCGTGCGACCCCGCATCGGCGCCCGGCTGAGCTACGCGCTGCACCACGTCCTCGCCGCGAACGCCCTCACCCGCCGGCTCGCGCCGGCGATCGAGCGCCGCCCCCGCGTCCGGTCGGCGTTCACGGCCGTCGAGCGCGTGAGCAAGGAGCGGCTGTTCGGGTGCCGGATGTGCGGGCAGTGCGCGCTGCCGTTCACCGGCTACGCGTGCCCGATGACCTGTCCGAAGCAGCTGCGCCACGGACCGTGCGGGGGCGTCGGCCAGCACGGCGAATGTGAGGTCCACCCCGAGCAGACCTGTGTGTGGGTGATCGCCCACGAGCGCGCCGTCGCGACCGGTCACCTCGACGACCTCACCCGCCTGCACCGCCCGGTTGACCATCGCCGGTGGGGCGAGAGCGCGTGGCTCAACTACTGGCAGGGCCGCGACGACGACATGGCCACGCCGCCCACCGCTGGTGGCGCCCGCCCGCTGCTGCACCGCGAGCTCGGGCTGGTCCCCCGGTGAGCACGGTGAGCGCCCTGCGCGACACCCTCGCCGCCGGTCGTTTCGCGGTGACCGCGGAGATCGGGCCGCCCCGTGGCGCCGACCCGGGCGCGATCACCCGCAAGGCCGCGCTGCTGCGCGGGTGGGTGGACGCCGCCAACGTGACCGACAACCAGAGCGCCCACGTCCGGCTGTCGAGCATGGCGGGCAGCCTGCTCGTCCGGGAGGCGGGCGTGGAGCCGGTCATGCAGCTGACCTGCCGCGACCGCAACCGCATCGCCCTGCAGTCCGACCTGCTCTCGGCCGCGGCTCTGGGCATCCCGAACGTCCTGCTCCTCACCGGCGACCACCCCCGCTTCGGCGACCACCCGGAGGCCAAGCCGGTCTTCGACCTCGACGGCGTGCAGCTGGTCTGGACGGCGCGGACCCTGCGCGACGAGCACCGGCTGCTGTCCGGGCGCGAGCTGACCGTGCCGCCCGACTGGCACATCGGCGCAGTCGAGAACCCATTCGCGCCGCCGACGGGGTTCCGGGCCCGACGCCTGGGGACGAAGGTCGCGGCCGGCGCGGATTTCGTCCAGACCCAGTTCGTGTTCGACGTCCCGCGGTTCCGGCGCTGGATGGGCGAGGTCCGCGACCTGGGGCTCGACCGCCGGTGCGCGATCCTCGCCGGGGTCGGGCCGATCCGGTCCCTGCGGATGCTCGAGCACATCCGCACCAACGTCCCCGGCATCCACGTCCCGGACGCGGTGGTGCGCCGGTTGCAGGGGGTGCCGGCCGACCGGGTGGCCGCGGAGGGGCTCGACCTCTGCGTCGAGACCATGGCCGAGCTGCGGACGATCCCGAGCGTGGGAGGCGTCCACGTGATGGCGTTCGGCTACGAGCACGGCGTCCCCGACATCCTCACCCGCGCCGGGATCGGCCCGGGCGTCGCGGCCGGCGGCCAGGACCGTCCCCTCGTCCCAGGAGCCGCGCGCCATGCTGGTTGACTTCCGCCCCCACACCCGGCTGCGGGCCTCGTCGAAGCAGCCCGTGGACTTCACCGGTGCGCTCGCCCCGGTGGTGGCCGCCCTCGTCGAGGCCGACACCGACCTGTCGCGGGTCCGCGTGGTGTGCGACTGGGTCCAGTACCAGGAGAGCTTCCGCGAAGCCGTCGAGGTACGCCCGATCCTCGCGGTGCCGGGCACCCGGATCGCCGAGGACCCGACCCCGGCGTCGCCCACGGTGCGCGACGACGACATGGAGATCGCCCTCGACGTCCGGCGCTGCGGGGACGGCGAGACCGGCCGGCGCGCCCGGGCCGCGCTGGTCGGCCTGCGCGACGGTCACCCCGACCGGGTCCCGCTCGAGGAGTGGGGACCCACCGGCGCGAGCTGCATCTGGGACTTCAATGGCCTCTACTGGAAAGCGCTCGAGGACTGGGAGCGGGCCACCGGGCGCGGGTACGAGCAGGCGCTGCCCGGCGGCGAGAGCGACGCACGCAACGCCGACGGCGCGCGCGCCCTCATCGACGGTCTGTTCGGCGTCTGGGACCGCCTCGCCGCGCGGAACGCCCTGCCCGCCGAGCTCTACGTCGTCGAGCTGGGGGTGGGCAACGGATCCCAGGCGGCGGTGTTCCTCGACGAGTTCGCCGCCGTCGACGCCGAGCGCGGACGCGAGTACTACCGCCGGCTGCACTACCTCATGTGCGACTACTCGCCGCAAGTCCTGGCGCGGGCGAGGGAGGCGGTCGCGTCGCACGACGAGCACGTGAGCTCGTTCGTGCTCGACGCCACCACGCCGTCGACGGCGCTGGGCTTTCTGCAGTACAAGGTCTTCCTGGTCTACGTCTCCAACGTCTACGACAACCTCCCCACCGACGAGGTGGCCCAGCTGGGCGGCCGCACCTACGTCGTGCAGTCCCGCGCCGACCTGCCCGCCGCCGCGGTCGCGGGGCTCGCGGAGGCGACGTCGGCCACGTCCGAGCAGGTGCTCGGGCTGGTGGCGAAGCTGCTGCGGCTCGGTCCGGCCCTGCTCGCCGACGCGGCGCCCGCCCACTTCGCCGGGGTCGACGACGCCGTGGCGTTCTGGCGCACGGTGTGGTCGGCATTGCGGCTCGAGGAGCGCTACGTCCCGATCCCGGGTCTCGACCTCTACGCCATCGCCCCCGACGTCGGCGGCGAGGCGCTCCGGCCGCTGCTGGAGTCGGGCGCCGACATCCGCATGCACGTCAGCAACGGAGCGGTCGCCAGCTTCACCGACACCCTACGGCTCCTGCACCCCTTCGGCACGTTGATCTGCCACGACCTGTTCGTCACCGACCCGCAGTCCTACCGCACCCGGTTCGCGGGGCCGGGCAAGTACGACGGCTCGGTGGTGAACTGGGTGAACGGTGCGCTCCTGGCCCACATCGGCCGCCGCCGCGGGTTCGACGTCACCTACGCCCCGTTCGCCCACCGCACCGGGACGAACATCGTCACCATGACCGCCCAGGTGAGGGACTGACATGGCCGGGCCCACGCTGCTGCCCACATCGGTCGTCGGCTCCTGGCCGGTACCCGAATGGCTGGAACGACTGAAGACCGACTACTACCGCGGGCGCATCAGCCGGCCCCAGCTCACCGACGTGCACGAGACGGCGATCAAGGCCGCCCTCTGCGACCAGGAGCTCGCCGGGGTCGACATCGTGTCGGACGGGGAGCTCCGCCGCGACAACGACGTCGACTACCTGCTCGCACGCTGCCCGGGGGTCGAGCTGCCGGTCACGACCAAGGAGTTCTACTACGACTACTACGCGGCGCAGGTGAGCGCGCCGCTCGTCGACGACCACGAGCCCGTCCTCGGGCTCGCCGACGACTACGCGTTCACGCGCGTCCACACCGGACGGCCGGTCAAGTTCTCCTTCACCGGCCCGTTCTCGTTGGCCCGACGGATCGACGACCTCGCCTACTCCGATCCGGCCGACCTGGTGCGGGCGCTCGCCCGCCGGCTCAACGTCGAGGCCCGCGCGCTCGCCGCGCGGGGCGCCGAGCACCTCCAGATCGACGAGCCCTACCTCGCCGGGCACCCCGAGCACGTCGGCACCGCCGTCGAGGCGATCAACATCGTGACCGCGGGCGTCGACGTGACCTGGGGCCTGCACGTCTGTTACGGCAACCGGTACGCACGTCCCTCCTGGGAGGGCCACTACGACTTCCTGTTCCCCGCCGTCCTCGGCGCGTGCGTCGACCAGCTGGTGCTCGAGTTCGCCCGCAAGGGCTACGAGGACCTGCCGGTGCTCGAACGCTTCGGCTGGGACCGGTCGGTCGGGCTCGGGGTGATCGACGTGAAGAGCACCCGCATCGAGACGCCCGAGCTGGTCGCCGGGCGCATCCGCCGCGCGCTCGACCTCGTGCCCGCCGAGCGGCTCACCGTGAACCCCGACTGCGGGCTGCGCAACCTCACCGGCAGCGTCGCACGGGCGAAGCTCCGCGCGATGGTGGAGGGCACCGCCCGGGTCCGCGCCGACCTCGCTACCTCGCCCGCCACGCTGCTCGACGCCGCACCGCCGCCCCCGGCGAACGATCGCCGGGAACCTTCGCCCGCGTAGAACGGACAAAGGCGACCCCGATCGACGGACGATCAGCTCACGGCGAGCTTCACCGCGGCCATCTTGGTGCCCTCGACCCGGTTGGCGATCTTCTGGAACGCCACGTCACGGGCGTAGTCCGGCGACCCGTGGTTCGGCTTCTCGTCGATCGAGAACGGCGAGAACCCGCAGTCGTCGGTCGAGCCCATCTGCTCCTTGGGCATGAAGTTCGCGGCCCGGACGAGGTCGTCGCGAACCTCCTCCGGGTTCTCCACCCGCGGGTTCAGCGGGTTGATCACGCCGAGGTACGCCATCTGCGCGACCCTGTTGGCGTCGCGGAGGTTCTCCCCGATCGACTTGAAGACGGGGTCCTTGTCCCGCTCGGACTTGAGCTGGATCAGGAAGTAGCCCGCGTTCATCTTGAACATCGTGGGCAGCAGGTTGTTGTAGGGCACGTCCGCCGAGTGGACGGAGTCACGGTCGCCACCGGGGCACGTGTGGCCTGCGCGAAGCCGGCACACCCGTTAAGGCGCGGCGGTGGGCGGCCGCGATGGCGCGGACCCGCCTCAACACCCGCATCCAGGCCCTGCTCGACGACCACCACCCACCCCGACGCCGAGAGGCGCGGGCACGGACAGTCCTGCGGCCAGTGCGGTCTGCCGCGCCGGGTGCGCATGTGGCTCTATGGTGCGCACCGAGCCGCGGCCCAGGCCGCTTCACCCCGGAGGAGCGCGCCAACGCACGGTCTACGACCACGTCTCCAACCCCGCCTCCACCACGCAACTCGGCACTGGACGATCGGGCTCGACCGTTGAGCCCCGGTGCCCTGCGCCGCAGCCTCGGCGCACCATCATCCGGCGCCCGGAACTGGAGTGGCGGGTTTGGCGGCGGACGGCGCGGTGATCGGCGCCGGCGCGGCGGGCCGTGGTGGCTCGACGAGGTGTGCTGGTGCGGGCTGGCCGGGGTGGGGGCGTCGGCGGCGGCCCGAGGACGGGCCCGCCGCCACGCCCAGGATGTCCAGCCAGCGCACGACCGCGCAGGCGGGGCAGGTCCGCGGTGGCCGCGCTGACCGGGTTCCTCGCCGCGTTGCCGGCACGGCCGGCCAGCCGCGGGTGGCGCACGTCGCGATCATCAGCCCTGGCGCTGGTGCGGCGGCTGGAAGACGTTCACCGACGTCATCAACAGTCCCGGCGCGGAGGGGGTTGCCCTGCGGGTCGCGTGGCGCCGATCGGCCAAATCGAGCCGCGCCGGCGGCGAATGGCCGTGACCTACCCGCAGCGCGGCCAGCGCCCCCTTGCGGCCCCGGTCCCGGATCTGGGTCGACGACTACCGCCCGATCTCCACCCGCACCATCCGCACCCTCCCGTCAATCCCGGGGATGCTCGTAGGCGTCCCGGTCGATCGCGGGCAGCAGGACCGCGGCGGCGCGCCACCCGGCGCCCGGCAGGCCAAGCTGTCCGTCGCCCCAGGACCCACGACGCGCGCCCCGACCGGGGCGTCCGAGCCCTGAGCGGAGTCGTCGGGATGGGAGTCGTCGGGATGGGGGTAGAGGTGGTCCTGCTCCGGGCCGGGCGGGGTGGCGAGGACGGCGCGCATCAGCGCGGGGCGCCCGTGCGCGGCGGCATCCAGCAGGCGAAGCCAGCGCAGCGCCGCGCACGGCGGGCACGTCCCCGCATTCCGTCCGGCCGCCGGGAACAGTCCATCGCGGTGAGCAGGGTGCGGATGTCGTCGAGGAGCAGGGGGCGCATCCGCCGCGACGGGTGGGCCCGGGCGCGTCGGATGCCGGTCAGGACGGCCGTGACGGCGGGGTCGCGGGTCGGGGACGGGTGCCCGGTGTCGCGGTGGGCGGCGGCGATCGCGGCCAGGCGCCGCGCCAGGGTGGCCGGTTGGTAGACCGGTCGGTAGAGCCCGGCGCCGGTCTCGGTGCGGGTCTCGGTGCGGACGGCCTCCAGGTCGGTCAGATACAGCCGCACCGTCGCCACCTGCGCCGGCAGGGCCGTCTACATCGATGGGATCCGGCTCAAGGTCGCCCACCTGGCCGTCGGGGTGGACGTGGAGGGCCGCAAGCACGCCCTGGGCGTGTGGATCGCCGAGGCCGAGGGCGCCAAGTTCTGGCACTCGGTGCTGACCCAGCCAGAATCTACACCGCGACCCACCCTGGAGTCCGCTGAACTCGAGTTCAAGAACCTCGACTCCGAGTTCGGCGCCCAGTATCCCGGGGTGATCGACGTGTGGCGCCGGGCCTGGCCCGGGGCCCAATGCCGGAGCCACAGCGCCAACACGAAGTACACCATCAACCGCGCAGGCAGCAGCCGCTTGCGCTGCTCCCGGGTGTCGGTCGTGGCCACCACTTGGTCGACCAGCTCCGGCGGGAACGCCCTGCTCAGCCCCCCCACCGACACCCGGTCCGGCAACCACCCCGGCGGGCAGAGACCCGCCGACCCGTCATGCGCCACCACAAGATCTTGTCAACAGGTGATCGCCAGACCGGACAACTGCGCCGCCGGTGTGTCGTGACCGACCGAGCATCCACGTCACCCTAGCCATCAAGCATCCGACCCCTAAAGGCAAGGCCATTGGGCGCCCGGCGACTCCAGGACTACCTGCGCTGGCGCAACGCGCCAACGCCCGCCACCCCGACGTCCTCGCCGCTCAACGCCAAGAACGCGCTCGGATCCGCAGCGAACGCCAACAACGATCGGGCAGGCCCCGAGCCGCATGACCCGCTCAGCGTTCATGGTCAACGCACTAGCCGACTGCGATGACGGTGCCGCCAACGGGGAAGTGGTTGGCGAATACCCCCGGGCCGCGGTGTGTGAACGGCTCCTCGTCAGGGATGGTCTCCGGATTGGGATCCGGTTCGGGTAGGTGGGCGTGCGAGAGCTCGGTCATTCGAGGGGCGATCTCGGCTAGATCGACGCTGCGACCCATGAACTCGAATGGCTTGCTCTCGAGCATGACGTAATCCACCCTCGTGTCGAAGACTTCGGCACGGGTGTTGACCTGGAAGAACTCCTCGGCCGAGTAGGTCGCGACGAGTTCACCCCTCGTGAACGACGCTCGGTCGTCGAAGTCCCGTGAACCATCAGGGCTAGGGTCGAAGTAGACTTTCCACCGCGAGTTCATGGACCCCCGGCCGATCATCTGACCGACAAGGTCTGAGGAGCTCGTGTCGAACCCTTCTAGCGTGTACCCACTCCGGACAGCCACGAAATGGGCGCTCTGGGGGCCACGCCCGAACTTCGCCACACAGCCAGCGTCGAAGAGCGAGACGTCGCCCCCGAACATCGGCCCGGTCTCGTCCGCCATGGCGTAGATGACGAAACGACCTTCATACCGCGCGCCATCGGGTTGGCCGGGCGGGTGCTCCTCCATACGCCCTCGTCCCACGACCTGGATCGCCAGGCCGGCTGCCCTCCCGATCATCGCGGAACCCCGGCGCTCGGAGCGAACGCGGGGCCGTGGCCGGGCACGATCAGGTACGGGTTCAGGGCGAGGATGCGCTCGCGGTTCTCGTGGAAGGCCGGCTGGTCCAGGGCGACCGGGTCATCATGGCCCGGGACCGTGTCGGTCCACCACAGGTGGGTGAACGTCACGAGGCCCTGCTGGGTCGCCACGAGAGTCGACTGGTCGGACTCGGTGTGGCCCGGCGTGTGCAGGAGACGGATGCCGGGCGTGACGTCGAAGCCGTCCCCAGTGTGCCGGAGGGACCACTGGTCACCTCGGTAAGTGCCCCAGAAATCCTGGATCGCCGCGTTCGGGAAGAGGGCGATGTTGACGGTGTGGTCCGGGTGATGGTGGCTGATGATTACGTCGGTAATGTCACCGACCTCATAGCCGAGCTTCTTGAGCGGCTCGAGGATCGAGCTCGGGCTGGGGACCGTGCCGGGATCATAGACGATCCTCCGGTCGCCGTCGCGCACGAACGCTACGGTCGGGGCGACAGCGGCCGTCGTGCCCCATCCCGTCGGGAAATCCTCGGGGACGTATCCGGTGAATAGGATTTCGAATTCATCAACGGCCTCACTGGGCAGTTCCTCGGATCTGGACATTTCGCTCAGTCTCCTTCATGTCGGGGACGTCAGTGGTCGCAAGCGCCGCTTTGCCTCGGTGACGATCTCGTCGCGATCAGCGGTGCTCGCATCCGGACGACATGCGCGGGCGTGCCTAGGACCGCACCCCGCGCTCAACACGAAGTAAGGCGCTACGGTCTGGGTAGAGCGGGTCTTGGTAATGCGAACCGGGTACCACTCGATGATGCCACGGCGGTGGAACGTGCCGACACCGTCGGAGGCACATAGAGCAAGAGCGACCAAACTGTGCCGCGCCGGGACCTGCCAGGCCCACGGATGCGTAGTTGGTCCACGCACTCGCCGGACGCTCCGGCGGGCGAAACTGGCACTCGTGTCGAGCGGTCGTCCGGCTTTGGGTGAGTAGGCCAACCCCGGGGATGTCTTCGCCATCACCTACTTCTCTCGAGTTCTTCTCCTTTTACGGGTGACCTGAACGCATCCGAGAGGGCAAACACCGCGAGGTCGACGCCGAAGCGCGGGACAGCATCGGCCCACCGCAACCCCGTTGATCGTAGTACGCCCGCACCGCGGGTGACCAACGCCGACGCTAACCTGGCGTTGAGCACAGCACTAGAGTCCAGATTTTGGACCACCAGGGGGGTCCGGAACCCGGCGCAGGCTGGGGTCACCGGCGCAGCGAGGCTCGGGGCGATATGGCCCCTCGCCTCGTGCGAGCGGTCCCCGACACGCCCGCGGGACCGTCCCCGGCCACTTTGCCCGCAGTACGCTGGCCAGCGCGCTACATGACGTGTGTGATCGGCCCGGGCTTCGTCCCGGAGGCCGCACGCGCCAGCCTAAGGCGGCGACACGGATGCGCCGAGCGAGTACTGCCCCGTGGCCATCGGAGCTGAGCCTGGATCCGCAGCCGAGCGTGAGTTGTTGATCGTGTCGTGACGGCAGAGAGCCCTCCTGAGCTGCGACGATGCTTGGTGCGAAGAAGATCGTCAGGCAAATCGGGAGGGCATCTCTGGGATGCGACCATCGGGTCGAGCAGCCACGCCACCAGCCACCCCGGCGACCCAGCCGGCGCCCCGGCGGCGGCGAAGGTCTGCACGTTGACCGCGGTGAACGCGAGCCCGAGTCCGATGGAGATCCAGGCGCCGACATCGACCTGGGACCGGATCCGCTCCACCCGTAGCGCGACCACGTCCGGATCGGTGGCCAGGGCCCGGATCTCGATCCGTTCGTCGCTCATGACCCGATCATGACATCGAGGTCGTTGCCACGCCGGAAACCTGGGCGTAACCCAGGCCGTTTCCCGGTGGGTGACGCTGTGTCGTGTCAGGACACCGAGGGAAGGCGCCATGGCACACACGGCAGCACCCCTCGACCACGGCACCGACCTCGCCGCCCGTGCGGCGGCCGACGGGGTGGCCTACCTGCTGGCCACCTTCGTCGACCTCACCGGCAAGCCGTGCGCGAAGCTCGTCCCGGTCGCGGGCGCCGAGGACCTGCAGCGCGACGGGGTGGGGTTCGCCGGCTACGCTGTGGGCGCGATCGGCCAGCAGCCCAGCGACCCGGACCTGATCGCGATCCCCGACCCGGCCTCGTATACACCGCTGCCCTGGGTGCGCCCGGACCTCGCGATGGTGCATTGCGACCCGCACGTCGAGGGCCGACGCTGGCCGTACGCCCCCCGGGTGATCCTGTCCGCGATGCTGGAGCGGGCGCGCGGGATGACGTTGTGCGCCGGCGCCGAGGTCGAGTACTTCCTCGTCACCCGTGACACCGAGGGTCGGCTGCACCCCGCTGACGCGAAGGACGACGCCGCCCAGCCCTGTTACGACGCCCGCGGCCTG
>JAABVA010004542.1_pt1 | contig 12812 bp, 19 predicted proteins | sample 5560331 | NCBI WGS metagenome assembly JAABVA01 (sample SAMN12812661, study PRJNA571458) | rock metagenome | isolation source: Antarctica rocks | place: Antarctica: Victoria Land, Mt New Zealand sud | collected 2016-01-07
GACTCACAGTAGCATACTCAGCTGTGGCGGCAGTCGACATAGTTACATAGTACTCACCTTGCAGTAGGACTTCAACATCCTGCGTGGCGGACAGCGCCTCCACAATGCTCGCAGGCGACGGCTTGCTGCCAGAGCTCGGTATTGTTGTGTCAGGCATGGCGCTTACAGCTTAAAGCTCACTGCCTGTTGTCATGTATACAACTGAGTGCACCACGAAAATTGCCAGGGGCCGAGCGTAACTTGCATGAACAAAGTTAAGCCCTGAAGTGTTGCTAAGCTTTTGCAACAGAATGCTGCGCAAATGTGCTACTGCAGACTGTACAATGACTGCAGTGATGGGCGCAATGTTGTGTCAACAGTGCAAGAGCTAAGGCTTTTGGCAACTGAGTGAGGCTGCTCAGGCGTCCCAGCCCCCAGACGGGGGCAAGCCGCCAGGATTTGAAGTAGGCCGTCCTGCGCATGGCCATGCCGCCTAGCTGGCCCCTACCCTTGCAGCAGTTACGTGCTGGCATTGCATGGCCAGTCCAACACATGTCAGGCCTTGACACCCCTGAAAGCTCAAGAGCATTGCATTTTTACACAGCTTGCTGTACAGAGATCCAACGAAAAACGCAAGCTACTGGTACAGCAACACTTGATCAAGTCTAGGCTTGCAGCTGGTGTACTACACACTCGCGATGCTTACAAAGTGGGCTGTAACAGGGAAGCCAACCAGCCAGTCACACAAGCTTGCCCGCGTCACCCGTGCCAGCATGGGGGCACTAGGATGTCATCCCAGCAACTCCCAGCAGGGCTGCCGTCCTACGACACACTTCCCGCGTCGCGACCTGTCTGACACTGACATCAGGGGCCCCCTATTGCGTGAGAAACACACGCCAGACCGATGCCCACCGCGCCACAACAGGGCTCAGTGTACACAGGCCCAAGCTCTGCTCTGGAACGGAGAGCAGCGCGCCGGCCGCGGCAATTATGCGCACCGCAGACAGGCAGCCCGGGGCACCAGCACGAGCAGGCACAGCTTCCAAGCCCTGGCCAGCAGGGCGCCGGCGCCCCGGTCAGGCAGGTCACAACCGTGAGCGTCCAATGCGGCGCGTCACTGTGCTTGTTATTAGCAGGGCGCCAGGCGGTCGTTGTACATCTGCGCGCCCAGGTACAGCAGGTGGTCCGACACCGACGTGCACAGGCCCAGGAAGCAGACGCTGTTGTGGCAGCGCGGGTCCTCGCCGCTGTCGTCGCACACGCCCAGCACCTGCGCGTCCAACACCCGCAATAGTAGTTATAGTGTTCATTCGTTACCGCCATTAATGCCTTGTGCCACACATTCTCTCGCACACTCGCACGCGCTGGGAAGGCTTACAAATGGTGTGAAGAGGTTCTTGACGCAGGACCCAAACGAACACCCAACACTCGCACCCTACACGTAAAGGCTAGATAGACACCGGGCCGCCCACAATGGAGCGCCACCCAAGCCAGCGCGCCGCGTCAGCACGGAGCGCGGCGCGGCCGCACCGAGCCGAGGCCGAAGTCGACCTGCCAGACCTCGGTGGCCACGTGGTGGAAGCCCACCCACGTGGGCGGCCACGCCGGCACGATGTCGCGGTTGTGCGTGAAGCGCACGCTCATCTGCGCCGCCCGCGCTGGTCAGCCCATGCGCGCAGGGTGCATGCACATGTGGTGCGCCATGCCTGCCGTGCTCTGGCTCTCTCGCCCAGCCGACTGAGTCCGCCGTGCAGGCTTGCAGCAGGCAGGTCTACATTTTTTTCTACCAGTCGCAAGAGGACATTGTGAACACACTGTGTGATATTTCATGACACGCCCTGTGATACCTCGCATGACATGTGTGCGCTGCCGCGGTGAGGATCCCGTGTACACCGAGCTGTTCGCGGCTGGCGGCCTGGCACAAGCTCGGACCGTGAACGGCTGCGCAACAAGGTCCGGCGCAGCAGCGCGCCGCGCCGCACCGTGGTCTGGCTCTGTGTGAAGCGCGCGAAAACGTCGTTGCCCACGCGCGGCGACCCGAACGTGACCAGGCGCACGTCGCTCAGGTTGGCCTTGAACTTGAGGTCGAGCGCGGCGATAGTGGCCATGGCAGCGCCCATAGAGTGCCCAATCGCGTACAGCGGCGCGCCCGGGTGGCGCGCGGCCATGGCGCGCACCGCGGCCGTGATGTTTGGCTCCAGCGAGCTGTTATTGTAGGAGACGAAGAAGCCTGCGGCGCGCGCGCGCGTCACGGCCGCGTCAGCGCCCACCATGCGCGCCGCTGCTGTGCCCCTGGGGCTCCAAGCACCACAACCTGCCCAACGCCCCAGCAGCACAGCAAGGCCAGCGTCCGCGCACCGACCTCATGTATTCTTCAAACTGAATTCCATGTGGATGTGCAGAGCTGGGGCTGGTAGGGCGACGCGGTGAGGCTGTCGTGCCGGTGTCAGCACGGCTGCGAGCGGGCTGGTGCCCGAAACGACCCAAGGAGTGAGGGCGGGAGGGAGCGCGGGCGCACCGGTGTGCACGAGCGCGCCCTCGGCGTCCGGGTAGGGCACGTGCAGGTCGGTGCGCCAGTAGCGCATGTTCTCCGCCCAGTTGTACAGGCTGTGGCTGTCGGTGCCGCGGAAGGCGATGACCATGGCTGCGAGCGCGGGCGAGTAGCCCGCGTAGCCGAACAGGTCCCAGCCCAGGTCGAACACGACCGCCTCCGGCACGAAGCCCGTGGCGCGCCGGTGGCACCTGCCGCGCGCGCGCGCCCCCTGCGTGAGTCTGAATCTAACCCCCTTCCCTCCCAGCACTGCACAGCGGCCCTGTCAGCTGGGGCGCCGGGCGGCGCGCTCGGCCGCACATCCGCCCGCAGGCGACTGGTTTGAACGCAGCCTTGGCGGCCATAGGGTGCACTGCGCAGCTATGTCGCTGGCGCCCACTCTGGGCCCACAAGCGCGCACCTAGGGGCATGGGCGTGGGGCGCCCACGCGGCGGTGCTTACCGCCCCGAGGCCACAAGCAGGCCCCTGCGCATGGCTGGGGCGCCTGGGCGCCCATGCGGCGACGCCCACCCTGAAAGCACGAGCAGACGCGGGTGGCAAAGGTGGGGTCAGGGGCGCTACCCTAACCGGCGCACCGCGTGCAGTTCCAGGCGGCCACGTTCTCGGCGTGGCAGTAGGCGACCGAGTTGAGCTGCGCCAGCTGCAGCGCCAGGTCCAGGTCCAGGCCCGAGTGGTTGGCGAAGCGCGCCTGGCGCGGGCCGGGGCGCCGCCCGTCATAATGTTTTGTTCACTTGGCGCGCCGAGACTGTGCGCGCCCGCCGCGTGGGCGCATTTCCGCCGCGGAGCAACCCGACCTGCAGTGGACCCTGACCGCATGCGCCACAGCGGCAGCAGGGCGAGGCTAATGCCACGCTCCTCACGTGTCCCCCCAATGTCCTTCACATCATTCAACCGTCCGGAAGCCGCACACCAAGCTCGGACGGACTGCAGTCGGGGCTTAGAGCAGGGCTAGGGTAGAGCGCACCTCCGCCTCCTCCAGCAGCCACATGATGGCCGGCGGCAGCTCCGGCACGAGCTCGGACTCGTTGAAGGGCGCCCACGGCGCGCTATCGTTGCCCAGCGCTTCGCCGGGCGCGCCCGGCCGCGCGCGGCCCGCAGCCGCGCGCGCGCACGGCGCGGCCGCCGCCTGCCTCATCGCCGAGGCAACGGCGCTGGCCGTGCGGGGCAAGCCCTCGGGGGCTTCTCCGCCTGAGGGCGCCCTGTGCAGGCGCCCCGGACGCGAGAGGTTCACTGGGTGCAGGCCGGCTGCCTGCACGGGCTGCGCGGCGTCGTCCCTCCTCCGCGTCCTGCTCAGGTCGGCTGCGGCTGCGCGTCCTGCGGACACCGCTCGGACGGCTGCGGCCTCGGCTGCGCGGTCCGCCGCGGGCGCGGCGGCCCGCAGCGGCAGGAAGGGCAGCCAGCGCCCGCCGCGCTGCGCCGCCACAGAGCCAAGGGCCTGGCCGCATGCGTCATCGCCGCCGCCGCACGCCTCCGCCCGCCCGTTGCTGCCGGCCCAGGTCCGGACCGGCGGGTCTGACTGCGTGTCGCTGCTGCAGGGGGTGCGCGGCGCGCCGCGCCACCAGCGCCGCAGCCAGCGCCAGAGGCCGGCGTGCGCAGCGTGCGCGCCCGCGCCTGCCGCCCCTGGCGCGCAGGCCGGCCGCGCCGCGGCACGGTGCGGCGCGCACTGTTCGGCCGCACTACCGGGTGCGCGCAGGCTGAGCACAGAAGCCTGCCCGGTGGGCTCCCCTCCTGCTGAGCAGCCTGCGCAGGCGGGAGCAGACTGATTGCTTGTGTGTTGCCAGCCTTACAGCCACGTTGAAGGGTTGCGCAGGTGCGCAGAGCGCTCGCGTGACCCAGCGCACAGGAACACACAGCTGCACGCGCTGAGCGCGCCAGCGCGAGACAGCAAGGAGCAAGCAACGGTGCAACAGCTGGACACGCGCAACTGCCTCACAGCAGCTCGACAAACACGCCTTCCGCCACCAGTACAGCGAGTCGCAGTCCCATCAGTGCAGGCGCAGCACAGATGGTGCGCACCTGGGCACGCTGAAGCAACAAGGAGCAAGGCTAGCACTGGGGCAAGCCCGCCCCTGCTCCTCATAGGCCAAGCCCGGCAAACGCCTGCAACGCGCTCCGCAACTTCTTATGGCCACAAGGACTGGCGTTTACCGCCACGCAGTGGCCCCAGTCCAACGTAATATACCACTGCTAGGCGGGAACAATATGTATGCGCGACACAGGCCGTGCAAGCAGGGACACCAGATAAGCATGCCCCTCACCGCTGTGCCGCTGTGCTGCTTTGCTGCCACAGGCCTCGTGCAGGCTTGACGCGGCAGGGCAGACGACCTATGAGGCACCGCCGCGCTATATGTCAAGTTGCGCTGTCACACCACCAGCTGCAAGCGTAGAACGGATGTATGTGCAAGCCACACGTTGCCTCAGCTACAGGTAAGCGATGCTGAGCCTCAAGCCCTACCCTAGACCCAGCGCATTTGCTTTTGAGCAAGACCTGTGCCCGCCTGTTACTTGATGTCTACCTGCACTAGGTGCACAAGTGCATAACACAAGAGAGCGCAACTCCGTCGCAACGAGTCGTTAGCCTGGAAAGCCAGGCCAAGCCTCATGGTGGGACCGCAGGCCGCGCTGGTGGCGCTAGCGTGCCTTTGTGCGCTGCAGTCAGCCCGGGGTGACCTGGAGCTGCTACAACCCTACACCAATCTTGCCCGCTACGGCCTGCCCAGCGCGGGCGCCCTCAGCAACGCAAGTTTCCTTGGCATCTCACCCAGCACTGGTGCGCGGCCCCCGCGCGCGACGCAGCACGCGGCTTTGGGAGTCTAAGTGTGGTCTGCACGGGCAGTTCTGCCAGTGGCTGCTGCACTGCCAGTAGGCTGTGTGTGGCTCATTGCCTGCGTGTGTAAGAACAGTGAGGCTGGCCGGAGTTGTAGTGCAGGCGCCTGTGGTGGCCTTCCTGAACTTTGGTAGACTAAGGCAACCTACCAGGTACCACACAACTACAAGAGTGTAACCGTGTCGTGGCCCTGCTGCAGGAGGCCTCAACCCAGGCGACCTGCTGGGACAGCCGCGCTGGGACAGGATCGCAGCCTACACCGAGCGCTGGACGGACTCGCTCGCCGCGCAGCCGCCCGCGACGGAGCGCGAGCAGGCGCGCCCTTGCACGGGTGGGCTGGTGCCGGCCTGTGGCAATCTGTGCAGGCCCGCCGCTCGCCACCACGGTCTGCTCGCAACACCTTGCTGCACAGCTCATAGCACAGCTGGTAGTGCCGCGCAGCGGAGGCACGGGTGCACAAGGCCTCTGACTGCCGCCTGGTCTCTGCGCAAGGGCGGCGACGGTCAGGCACATGCACGCCCGGGGTGCTACTGCGCTGCTGCGGCCTGTGCTACTGCGGTGCTGGGCCTGTGCTGTTACGCTGCGCTCGCCTCCTGCTGAGCTGAGGCCGCCGCGGGCGTGCCGCGCGCAGGAGCTGCTGCTGGGCGGCCTGCTGACGGTATGGCTGATGGCCGCGGCTGAGGTTTGCCGTGGGCGCGCCGCGCGCAGGAGCTGCTGCTGGGCGGCCTGCTGACAGAGTGACTGCGGCCGCGGCTGAGGCTGCCATGGGCGCGCCGCGCGCAGGAGCTGCTGCTGGGCGGCCTGCTGAGAGTGTGGCTATGGCCGTGGCTGAGGTTGCCGAGGGCGCGCCGCGTGCAGGAGCTGCTGCTGGGCGGCCTGCTGACCGTGTGGCTAACAGCCGCGGCCTCGGCCGGCATCAAGTTCTCGGGCGTCACTGCGGGCCCGGCGGCGCAGCCGGGCGGTCAGCACCTGGTGCCGCTGCTGCCGCCGTTCGCATCGGACTTCATCCTCAGCTCGCAGCTCTCCGTGGCCAAGGACGGCACCTGGGGCCTGCTGGGCGACCAGCTGGCGTGGCAGGCGCGGTGCCTCCTTGCATGGCCGCCTGACGCGCACGATAACATTCCTGTTTTTTTTCTTCAACAGCGTGGCACTGCTCACGGCGCAGAACTGGGGCGGCACCGTGGCGCCCGCGCCGCTGGGCCGGCCGCTGCTGCCGCAGACGCCCGAGGAGGTGGCTGCTGCGGTCGCGGCTGCGGCCGCGGCCGGGCGGCGCGTGCGGGCGATCGGCCACGGGCACACCTGGACGCCCATGTTCTACGATGCCGACACGGTGACCTAACCTTACCCTACCCACACACAGACGCCCATGTTCCACGATGCTAACAGAGTACTGCTTGCGCACCGCCTGTGGCAACAACAACATGCTGCAAGATGTCTGCCATGCTGTCCTACTCTTTGTGCAGGCTTGCTCGCCTCTTAGCTACCATCTTAAGCTTGCAGTGCTTTGCATTTATGGTTACACATTGTTACATGACAAGGTGTCCTGTTAAGGGCACATGCACCTTGCAGAGTTCTGAGTCAAGCAAAGCGTGATTGCTTGGGACCCGAAGTGATAAAAAAAATCTGCCCTCTCACTCACAGCGCACTGGAATGGTTGCAGGCCACGGACGTCATCTTCACCGGGATGTTGAAGCTGCCAAGTGGGCAGCGCATCGAGAATGCTGGGTGCGCCCTGGCGGCTGTCTGCAGCTCTTGGTTGCGCAGTCCTTCCAGCAACGCGTCGGGGGCAGGGCTGCCTGGTTCACGCGGAACGCCTGCACGTGCCAGCCTCAGGGGCCATGCCACTGCGGCGAGGCCCGCACCCTGCATGCTGTGTGCAGGCATAGCGCAAGCGGCGCGCCCCTGGTCCGCGTCTCGGCTGGCGTGGCGGTGGGCGAGCTGGAGCAGTACATCACTGACCATGCGGTGCGTGGCAGCACCCCGTTGGTAACTGGCGCTTCCCCACAGGCGTGGGGAATAGGGAGGACCAGCAAGGACGGCGTGCATGGTAAACTGACTCCAGAGCCGGCCGAGTTGCACGTGCTGCATGACTTGCATGTGGCATGCGTCAGGTCTCTGCCCTTCATGTCGACGCCCGTGACCTGAGAGGTGGCCAGCCTCGCAGAAGCCGGACTGACCAGCGTTGAACGTGCGATGGGTTCTGCACCCGTGCCTGGCAGTCTCAGAGAGGTCAACCAGCCCCTGAGCATGTGGTTGCCCACAAGCACGCCATGACCAGTTGCCGGTGCGCCGCAGCACTCCGCGCGCAGGCGGAGCCAGCGAGGTCTCAAAACCCTATTCACACGCGACGATCAGCTGCCCATGCCCCACAGCGCTCTGCGCGCAGGCGGAGCTCGGCAACGCCGCGCTGCCGACCAACACTGTGCTTGACACCACGCGGCTCAGCGGCTCGGTCTCCACAGGCTCGCACGGCGTGGGCCGCGGCTGGGGCGCCGTCTCCGACCTGGTTGACAGCCTCACGATCGTGGACGGGGGCGGGCGGCCCGTTGTGTACAACGCCTCGCACCCGTACTTCAACCAGGCGCGCGCAGCACCGCGGGCCGCTGCCTTCAGCAAGCACCCGGTGTGTTCACAGACAGGCGTGTGGTTAAGGATCCCAGCAGCACGGTCCAAAGAGCAGGGGCCTGTTTATTTTCACTTTCGTTCCGTGTACCGTTGTCCTTTGTGGTGTTGCTGGTCAGGTGCCGTGCTGCGGGCGCGCCAGGCTCTTACCTGCCACTTGATCTGCTGCCCAGCTGGGAGTGAGCAAGCACCGCTCCATTGGTGCTGCTGCCGTGGGTGGAGGCCCTGGCAGCAGCAAGCTCACGCACACCCTGCCAGGTGCCGGGACCGAACTTTGCCGCCGCGCCGGCATGCAGGCGCGCACGGCGTTCGGGCTCATGGGCGTCATCACCGAGCTCACGTTCCGGCTCGCCAGCCTGGAGCAGGAGCCGGACAAGCCCTTCGGCGCGGCCCCTGCGCGTCACATGGTCTGTGGGTCAGAGAGTGAGGGCCACCCGAGGTTGCTGCTTTTCCATGAGTGTTGCCAGGGTGTGCAGCGCGGCGTCGCGCGCCCCGGGTGTGCCTCTCCCGAGCACGGGCCGCATGTGCCATAAGCATGGTGCTGAGCGCGCTGCGCGAGCAGTGGACATGATGTACAGCTACGACGCCATGAGCGACCTGTTTGGGCCGGCTGGCTCGCCTGCAAAGCTCAAGGTGCTGCCTCCCGGCTCTCTCCGTGCTTCCATTGCAGGCTCGCATGTCGATCCGCACATGCGCGCGATCACCTCCGCGCCTTTTTATCGTGTCAGCCGTGCGCGCATTCCAAAAGGATCATGCAATATCCACAATATGTCACCCAATGTCTTATGCAAAATAAAAAGCGCAAATGTCACCAGATGCAGGGCCGTGTCCTCCCCCATCCGCACCAGGTCTTCATCGGCTCGCACCGCTCATGCGCTGCATCATGCAAGGCGCCACCGCGTGGCAGGCGCTCGTGACGTCCTACTCCGGAATCGAGCTGTTCTGGTACCCGCTCAACCTGGCAAGCGTCAAGGGCTTTTCACCGGCCGCCTGGGACCCGTACGCGGACCGCCTCATGGTCTACATGATGCAGCGCGCCGGCGGCGCCTCCCCGCAGCAGTACAGCGACCGGCCCAACCTGCTGGCCAACCTGGAGACGGCGCTGGGCGCGCTCGGCACGCAGGTCGGCCAGCAGACGGGCAGCCAGGCCGTGCAGGTGACCCCTGAGCTGTACCCTCATGCTGCAGGCGGCAGCGCGAACGGCCTACCAGTGGCAGCGACAGGTCCGTATGACATGCACCAGGGTGCTGTCATGGCCGCCTCCATCGGGGCCGCCGGTGGGCTCGGACCCGAGCTGCTGGGCCTTCCTTGCCCTGGAGGCAGCAGATGCAGGCTACCGGAGCCGCCGTAAGGATGGCCACTCGGGCCACCCCGCATGACAGGCGCACGGCGCCTTGACACACGCGGGCCGCGCGCGCGCCAGGTCGCGGCGCAGCGCGTGGTCGTGCAGACGCAGCAGAGCCTGCTCAACGTGCCGGGCCTCAAGACGCTGCCGGCCGCGATCCACTACGGCCGGCACGCGATCGACCAGTTCCGCGTGTACGACTTCGAGATGACGTTCCGCGTCGACCCTGACTTCCGCGTGCCCTTTGACGCCTGGAACGCCGGCGTGGCGGTCGTGAAGGAAGCACTCGTGGCCCATGGCAGGCGCGCGCTCTCAGCGTCGGCGCCCGCAGCAGACCAGCACAGTGAAGCAACTGCTTTAGGTATGGCAAGCTGATGGCGTGGCTGTCGTGAAGGAGGCCGTCCGGGCCCGTGGCAGGCGTGCGCTTTGAGCATCGACGCCTGCAGCGGACCAGCGCTGGTAGCACCTGTGGCAAGCAGACCCTAACTTTGCCTTTGCCTCGAGCGCCATTTATGCTGTCCTTGTGGCAAGCAGATGGCAAGGCGCGCGCTGCTGGTCTGCCTCAACGTCTGACCACAGTCATCACGCGCTTGTCATACAGAACAGCTGGCTCATGTGAAGGCACGTCTGACACGCGCGCGGGGCTGCGGCCCCGGGCCTGCCGACCGCGCTCGCGCCTGACCCGCGGGCTGCCTGTGCTGGCTGCAGCAATGCCGTCGTGACGATGGAGGCGCGCTTCACCGGGCAGAGCGCGGCGACCATGAACCCCGCCTACTACGAGGGCGAGGCGCTGTTCTTCTCAATCGAGGTGACGCGCTGCCCTGTGCTGCATGCGCGCGACGTCCTGTGCTGACGTCAACAGCACTGCCTCTATCTCCCACATTGCAAATTCCCCAAGGTAGCGCGCCTGCCTGGCAAAAGAATAGCGTAGTGAAGCACAGCACATGCTCATGGCCAATTCACAATGTGGGACCCCCTCCAATGCTCACCTGGCGCTGTCATGTGCGTTTTTTTTGCACACAAGTAGCGAGCGCGTGCATCGGCATGCTCAGCCAGCTTAGGCAAGCGCGCCGTGAAGAGCCGCAGCCAGTAATGAGGAAAACTGGTATCGTAAACTGCCGCATCCCTCACGCCCGAGCGGCCGTGCGCCAGGTCCTGGCAGCCGAGGGTGCGCCGGGCTGGGTCCAGCTCCAGCAGCGCGTCTTTGAGGCGTGGAGCGGACTGAACGGCACGCTTGAGCCTCCCAAGCCCCACTGGTGCGCATAACACCACCATCTGCTGCTGCTCAGGGTCAGGGTAATGTGATCACAGTGGATCTCGTCCTTGGACCTAAGAAGTCCCAGACTTGTGGGCACACCTGGATGACCAACCTGCTCTGCATCACACGGGGGCAGTCTACCCCCGATGCGCACAAGTTGCGGCAGGCATGCCTGCTTTGCGCAAGGGCGCTGTGATGCGCATGCTGACCTCTGACATGGCTGAGCAGCCTGGCGGCAGGTCGCACAGCATGGCTGGGGCGAACATGCACAGCAAGAAACACATACCACATGAGCGTATCACAGAAGCAGAGAACGCATGCTAGGGCCACAGGGACTTGATATTGAAGGGCGTTATACTAAGGGCCTGAGCAGCACAGACCTACACGCTGATGCAGCTCCACCGCAGGCACACAGGGGGCAAAGGCAATTGGCCTGTTGAGGGAAGGCCATGACGGAGTGCACTTCCCACTGCCACGACCCACTACCAGTACCAGGACAGGCTGGTGTCAGCGCGCAGGGCCAAGTGGACCGACATCACGGACGGCGCCAAGGGCCCGAGCTTCGACACGGGCCTCAGCGCTATCGATCTGTACGCGCAGCGCGTGTACGCGGACCAGGCCGCGGCATTCCGGCCGGCCGTGGCGGCGGCCGACCCGCGCGGCGTGTTCCGTCAGGCCTGGCTGGATCAGGTGCTTGGCATCCGGTAGGCTAGGGTAGGGGTGGTAACCCCAGATCGCAGCGCCCCCTGGCCGCCGCCGAACGCGCGGCGTGCTCCGGCGTGCCTGCACAGGTGCTCTTCATAGTGTAGGCTTCAGGTAGCCAGCTGGCATATGATACGCAGCGCTCATGGGTGCCTGGTAGCATGTGAAGCCCACAAGCTTACAGCAGGGCTTCTTCATCTGCTGTGTGCGCGCGCTCCTGATGGGGCGTGTTTCTGCATGCGGTGAAGTCCAAATTTTGAGAGGGAAGCCAGGAAGGCCTCTGGTCCGTGCGCTTCCTTTCTGTGACCTCTCCCGTTTCAGCAGTGATGTCCAACCCATTTGGTCTTCAGCAGTGCATGTATGAAGCCTGGGGTCGAGGCAATAATGTCTTGGTTTGTTTTAGTCGCCTGGGTGCATTGAAATGGCCACAGCTGGCTGTTTCCTCAGCACGCTTGAAGGCAGATGGTGAGGTGAGAGGTCAATGACGTTTTGCGTACTCTACACGTGGTGTGGATGTGCTGCCCAGCAGCAGACCTCTCCATGGGGCAGGTCCCTGAGCCTGTCTGGCAACATCTCGTGTGCGGCAAGGTTGCTTGCTGTGGGATTTGGACGGTCTCTCATCTGCAAGTGTGTGTTTGCTTTTGTGCTCTGCATCCCGCGTGCGTCTGGAATGATCATGTGCCCACCCTTGCGACCTTGTCACAGACCAGGGCTGTAGGGTCGGATGCATCTCTGGAAGGTGCATGACCATGCCCGCCTGCTTTGCCCTCCATGCACTGACACCTGCTGCTCTGCTGGGCGTACCTGAGCTCTGAGAAGTGATGCGCTTTGGTAGATATCAGCATGGTGCAGTTATTTTATGGAGATGAAAGGGCGGCGGGCATGGGATGCAAAAGTGAGGGTAGGTGAGCACTACTTGTTCTGTTTGGGTCGAGATGCATTTGCATGCAGGTCTCATGCTGATCCCTCAAGGCGGGTCTGAGCATGCACTCACCCGGGTGACCCGCTTGATAAATGGGCAACATGTCATTAACGAGCTGATGTCTGAATGCTATACACCACGGGCTTATGAGCCACGTCGTGAAAATCACAATGCGGCGATCAGCTGCACATGTGTCTTGGACCACCATCTTAGGTGCGTTGCTAAAGCTGGCAACTGCTCAGATCCAAAAGCCTGTTGCTGCCCATGTCAGCTGTACCGCAGCCAGTGCTAACATGGATGCTCATCTGCACATCCTAAAACACGTTTTACACTGGCCATGCAAGTCAACATGCTTGGTCAACACTTCATTCAAGCCAAAGAAGTTCAAACAGGAGCCATCATACTTAATCATAACTCGCAAGCACAGACACGTCAGCAGGCAAGCACAAGTACAGCTGCCTACTCTTCAGGCTGGAGCCACCCCAAACAAGTCAGTATGTACAGAGAGGCAAGCAACAGCAAGCAGAGCACATCTACATTCACAGCAAGTCGTTCCGTGGGCAGCAGGCAGGCAAGACAGCGGTCGCAGGCGCCACGCTGCACTGC
>JAABVA010004544.1_pt1 | contig 12807 bp, 11 predicted proteins | sample 5560331 | NCBI WGS metagenome assembly JAABVA01 (sample SAMN12812661, study PRJNA571458) | rock metagenome | isolation source: Antarctica rocks | place: Antarctica: Victoria Land, Mt New Zealand sud | collected 2016-01-07
GGTAAGCTCATCTACTGTCGTTTAGCAAGGAAGGGACCCGGGCCTAAGCAAGCCCTACAGATGGAATCCCGGTTCTTCAGAACCTCCAGCTGCCGCATGTAGTGAGAGAGGGCTACGTCAATCTTCGTTGCGCATGGACTCTAGGCTGTCCTGCCGAAATCAAACCAACCACTTACGGGCCTGACGGTCCTATCGCCGAGAAACATTTCGAAGGCGGGTTCAAGGAGCTGTTCCCTTATACTACGGTGCCGGAAGTCATCGGGGTTGGATGCTGTGCTCAGTTCGCAGTAACTCGGGAGAAGCTGCTCGAACGACCGATTGAGGATTACGAACGCTATAGGCGGTGGCTACTAAGTACGCCACTCGAGGATGAGATAAGCGGTAGGATAATGGAGTATTCTTGGCATAGTACGTTCCTACCTGGAATATATGGTAACATGAGATATCAGAACAGACGTCCACCATCTGCATTGATATCACGTCTCTGTGGGCCCTGAGACATTGGGAACGGGTTGAAAGAAACCAAGGTCACGTACTGACTATTTGAAACAGTGATCTTTGGCAAGGCCACCATACACTGCCCAGACGCTGGGACTTGTTATTGCATCACCTTTGGACTTTGCGACCTGAATTGTACCCAGACACAGTGTGAGGGAAGATACACACTCCCGCCTTACTCAGTAATGCCCGAAGGCTGGCCTGAGAAGGGCTGGCCCTAAAAGATGCTCCTTTGATTGGAGAGGCATCATTATCATCTATATGGGAGGGAGATCCAGTATATACGTTGACATCGAGCGGAGTTGCGTTCCCCTAAGACGGCCAACATGGCGCGATCCTGGCCACTTATCTGAGATCTGGAGAACGATCTGGAGACGGTCTGAATTACTCTGGGTTCAAGGTCAGAAAATGGACGTTAGGAGAACTTCCTTTTCTGACATTGGACAAAGCGATCATCGCCGTTTGTCGACGCTCTGCTGGCCCAAAATCCCAAAGTGGGTGGACAAGAGGTGAACAATCATGTACAGCACAAGCCGACGCTTCTGTGGAAGGAACATGGTGAAAGCTTCCTGGTTGTCTAGCCCTCGCTGTTTCATCGCTACTAGACATCGAACTCATTTAACTTACTGTACACTTGTATGTCCGCACATTAAACTGTTAATTACTGTATCACGGCATAGTAGTACTCTACCAAAGTAAGGTAGATCTTTCAGAGCTCTGACGTACCGAATCCGTTCTTCCAACCAAATGAATTAAGCGAGCCCAAATGTGGTGTGGTTGCCGCTTATGGCTCTGCCGCGACATCTGTCTTGTAGCCTCGGCCGTAACGTTAGGTACTTGGAGAACCCCTCCAAAATCACCGTAGCGTGTGCCCCACGTATGTACTGTAGGTAAGGTACCTAGGTAAGGTACCTTACCTAGCGTACCTACCTACCTTAGCTATGCAACGTACCGATTATCTTGACATGTGAATACTAGGATTTAACTTTGATTGACTTCAATCCTTCCGTAAGTACCGAGTACCTATATCTCAATAGAACCTCAATCTAAGAAGGTTCAAAAGCTGCGACAGTGGGTTCCTCGCTACAGCATCACCTGCGGGTGTCGTTGAGCTATTTCACGGCCATGACAGTCTTTGTTGTTTCTCTGTGAGTCAGGTTACTTGTCCGGGGCGCTCTGGATGGGTCACTTCCCTGTCTGGTCGCCAGCAAGGTCCTTTTCGACTGATCCTTGGCGGTATCGGTAGCTTCCTACCCTATACCATTAATTTTGTGGTGCCTACGCCTGCACGCCAGCACAGTCCGGACCGTCCTACGAGTGGTAGCGCAGCCGCCAACGGCAAAGGAGAGTCTCTAAGCCTCTTCAAACAATCTGGCGCCCGGGAAGGTGCACAGGCGAATCCGCCGGCAGCGCCAGCGGCAATTACAGACCATGAAGAATTCTTCAACCCTCCAGCGGCGTCGTCTGGACCACCTCCGCCACGGGACGCGTTGACTGATCCACACGCGCCAGAATGGGGCAGTGGGGGCAACTTCAAGCAGCCTCGTTCGAGGGCGTTGTCACCGCCACCGGCATCCATCTTGAAGCATGCAAAGGGTTACGGGAGACACACTCACAACTCGGGTACGAAGGGTGGGAAGTTCGAGATGATGGCGGCGGTCCAAAACCCCAGCGGTGACGACATGTTCGCCGGTGTACCATGGACGGTTGAACAGGCAGACCAGAGCAACGGTGGCCTCCAGAAGGCCGTGAACGCTGCCTGCAAAGCTGGTACACTCAAGGAGAAGACGTGGGTGAGTGCAACCTAACGGTTGTGGTCGATTGATAGTGATGATCTACCTAGGTGGGTACACTGGGTATGCCGGTCGATGCCTTGGCAGACTTTCAGAGAGCCGACATCGACGATAAGCTGGCTAACGAATACGAGTGCTTGACGGTGTTTGTGAGCGATAGCGATTTCGATGGCCATTACGGTCATTACTGCAAAACGATTCTGTGGCCAGTGTTTCACTACCAGATTCCTGATAACCCAAAAAGCAAAGCGTATGAAGATCACTCATGGAAATATTACGCGAAAATCAACCAAGCCTTTGCCGACAAAATTGTCAAGAATTGGAAACGAGGTGACGTGGTCTGGATCCACGACTACCATCTGCTCTTGGTCCCGTCTATGGTCCGTAAACGACTTCCCGAAGCTCAGATCGGGTTCTTTCTCCATGTCGCTTTCCCCTCGTCCGAAGTGTTTCGATGTTTAGCTGTGCGCAAAGAGCTCCTGGAGGGAATGCTGGGTGCGGATCTCATTGGCTTTCAGACAGAGGAATACTGTCATCATTTTCTACAGACTTGCAGTCGCCTGCTGTGCGTAGAAGCAACCAACAGTGGGGTGCAACTGGAGGATCGTTTCGTAAACGTCTCGACCTTCCCGATCGGCATTGATCCCGTCTCTCTGAATATCCCACGGGCAGGTGAAACAGTCGCTCGGTGGCTTCAGGTCATCCAAGAACGCTATCGTGGGAAACGTCTCATAGTAGCTCGGGACAAGCTGGATCATGTCAGGGGTGTACGACAGAAACTGCTCGCATACGAACTCTTCCTGAACAAATACCCAGAATGGAGCGAGGAGGTAAGATACTCTGCATCTTCCCTGTTGAAGTCGAGCCTAATCAAGTGCCCGACCCCTTGGCTCAGGTCGTATTGATACAAGTAGCAACGCCTACAACCGAAGAAGCTGAGCTGGATGCAGCGGTCTCCGAAATCGTCACCAGAGTCAACTCCGTCCACTCGACCCTGGCGCATCAACCATTGGTGTTTTTGAAACAGGATATCAGTTTCGAACAGTACCTTGCCCTCATGACTATAGCGGATGCCCTGATGATCACAAGTTTGCGGGAGGGGATGAATCTCACTAGTCACGAGTTTCTGTACTGCCAGGATGGGAAGTTTACCAAGAATAAGCATGGATCGCTGATTCTTAGTGAGTTCACTGGGAGCGCCTCGATCTTCAAGGGCAACGAATTGTCTGTGAATCCGTGGGACTACCGGAAGTGTGCAGAGGCCATCAAAGTTGCACTGGAGATGGACGCCGAGGAGCGTGAACAGAGGTGGCTCAAGCTCAACGAGTCTGTCATGCGGCATACCGCGGCACACTGGCTCGCCACATTTATGGACCACTTGGGCAAAGTGTGGAGTGAACATGCACTTCACAACACAATTTCCATTCCGCGACTGTCGATCAGTAAACTCAGCGAACAGTACAAGGCAGCGGATCGGCGTCTGTTCATCCTTGACTACGAAGGAACACTGGCATCATACGGATCACCGACTAGCATCATTCTCACAAGCCCAGAACGTACATTGGCTGTATTGAGCGATCTCCTGTATGATGGGAAGAATATTATATACGTGATGAGCGACAGGAAACCAGAAGAGCTAGACCGCTTGTTCGGTTGCGTACCGAATCTGGGTCTCATCGCCGAGAATGGCTGCTTTTTGAAGGAGTTTGGCACGAGCAACTGGATCGAGTTGGCAGACGGAGGAGAGATGAGTACCTGGAAGCAAAGCGTGATCGGCATTCTCAACTATCATCGGGAACGTATCGAGGGCAGCTGGATCGAGGAGCGTCACTGCTCGCTGATTCTCAACTATGGCAAAGCCGAAGATCCCCAGAGTGCGGCGAGGCAGGCTGGAGACTGCACGAATGAAATCTACGATGCATGTCACAGTCAACGTATCCGCGCCGTCCCGAGCGAGGCAGCGATCCTGGTTGAACCCATCGACTTGAGCAAAGAGACGGCCGCCAAGCTGATATTCGACCGGCTCAAGCACAAAAGCGAAGAGGAGGGCGCAACGATGCCGGACTTCTTGATGGTTGCAGGAGACGCCCGGGAAGACGAGGTTGTATTCAGATGGGCCAACAAGCTCGGCGAGGCCAAGGTCATTCGAGATGTCACCACGGTCAGTGTCGGTTCGAGGAACACGGAGGCATCCGCGACCCTGACGCAAGGCGTGACTGGTACGTATCCACCCAAGATCATGAACCTCGACCTTTCAAGCTGAAGTGGTTGCACTAGGTGTTCTATCGGCGCTGCAGAAGCTTGCATCACTTTCCTGATTGGTGCTACGCGGCTGCAGCAATGCCTGTTTTCTTTTCTTTTCTTTTCATTTCTTCTTCTTCTTCTTCATTGACTCGCTGCATTGAGTACTGTACCTGTGCCTTGGGTTTGCTATGGGTCTACGTCGCCGCTTGCCATTTTTTCCTTGTGTGCAAGCAGCGTGGTGTGGAGGTGTTGGCGTTGAAGCAGCAGGCTTTCATGAGGATTATGGTGCAGTTGCAATCACCGCATGAGCGCCATCAGTCACCTGCAAACAACTCGGTATGCCTGTAGCAGCGAGCTTGATGGCAAAAGAAGCCGCACAATGAGGGGGAATCAGATACCTTGTTGTTGATGGTAACTCTTGCAATGGCTTTCGGCTGTGGCGGCTGGTCTTTAGTTTGCCCCAACGCATAACGTTACCTAGAGTTAGAGTTGCTCCCAGTGAGGAAAATACCAGAATGACTTAATCTTATCATTCAGGTAGTAACTTACTTGAAATTTCGTTTTACCTCGAGTACTCCGTAGGTACGGAGTACGGCTATGTCGATCATCGTTTGAGCGCAGCGCATTGGCACATACTGTAGGTAATTCGTACGGTAGCCCGGTAAGGTAAGTGTAAGGTATCCTGACTGATCCGTAAGGTACCCGTACCTTACGGTACGGAGATGGTATTGGTAAGGTATAATACAGCCTGGCACCCCTGACCCTGCTGACTGAGGCTGGTGGAAAGGGTGTTTGGTGGATCTCATAGGCTAGGATGGTCAAGCCGAGAAATGTTTGTAAGTTACTTGGTAAGTTACAGAAGCCAGGATGGCAGCCTTCTTGACTGGGGCAGTTTCACAAGGATACCTTAGCCCTGCGCCACATGGAAGCCTGTTGCGCCTCCTCTCCCCCTCTTCTGGATACATGAAGTGGTAAGTTACAGAAGCCTAGGTACCTAAGGTAGGTACCTCTTAATGTACGAAGGTACGTCACCCACATCCCACCTCCCCTCCGGCTTGTTTGCCAAGACTTCTTTTCTTCTCAACCGAGGCCTGAGAGGGAGAGAATACGGGAAGGCTGGGCACCTTGCTTGGTTAAGTTACCTTTTTATCTTACCTTTACTTACGAGTGGCTCACAGTATATTTGAATCCAAATACCTCGTAACGTAGGTAATTAATATCCATCTTACTCTCAGGTACAGAATGAGTACGAGTATCTCCTCCCTGGTATGAGTCCCTGTGGAGAAGGTGGAAGAGCGTCTAAGCTGCAAATTCACGTAGGGAGGTAAGGTACCTTAGTCATAATATAATACCTTGTGTGACATTAACTTACCCTATTTATCTTACCTCACCTACGATACTCTCCTTGGTCGTTCTCATCCCTAGGTACCTACCCTTTTGCTTACCTTACCTTACACGTACTCTTCGTAAAGACAGGTACGACTGGAAGGTACTTAAAGAACCTGGTAGTTTACCAGAACCTGCAGCGCCAGCCACAGCCACAATCGAAGGGTGAAGGTACCTTAGGGTCAATCCACAATCAGCTCCACCAACTACCTTACCTTACTATACTCCTACTACACTTCTCAACGCCCGCGCAAATAGCTGAGTACCTACTCTTACTCTTGACCTACATACCGGCGCTTTGCGTTGAGTCGAGCTGAAGTAGCTTCGGCGACAGCGACAGCCGATAGTCTCCCTCCGATTCTTGTCTCACAACTTCTCGCCATCTCAGGCCATCGTTGACCGTCATTGTGGCCGACCCTGCTGTGTTGGAGGACCGAAGACGTTAATATTCGCGAGTCCGGTACTGATACTCAACACTGACGCTTTTGCGACACTCTCATCGGCGCGACCAAAAACTGACAACTTCGTGACACAGGCGCCTTCGTCGTCGCATTCGTGCGCCCTCCTGGTCACTTGTATATTATATCTTCCGTCGTTCGGAGGGGTGACGGGGAACAGACAATAGTTTTTGCGGAGTCGAACTGCTTTCCCAGTTTTTTGGACCAGTACACGGCGGGTCCAAGTTTTGATTTCAACATCGTCTTTCCGCTCCACCCGGCCATGTTATCCTCAAACGACTTCAGTATACCTTACATCTTGTCTACTCCGCAGTAATCAATTCGGTCTCGAGAATCCCTGAGCGGCATCGGTCGCGTATACTAGCATCCTACTAGCCACCGAAACTTCTTCTCCAGAGGTATGTACTAGGCGGAGCGTCGTACCGGCATCTTGAATGGGCTCTGTTGCCAACGTTTGGCTACTGGTGCCATTGACGGCCAACCAGAAATACTCTCGCCCCGTGCCCTTCCTTCCCAGAACTGACCGGCTGACATCCCAGTGTAATCGAGGCAACCATTCGCGGCTAAGACTGAACACCAATTCCATCACGTCCCTTCAATTATTTACATACGCACGCCAAGCTACGCGGCTTCATGGCAGATTCTCTATCTACAATTATTGCACCCGAAATCCCAGGAGGCCCGCAATCGGCAAACACCACCTTACCTACAACACCGACATCGATTGTGTCACCATCAAACCTACCGCTTGCAGCCGACTCCAGACATCCGACATACTTGAAGCCTACGAGTATCGACAACTCGGGTGCATCTCCGGACCTCCCTCATCTGGCCTCGATCGCAACAGCCGGTCTGATAACATCCCCTGCGCCGCGCTCGCCTAAATTGGGTGTTCCTCCACGATACTCTCCTCGTTACTCTCCTCGATATCCTCCGCAGCCGCTTACTGGGGTGGCTGCCATGGCAGATGAGAGGCGGCTGCGCGAAGAAACCGAGAGACTACAGGCTAGGCAGCAGAGTCCCAATCCGGTTCAAGCTGCGTTGGGTGCTCTGATCGGGGGTGCGGATAAAGGTATGAGCAGGCCTCAAGATGCGCCGTCCGCGACCAACACGATGAGCGAGCCGATGGCGGCCGTGGCCAGATCCATCAAGATACCCAAGGTGACGCAGGCAGAGACTCCTGCTCAAACTAGTCCCGTGAGCATGTCAAGCTTCGGAACCATAGAGAGTACGACCGCCCCAACCGCCTTGGCGGAGACTCCCATTGTCGTCAGCCCACGCTCAATCGGTGATTCGTTCGGTGTGGAAGATGGGACGCCGCGACAAAAGAACGGCTCGAGGCAGCCGGCGACAACGGAAGACTCGCACACGGCGAAAGCCCTCACCTTCCCTGGGCCTTTGATCAGCGCACAACTGGCCAATGACGCCCGTCGAGGCATGAGCCTTCCGCATTCCGGCCTGGGACAGAGTAGCCCCAGATCTTTATCCGCCAAAAAGCACAAATGTCCCTACTGCTCCACAGATTTCACCCGTCACCATAATCTCAAAAGTCACTTACTCACCCACAGCCATGAGAAGCCGTATGTCTGTCAGACCTGCCAGGCAAGGTTTCGCCGACTTCACGATCTCAAACGCCACACCAAGCTCCATACCGGCGAGAAGCCGCACATCTGTCCAAAGTGTGGCCGTCGCTTCGCCCGAGGAGATGCCTTGGCTCGGCACAACAAAGGCCAAGGCGGCTGTGCGGGTAGGCGATCCAGTCTCGGCAGTTATGGTGGAGACGACGACTTTGGGGACGAGTCACAAGGCGGGGGTGGGGGTGAAGATAGTATGGACGGGCTCATGTATACGGGAGATGCCGGCCAAGATGTCGATCACATGGATGACGACAGTGAGCTTGCGGACGAGAGGCGGAGACTGAGTTTACCCAGCATCAAAAAGCACGACGTGCCCGCCGAAGCTCGCAACAGCCAAGCGTCGTCGAGCCACACTACCTATCACTCCCGACAACCTAGCACTTACCCACCAGTTGCGGCTCGACAGCCCACCGGGGGTCTCTACCCACCCAATGTGACCCATGCCGGCGGGCAGTCCAGCATCTCCACTTCCCCGGCCACACCGACCAGTACATTCGACCGAATGGCAACCGGTGGCAGTGGCTCATCCGCCTTTCAGATCGGAGGGCAATCCCTCTTTTCTCAGGGCGGGATGACGGAGAGCCCCAAGCCGCTCTCTCCTGCGTGCGCGACCTCACATCAACTCGGACATCCAGACAGCAATATCCACCGAAACCGGTCTCCGAGTCTAACTCAACAGTTTCAGCAACACCATTATGGTCGAAGGACAAGCGCCCAGACTCCCCCGTCAATTGGGCTCCCTCCACCTATGTCAAGTGGGAATCCATCGAGCGCTCCTCAATTACCCTCACTCCCCGGCCTGACGCCCCCAGACCCCCGATTTACACTTCACAGCCAAGTCCCGGGGCCCGCTCCGCTACAGCACAGTGGACTTTCAGCGGGGCAGTCTGGCAAACATCAGACGACTGGTGGTGGCACCTCTTCGACTTTTCAGTCACAGTCCAACACCACCCACCCTGGAACTGCATCCACCGGCGGTAGCCATCTTAGCCATAGTCATTCTCCCCGTGGACAACCCAGTGGCGAAATGAGTGGCAACATTTTCGCCACCGGCACTGATGGACTTTGGGCCTACGTTCGGAGTTTGGAGGAGCGATTGAACAGGTTACAAGATGAAGTCACCTCTTTGAAAAGTCAATTGGCTGCGGCCCAGAATAGGTGATGGATCACCGGCTGGGCCCTAGTCACTCATGTCCATTTTATCGATATCGTGCACATGCTTCTATAACCGTACATTTGTACTATACCTATTCGGAGTTTCGAGCGTGCATATAGCGGCATCTTTCGTTACAGCAAAAATTGGGGCGTCGACAGACTTCTGAGAAAAGCTTCAGTATACGAGAGAAACATTCGCCGGCAATAGGTTATATGGCTGTCATTTCATCTCTCTTTACCGGCGAAAGGGAGGTATAGACGTACGACTTATATCGTTCAAGGCGGGCGGGAGGGGATTTGGATCTACTATATAATCCTCCTTCACGCGATCTCTGAGCGGTGTTTTTTGTGTTACAAATGATTTTTGCCTGTACAACAGCCTGAAACTTGGGTTGCGCGTGGAGTTGTAATCACGAAAATATCAAGGATGACAGCAAAAGAGTATCCTCAAAGGCGTGCACTCTGTAACTAACGAGCTACCCAATCCTCGAAGATGCACCACCGGCTTAAGTCTTGATCGGAGATGTTGGAGGAAATCTGCACCAGCAGGCTAAGTAGAAAGAAGATGTTTTGATCTAACGGCACCCCTCCGGTTTACTGGATGTCGATTGCCGTGTACATTCCTCGTTCCCGACGTTATGCCAGGGAAATTTGCATTCCCCCTCGTGTTTATTTGAGTACCCTGATCGCGACCTTTCCATCGCCCGTCCTCATCTGGCGTCAGACTCTTTTTCCCAATATCTGGCCGCTTGCGAAATCGACCCCGAACCCTCGTTTGAGTGCAATGGCGGCACAAGCCAGACCCGCAATTTGGCCGCCTAAGCCAAGTCTCTATGACGAGGTCTCATGGGGGAATCTACCCAGTGTCGACGACTACCGTTTAGCTTATAGGGTGTGGTCGCCACCGAATGCGAACCTCGCGCCTGGGAGTGACACGTCCGATGACGATGACTCACCCAGTGTGCTGGTCCGCAACGTTTATGACCATATCGTACCGGATCGGTCCAAGGAGCTGTCGGACGAAATTGCCTTCGATCCCAATGCGCAGATGAACGTCGCCGCTGACGGCAACGGTGGGTTTCAGGGTTGGACCTACGAGCAGATCTTCCCCAATGCCCCTCCTCCACAAGCGCCTCTGGGGAAAGAAGACCTCGTCATCGATGGACATGGATACAAACACGAGAAGCCGAGGTATTGGAGAAGGGACAGACTGGTGCGAGCTCTCGAGGCGCGCGGCCTGCTCGCGACAGGCAACGTGGATGTGCTTAGGGATCGACTTTTCGACTATGAGCGGGTAAGGCAAGGTCAGCAACAGCCGTCAGAGGGTCTGTTGCCCAGGGCAAACCTTGAGGATTGGGGAATTCGACGGACGGGCCAATTCATCATGGAAATTGGACGTGAGAAAGAATTCTCTCCACTTGACATGTACACCTGGGCCATCCTCCTGTCACCTTATAATCCAGCCTACTGGACTTCTCGTGCTTACCTCTTCTACCAATTGGGCCACTTCGATCTCGCCCTTGGTGACGCTTACCGTGCGTTCTACCTCGTCGAGATTTTGCATAATGTCAACATCAGGACCGAGCAACCCGGCCTTTATCGGTGCGTGCTGGATGCCGTCGAGCAGCACATCGTTGCGACCGGTCGTTCGCGTGACGAAGAACCTGTCGCTACGATGAGGCGGCGGAACGGCATCAACGCGTTCGTGCCGGCCTTGCGCAGGACCTTTCACCACATCATTTCCTTGTCTCTGATCGCACTGGAGGCATGGGAGGACTATGAAGAAATGGACAGGCATCTGACGCTGAGGCTGATCCAAGCGGGTGCCCATTCGAAACCGTTCGCCGACCGTGCAGAATCAATGAAGATTTTCGTTGACAGGAAGAAGGAACAACGAGACAGGAGCCGAAACCTGTGGGACCACGAGAAGCGGCTGGGCAGCGTAGTTGCGCGTCGCTATCCTCAGGCCGCCAATGACGTCGACCGCACCGACGCCGGCTTCCTGGCAAAGCTGAATGACAACTTCATTGGTGGATCGCAGGGAGCGAACGATGATCGTCGACGTCTTCTTGTCCAAACGACAGGCCCTAGCTCGCTGGGCGTTACCGCTTCTGGAGAGATCAAGCCAGGGGTGTTGATCTATGCTGAAGAGCCGTCCGTGAGGGGTCATCTCTGGCGTGAATCTCGGCCAGAGAGCCGTTGTGAGAACTGCAAGCGGAGCTTGACTGAGGCTTTGAATCATCGGATTCTTCAAGATTGGCATGAACTCGACGAAGAGGCAAAACAGCAAAATCAACAGAGGTCTTGCTGTCAGTGTTGCGATGATGGTTATGGCAGCCGTGTTGCCCTCTTCTTCTGTCCTCCTCCTCCTCCTCGTACTGACGTACCGAACCCACCGGACGTAGTCGAAGAACCTGAGACCTGTATGGAGATTGCCCGCGCACTATTCCACAACAGAGTTTGCGGGAGGCAATGGCGATGGCTCCACCGTGCGATGCAACCACCACCAGGGAGGAACAGGGAAGCCGCCGTGAGCAACGGGAGACATGGCACCCTTCTCAGTCTACTCTTGCGCGAAGTGTTCGACATGACTCTGATCGCACGTCGGCAGCAGACAGCACCAAATGTTCTGGCGCATGAGATCGATGCCATGCTGCCACTTTGCGGTGGAGATGATGTGGCCGATGCGCCAGAGCAGCAGCGATTCCCGTTCGGGTACGCAGCGAACATCGTCGTCCCTTTTGACATCTTACTCGCTCTCGGGGTCAACATCTTCAGAGATCTGGACTTTGACACTTGGGTCATTCAGACAGTCCTCCGAAAATTGCAACTGAACGTGGTCCCCTGGGATCCCTCGCGGCGAGGCCCGTCCGACAAGATCGGGCCGGCAGTGGCAGCACGGGGCGAGACGGACGGGTCGCGCGCCAGTCTGGAGGATTTGTACATCCACACCGGGTTTTCGATGTTCAATCACGCTTGTTTGGACAGTGCCAACGCGATCTGGTCTTGGGATGGCGATCAGCCAGGTATACCGAACAGAATCCTAATCAGGGCCAACCGCCTCGTCAAATCCGGGGAGGAAATCAGGGTCCATTATTTTCCCAAGGGCGAGCTGCCTAAGAAGAAGCGGAAACTATTCGGACGCGAGTGCGACTGCGCAAAGTGTAGTTGATGAGTGAACTGGGGGAAGAGTTCACACCGACCGAGGATCTCATATACTTCATCGTTGAAGAGAGAGTAATAGTCATGAAGCTTCTTTTAAACGTCTATAGACTTCCTTTAAATCATTCCATCACCGATATCGTATGGAATCAGTTTTCAAAAACGTCCTTGCGCCCTAAGAAAGACTTGGCAAACCGTAAGACTGACTCAAACGAAGGGATGCGGTGAAGACGATGGATGGGTAACTTACATCCTCACCTAAGTAGGGATTGAATGAAAGCACAATGCTCAGTGTACTCGTATATGAGCACAACATACCTACCCTACTAACAATACGGTACCTCAAGTACCGGGGTGAGGTCTTGTCAGTTGCTGCTCTTCACTTTCTTCTGCATCAACCTCGTAGGCCTGGGTGATCTTATCAGGCTTGCGAAAGCCCCGATGCCGCCGCATATGTACTGCACACGCGACAGA
>JAABVA010004546.1_pt1 | contig 12806 bp, 4 predicted proteins | sample 5560331 | NCBI WGS metagenome assembly JAABVA01 (sample SAMN12812661, study PRJNA571458) | rock metagenome | isolation source: Antarctica rocks | place: Antarctica: Victoria Land, Mt New Zealand sud | collected 2016-01-07
GTGTTTAGTCATTTAATGTTTGCTGTCAGTGAGAGTCAATAGACACAGTCTCATTAAGTAAAAATGTTGAGAAACAGTGTTCTAGCTGCTTCTATAAAGTAAAATAGAATTAATGTCAAAAACTAAGTAAAAACTTTATTTACATTAACTACAGTTAACATTTTTTCTACTTCTTCTGTAACTCTCTCAATCAAGACATACTCATAGACAACACAGTTTAGAGATTTCACTAGACAGCATAGTATAGCATAAGTATCTACTTTCTTTCAACATTCTTGACAGTTATCAATTAAATGTTAATTAATAATTAATATAAAATTAAATTACTTAAAATATTCTTGCTGAACAGACAGATCATTTAATTAACTGTAAAGTTGATTTTTCATTTTAAGATAGATAGCTTTCAGCAATGATTAAAAGTATAAATTATAAATCTTTAAAAATATAATCTTATTCTAAGATTAATCTGACTGAAAGTCACTAATTTTTAGATTGATTAAGTTACAGACTGTATAACAATCTGAGATTGATAATAAAAATATCATTATTTGTTTTTGAAAAAGTGACAACAAGCTGTAAATGAATCAACATTAAATATAATTAAAGAGTATACAGCTATGAAGATATTTTAAAAGCACAGAACTGTCAGATATTAGAGAACTTTTGCAAAGTGTAAATTTTTATTTGCACTTCTGACATAGGTTTAGCTCAGATTTGAAGTGTTAGTCATTTACACAAAGTGAAAATAGCTAACACTTCAACTCTTGTTTTGCCTGCAGTTTATACTTTTTACACTTCATTTACAGTTAGTGAACCCTGAACTGATTACTTTTGAAAGATAATTACATGCTAGTATTGTAAATTCTGAAGTGCAAAAAATTATTTGCACTTTGCAAAAGTTCTTTATTTATTAATGATTTAATAAAATTCAGAGAAGTTAGAAGTTAAACTGTTAACTATTATAAATAAATAATTATGAGTCATTATTGAAGAGTTTCAATTTATATTTAGATTGACTTTATCAGATAAATTATCATTAAATGATAATATAAACATAGCATTAACATCAATGACATTAAGTCTGTTAACATAAATGCTTATTTTCTGTCACAGCTACAACTAAATAAACAGACTAAACAAATAACAAAATTACTGAATAAAGATTTAATTTGTAAATTTATAAATTTATAAAGCTTCTTAATTTTGTTTGTTAAAAAGAAGAAGAATACATAATGAATGTATATTGATTACAGAGTGTTAAATAATATTATTGTTAAAAATGAATATTTACTTTTCTGAATTCAGAAATGTCTAGATTAAATCAGCAAAACTTAATATTTAATTAAGCTTAATTTTACTTTAAGTTATTATTAAATTTATATAATCAAAAACAATACAAAAAAGACTGTCTTCAACATTTATTACAGCAAATATAAATTTACAGCTATACTCTTTGAGCTATGCAATGTCTCAGTGACATTTCAGTTAATAATGAACTTTATATTATGAAACTTACTCAATAAATTCTATTTAATATATCTTAACAACATATTAATCTTTTCTGACTCAATTTTAAATCATTAAAAACACTTATAAATCATTCTTGATATCTTAAAGAAACATAAGCTATATGCTAAGTTTAGTAAGTGCACTATTGAGATAAAAATTCTTAAGTTTTATAAATATATTATGAAATAAGATACACTATGATCAATCTTTATTAAGATATCAGTCATTAAGAATTAATCTATCTTAAAGATAGTACATTATGTATGACAGTTTCTTAAATTAACTTTATATTATCAACAGTTTATACAAAAATTTGCACAGATTGCAGTACTGCTATTGAATTTGCTTAAAAAGAATGATGTTAAGTTATATATAAAGAAGAATTGACTCATTGTCTGAAATGTATTATGTAATAGTGTTTTTTAACAGCTTAAGAATGTATTTATATTTAAATTAATGCTTATTTAAGTAGCTATACACAAACTATTTACTATCAAAATAAACACTTTCAAATGAGTAATTGACTGTGTCTTGATGCAGAATGAAATGAATAAAAAACTTTATTTAATTATTTATAATGATTAGAAGTTACAAGATGCAGAGTTTAATTATTCTATTTATAAAAAGAAATTATTGATCATTAAGTATGCACTTTGAACTTGACAGTACTATATTGAAAATGATTATATTATAATTATTATTATAAATTATAAAGATCTACAATATTTAAAGAATACACTGCACTCATTTAAACAGCTAGCTCAATAAACTGATAAATTTCAGCAATATAATTTTAACATTTAATATTGATTTGAAGCTCAGACTGTCATATTAGATTTAATTAATTATTAACTTAATTTTATAAAGAAAAACTCAGCAAATAAAGTGTTCTTAGATGTTCTGTAAAGACTAAATGATGTGAAATGAAAGAAAATGATAACATTGTATTTAAAAGATAATATAGAATCTGAAAAGTCACTGCTTTATAAGTATATATGTAAAAACAATATAATGAATCAATTTCAGCTGCATTATAATTTGAAATTGAATGATCTGTATTTGATTTAAAAATAAAATGATGATGAAGTATCATTTCTACAGTTTTAGTACTGTGCAGACTTTTTAAAACATATATACATTGAATATAAACATTTAAAAGTGTCAAAACTGCTAAAAGTCATTTAACTTTAAGCTTAATGACATAAACTATTGTATATTTATAAAGCATTATTTTAACTATTAAGTTGCTTAACAACTCTGAAAACATTAAGAGATCAAAGAATATTTATATTTAATTTGTAAAAACTTATTATTGTTTAAAAGATGAAAAATTAATATAATAAACATATTATCTTAAATGTCTTAAGAAAACTATTAAATTATAACAATAATTAACTATATTACAGACTGATCTGTAACTAAAGCTGTTCTAAATGCAATGAAAATAACAGTTACAGATTTTCTGTATGATAAAATCTTTATGAATTATGATTTACTGAGAAAGTTATTATTTAATAATAATATAAACTTTCTTAGCTATGTTGTAATCTACTATTTGAAAAAGCTCAGAACTCAACATAAAACAATGACTTTTTATTATTTCTGTATAAATGAAAAGATAAAAAATCTAAATAAAATATTAAGTTTTATGCTTACAAAATATCTTATGAATAAATTAACTTAATTATAAAATAAATACTTATTACAAATACTTTTTGCAGCTTAAATCTGAGCTTATAATATAACTAAACAGAGCTCATTCTATTTACTGTATAAAATAAATTTATAATTATTAGACAACTTAAACAATCTTTGATTACTGAGAGAAATTGACTTTGAAGATCAGTTAAAATGAATTGAGTAAATATAAATAATTTAAGTAATCATCAATGAAATTCTTTTATAAAAGATTCTTGAATCAAAAACAATTTATAATAAAACAGTACAGTTAAGCACTACAAAGAAAGAAGACTGAGTGCTTATATAAAATGAAGAATCTTAAAAGTTTATTGAGAAGTGATGTTCTAGCTGCTTCTATGAAGTGAAGTAGAACTAGCATCAGAAACTGAGTGAAGACTCTGCTCACATTGACTGTAGTCAACATTCTTTCTACTTCTTCTGTAACTCTCTCAATTAAGATGTGCTCATAGACAACATGGTTTAGGGATTTCACTAAATGACATAATATAGCATGAATATTCATTTCTTTCAATAGATTATGAGCTCAGTTAACAAGAAGCTTCTCAGAGAAAGTGCATACTTCTAATGTATGTAACAGCTGAGTCTGCAGACTTTTAAGATTCACAGTGAATCTGACTTTAGCAGTGTTACTGACTATTGAGGTTCATAATAAATCTGACTTTAATGAAATCAGCACAGTGATGACAGCTTGATATGCATCTGTTAGGCAAACAAGCATCTTCAGTAGCTAAGTATGTTTGATTTAGAAGATTCAAGAAGAATCAGTCTCAGCAAAAATCAGCATTTATAGTTACTCATAAGAGCACTGTTCTTTCAGCAGCTTGATATGCATCTTGTTGAATAGATAAACAAGCATTTACAGTTACTTAGAAAGCACTGTTCATCAGTAGCTTAGTATAAGTCATTAAGATGAATAAGCATTACTGTCTTACAGAACAAGAGGCATAAAAGCTTTCTATTTGTTTTATTTACATTATCTTTGATGCATACATCATTACTTTACTTTATTCACTTCTTATACTACATGTCAACTATCATCACAATGAACTTCAACAACTTCTTTATAAAGCAACAACTCATCTCAATTCTTACTTACAAGAACTGCAATCAATGATTCACTCTTATGAGAAGATGACTGATAAAAAAAGATCTATAAAATGTTGTTGAAGTCTCAGCAGTCAACACTTCTGTCAGTGAATTCTCAGTTACATTTTTTCTCAGCAATCTTGACTTCAGAAGTCAGAAAACTGATGTAAAGATCTTATATTGACTTATTATCTACATCAATGTAGATAATTAAGAATATCTGATGAACAAGATTAGCACAAAGAATGTTTGAGATGCATTAAAGTTTAAATACAAGAAGAAGTTGCAGATGATCAGAAGACAATATTTGATAAAGTTTGTTGAGTATAAGATGTCAGAGAATATGTTCATTAAAGAAGCATAAACTTATTTGAGCAAACTTAGCAGAAAGATTACTGCAACTCAGTCTGACATAACTGAGTTGTTTAAATCAGAACAACAGTTTCAGACACTGCTTTAAGTGCTGTTAAACAAATATGTTGTGATCTGTGATGTCATTGATGTTTAGAACAATTTAGACATCAAAAGAGATCTACAAAAGCTTTAGAAGAAAGAGGCACAGCTTAAGACTGATGAGACTATTATTGTCTTGTGAACAGATAAACAGAAAGAAAATTAATGTTTAATAAATCAGAATTGCAGTTCATCAAATCATTACACAGCTGATATTAAGCAACACTATTGTAGATTATTCAGCTCAGACAGTGATCATTCTTCTTGTTACTTTATCAAGTGCTTTCTTTGCAACAGCTTTCACTTCATTAAAGATTGTGAATTTCTTTCTGACATCAAGCAAAATACTTAAAAGAAGATAAGCAGATTAATCACAGTTAAGTTATACAGATTAACTGCAGTTAAGTTGTATTAGAAGTCAGTCTATAAAGAAAAAGAAAAGAGATACAGAGTCTTTAACACAGAAATTAATGACAGTAATGACAATGACTTCTTCTCTGAATTTAAAAAGAAAAAGAAAGTTAACAATGAAATCACTGCTCTGTTTAAGAAGACTGTCAGTAAAATGCTTAAATCTGAATGAATTGCAGACTCTGAATTCTTCTCATACATAATTAATTAACTTCAACTCTTCAGTGATCTTCTCATACAAATGAGACATCAGTGAATTAAAGTTAAGAAAAGACATTTATACTCTCACTATTGTGAAGTGATCATTATGCAAGTCAGATTGAGAAATTCTATAAGGCTGAGTTCAACACTCTACATATCTAAACTTGAGGTTAATCTTCTGTTAAGAAAGTGAATGTGCAAAATGAAACTGCATAAGAGCTTTAATCAACACTGTCTTCAGATGTATAATAAGCACAGCAAGACTATAATAGAAGCATCAGAGCAAGACAGAGTCTATATAATTAAATATATTGCAAAGAGTTTTAATGAATTTGCTCTGATATCTGCAGTGCACACATCACACTCAGAGATTATCTTTTCTGTTACTGCTTCAGATGCAAGTCTGCATGTTCAGATTCATGAGCATGATCTTATGATCAACTTCTTAGATGTTGACACTGCATCATTGAATGAAAAGATCAAGACTTACAAGCTTTAACATCAACAATTTGCTCATCTTGATTTCACAAAGTTGTGTGATCTTCACAAGATGACAATTCTTGAAAAGTCAATTCTCATTGTTGAGAACAATGAGAATATGTATAAGATTTGTGTTCTGATCAAGTTCATCAATAAGTAAGATTACACTGTAAGCAAAAGAAAGGCTAACATTCTTGTTTTTGTCTTCATTGACATATGTAGTTCATTATTCTTGTTATTTAGTGAATATCAGTACTTTCTGAAGATAGTAGATAATCACTTTCAGAAGATGTGAACAATACTGCTGAAGCAATATAATGAGATTTCACAGACACTGCAAAAATGATGACTAAAGACTGAACTTCAGACTGATGCAAAGATTCTTGCTGTATAAAGCAACAATGAAATGAAGTTAAAGTTCACTCTAAATGACTGATGCAAGTCTTTTAACATTACACTACAATACATGATGCTCTACATGTCAATTCAGAATGACATTGTCAAAAGAGTCATTCAAATCACTGAGAACTCAGTGTGCATCATGATTAAAGAGACACAACTGTCAATAAAGTTCTGAGTGCAGACAGTACAGACAGATGCTTATCTTCATAATTGAACAGTAACTGATTTCTTAATTAATGATAAGTAAATGACTTCTAAGAAAGCTTTCACTGATGTGAAGTCATTCATCAATTACATTTATATATAAGAATGCAAGTACTACAGCTACATTGATCTCAAGTTATTATCTAAAGGCAGACACAACAAGTTCATAAATTAAGAATGAGTAAGAGTCTTTATGAGCTACATTGAGAAAATCACAAAGCAGTATCAGCTTTAAGCTTCAGATCTTAAGCACATCATTAAGAATCATGCTGTGAAGTTTGCTAAAAGTAAGAAGAAAGACACTGTTGATCTTAGACTGCAATAGTAGACATTAAATGTTCTTTTGAACAGAAGATTCATTGAATGTTCATAAAAGAAGTTAATTATTATGAAGATTACAGCTTCAGATCAGGCATTCATGACTTAGAACAGTAAGATACAGTCTGACTTGATTACAGTTAAGGCTGACAAGTCTTAAGATAAACAACATGAGATCAAGTTGACTGTAGTCAATCTAGATGAGTCATTAGATAAGAAGATCAACACTGATTAAGTTAAGATAATGACACTTAAAGAAGTCAGAATCTTTCTGTGTGTCAAGATCTCAAAATGAAAGAGAAACAACAACAACAATTAAGATGTAGATGAGCTCTTAATCAAAATATTAAGAGTTATGCTGACACTTATGATGTTCTTTACAGACAAAGAAGATTCTATGATCAGATCTGACATTCTGATGTTTATTATCTATGCTGAAGCAGTGAGAGACTCAATCTGAGAAGAAATGTAAAAGAATGTCATTCATGCAGAGCTGACAGCCTTAACAGTAAATGAAATATGAGAAGAGACTGTGTCATCAAGAAGAGTCAACATTGTAATCAGCAAATAAATCTTTAAATTTAAGCTGAACATCAACAGATTCTTAAACAAGTTTAAGACAAGACTTGTGACAAAAGACTTCTTACAGATATACAGTGTTGACTATAAGAACATCTTTACTCTCACTGTTAAGTTTAACATTCTGCAAGTCTTCTTAACTATTGTTGCACTTGAGAACCTAGAGTGTCATTAAGTAAATGTCAATAACATCTTCACAAAATTCTTTCTGAAGAAAACAATCTATATAACACTCTTTTCTAAAGTCAATATTGCATCTAATTGTGTTCTGTGCATACTGCACAGCCTTTATGATCTTAAGCAAGCTGCACAGAACTGACATGAATGATATGTCATCAAACTACTTAAGTTAAGTTTTCATTAAAGCAAGACTGATCTCTGTCTTCTTCTTCACAGCATTAAAAGAATCATGCTGCTTCTTTATGTAAATAATATTGTTATGACTTCAATAAATCTATCACACATTCTCTGATTCAAGCAAGCTCTTATGAATGTGTTTAAAGTTAAGAACTTAAGAGAGATACAGAAAATTCTCAGCATTCAAGTTATATACAACTGCAAAATGAGAACTCTGCACCTGAATCAGACTCATTATGTGAACAAGATACTAAAGAATCTTCATATGCAATCTGATAAGCACAGAGTCATCAGCATTTCACTTAATAAATATGATATTCTTCACTTTGTCAGCTCAACTGATCAAAGAATAAATTAAAGACAGTATTAACAGACAATTAAAAGTTTAATGTATGCAGCAATTCATACTTGATCAGACATTATCTTCACACTAAATTGATTAAGTCAATATCTCAGTAATTCTGTGAAGCATCATGAACACATACTTAAGAAACTACTGCAGTATATAAAATTAATCATCAATCTCAGCATCATGTACAGCTCTAATGAGAGTCAAGCAATGCTTAAATACTCTGACTTTAACTATGCTTCAGACAAGCAGAATTGAAAATTAATTTTAAGACACATTTATATGCTTGAAAATGAATCAGTGTTGTAAACAAGTCAAAAGCAGAAGTTTGTTGTCATCTTAATCACTGAGGTCAAATACATAGTCATGTCAATGTGTGTAAAGACTGAGATCTGGCTTGAACAGATATTAAGAGACATAAATATAAGCAAATATCTTAAAGTCAACTTACACTGTGTGAACATTCAAGAGAATGAAGCTCATCAGACTTCTTCATTTATTCAGCTTAAAGAAGACAATTAAGTTGTTTTGATCTTAATTAAGAATGCACATGTACATGAGTAATTAAAGTACATTAATGTCTTCTATTACAACATCTATAATCTGCATAAGTGCAATCAGATTCAGATAGACTTTGTGCTCAGTTAAGAAATAGTTGCTGATGAGCTTATCAAGTCTCTGTTTAAACAGATCTTTAAGCAGTTCATTGAACTCATAAGACTCACTGTTAATGATTAGTTAAATTCTTGAATGATTTATTGAACTCTTAACAATGCATTTAGTTATCTGATGTTTGCTGTCAGTGAGAGTCAATAGATGCAGTCTTATTGAGTGAAAGTGTTGAGAAATGATGTTTTAACTGCTTCTATGAAGCAGAATAGAACTAATGTCAGAAACTGAGTGAAGACTCTGTTTACATTGATTGCAGTCAACATTCTTTCTACTTCTTCTGTAACTCTCTCAATCAAGATGTGCCCATAGACAACACAGTTTAGAGGTTTCACTAGATGGCATAGTATAGCATGAGTATTCATTTCTTTCAATAAAGTTTAAAGTTAAATAATTTAAGTTTTATAAGATATTGAAAACTTATTCATTAAAAACTTATGCATTAAGAATGCTTACAGAGTGTGTTTTATGAAATTTAATTTATAATAATTAATTTATAAAAGTACATATTGAGAAGTACAGTGCTCTATTCACTTTCTTGACTTCTTTAGTCTTGTTAAATATATAACTGTTATGACACTGATATGACACTGACACCTTTCTTTTTCTCTCTACACTAATTCATCATTATGACCTTTTCTCACTTTTATCATTTCTTTTCATTTAGGGATTTATTCTTGCTTTATTTGCTATTATAAGAAATTCTTTCCCTCTCTACACTAATTTGTCATTATGACCTTTTCTTACTTTCATTATTTCTTTTCATTTAGACATTTGTTCTTGCTTTATTCATTATCATGAGAAATTGCTTCTGCCTATCTACTCTTATGATGTCATAGTCAGACAACTATATAGCTGAGACTTCTTACTTACTTAGCAAGTCAGCTTTTTATCTCTTAACATTATCTGATGATAACAATTTGATAGCATTAACAGTGTTTCATCAAAACAATTATCAATTGTCTATTAAGATTCTAGCTTGCTAGACTGTCAGTTCTACAGCTTAACTTTCATACTGTATCAGATAATGATAGAATTAATAGATTAAATCATTAAGAAATCTCATCATCTTATTATTACATCACATCACTCTTTCATCTTATAACTTCATCTTATAGTCAAAATGCCTCTCAACTCATCAAGTTAACAAAGATCTTTGACAAATTCTCTTTATCTAATCTATTAAGACTATCTGATCATACAGTAATTCTAGCTTATCAGTTTAGAAAGTATGAATTGACAAATCTTGACTTTGTTTCATTCATACTTAACAACATCATCATTCTTATTCACAGAGTTACAACTCTATACAAATAGCTAAGTGTTCAAGAAATTCAGATCACTTTCTCAGTGCCTTCTGACATATTTTCTTTTACTTAAGCACATAACTGAACTCTATTCAATTCAGCACTACAAATCTTTAGTTAGAACACAGTAATACTATGTATAGATTCATTCTTTCTTCAGTGAACAGTCAAAACAGTCAGTCAGCAGTTAAAGATTGATAATATATTTAATTTAGATCTGTTAAATCTCTTTATGACTGAATGAAGACTACAATGTTTCATCATCATCTCATTAGAAATTGATCTAAATATCTTAAAGCATTTTATTACATTGCAAGCATCTCAAGCTGTCAAGTTTAAGTTTAGCTTCAGCATTATTAAAAACATTTCTTGAAATTCATTACAATGCATGATAAACAATGATCAGAATGTTGATTCACAAAACAATAATGATAATACATCTTTCTTAACTGATATAAACTCTGTCATCTAAGCACAGATTCTGCAGATCATCACTGTGTTAATTGCTTAATTATAAGAATAAGATATCTTACAGCAAAATATATCTAAGTTATTTAATTCACTCAGTTCTTCTGACTTTCACAGAGACAATGTTAACAGCAATGATAACTTTTGTGAAGATAACTTGACTTGAAAGTCAGTCAATATCAGCTTATTCTACTCAAACTTGCTTAAGAAGTGAAGAGATGACAATATCATCAATAAGAATAACAAGAATTATTATTAAAATGTCTACATCTTCATTAATTAAGTCAGAGTGACAGCTATCACTTAAGATGTCAGGCAAATATGTTAAAATCTTGACATTAATTTATGCAAAGAAGTGAAACTGTAATGAAATAGTCAGCTGTTAGAGATCATTCATCTTGAATTAATAGCTCACTTTAATAACATTGAAGAATGATGCAAGACACTAAAGAAACACTTTAAAATATTGCTCAATGAAGCTTAAAATAAGTTTAACTTGATTAGATACACTGTTGAAGACATTAAAAATCATTATAGCTTAATAAAATACATTATCACTCTTATGACTGCTGTCAAAAGCTGTGATTAAGACAAATCAGAATTTAATCTAATAATTTAGACATAAATGCATATTGACATGTCTCTTCAACAAGACATCAATGAATTTAAGAATGAAACATTTATTAAAGATTTTATCAATACTCTTTTAGTTAAACAGACAAATTGATACAATAACTATTCATACAATTCTTAATCTGATAGATTTGTTCAATGAAATCAGCAAGATCAGTATAATTATGACAACTGTAATTAAGATAACTATGACTGTTAATCTTTCTCTTATTCATCATATTCATCATTAAGATATGACAATTTCTCATATTTACTCAGATCACAATGACAATTTAATAATCAATTACAACAGTTTCAACTTTGTCTGCAAGATACTTTATTAAACACTTAATTAAGCTTTAAGACACCTCTTTAAATTATCTTTAAAAACAAAAGATTGTCATCTGAGACAAACACATTAAATTAAAGATTTGAAAATCAGATTAAAAAACTGTTTAACTGTTTAAATAGAGACAATAAGTCTTCATGATGAGGCAATTGCAATAAATACAACAATTAAGTGTACTTCACTCAAAAAGCAAATTCTTCTGAGAATGAATCTTCTGTTGATGATTAGACAGATTATCAAGAATTTAAGAACAACTATTACAATGATACATATTAGAAAGTCAATATACTCAATATTTAGAAAGAAGAAGAGATCTATGAGCTGAATTAAGAGCAAGAACTGAAGAACAAAAAGAATGAAGAAAAAGTTGTAGATGTAAATTATGTAACTGAAACACAAAATGACTGCTGCAGCTGCTGTAAAATCTTTCTGTTCAACAACAAATTGCATAAGCATGTGTATGATAGGTGCAACAGCAGAAAATTGATTAAACAGAAGCTTAATAAGATAATTTAGAAGTTAAAATCTGTTAAATCATCAGAATTTACACTGATTAGATCTATAGCTAGTCTGTTCTCTTATGTGTCTATCAGTTATGATTTTTAAGACTGAAGATACATTATTGTCTTAGCAAAACTGACATTTACAGCAAAAAAAGAGTCAATCTGCCTCAACATAGACTGCATTATGAGTTTAATTAACAGAAGCTTTCTAAAGAAATAGATTTCAGATATCTTGATTAAATGAATTTCATTGCTCATTGTGATTTAAGAATTAAGAACTAAAACTCATCATTATGATGAATATGTCATTTTAATCATCTATTTACCTAACAATAATGATCAATTAGCAGTAATCATTAAAGAAATATATATCATCAATAATCTGAAGATCAAGATGCTTATAGACATCAACATTCTCATTTTAAAGAATATTTCTATTATGCTTTTAAGCAGAAAAGCAATTGTGAGTAGTTGTAACAACATTGAACTATTATTAACAGTTATTACACAGTTAATTTACTTAATGCAAAAAATTATAATGATTCACAAAAATATGACTATACAGCTCAGAAGTTACACAAATATGTTAATAATTAAGACTGCTCTATCTAAAAATTGTGATCTTCTGTTTGAATTAGATTGCTATACAGAGAATACAGCAATATATGCTTACATCATTGATTATACTCTATCAACAATACAAGTGCAAAATGACTCAGATATATCTCTTATCATTTTATGAAAAATCTGTCTTAATTATGTGGTGAAATATAAAGTTAACAGATGTTATCTAGTCAATTTACAGAATTTAAAATTTGCAGTCTTTACAATTAAAAAATAAGCAAATT
>JAABVA010004550.1_pt1 | contig 12799 bp, 9 predicted proteins | sample 5560331 | NCBI WGS metagenome assembly JAABVA01 (sample SAMN12812661, study PRJNA571458) | rock metagenome | isolation source: Antarctica rocks | place: Antarctica: Victoria Land, Mt New Zealand sud | collected 2016-01-07
CAAGCCCTCATCTTTGTGACAGCGTACCCGCGTTTCTGCGCATTTGGATGCCGAAGGACAGCTTCCCACCAGCGTCAAGTGTCATGTGGCCCTGTCCAAAACCCGCTCACTTAACCTGACGCCCTTACACCCGCGCGCACGGGCGCACGGGCGCACGGGCGCACGGGCGCACGGGCGCACGGGCGCACGGGCGCACGGGCGCACGGGCGCACGCCGGCCGCGCTCCGACGATTGAGGCCCACCACTCCTTCTTCAGCGCGTTGCGTGAGCGTGAAAATGCGTCAATCAGGAGGACCCACACGAGTTGACTGCATCGTTATACAGGTACCCCACGTCAATGACGCAGTCTCGATGTTTTGGCGCAGCAACTGTGACGCTTTTTGCCTGTTCCAGGCGTGCCTTTGGCTCACCAACTCTGACGCCTTACACATGCAAACTCACGGCATCTGTTGGTCTATCGGTGTGAGCAGATCGCTGACAGCATTGGTAGCGTGCGTTTGCATCCGTCAAAATCCTGACCGATATGTACTCCCTCCCTTGACGCGGTGTGCGGAACACTATGGTAAAACGGTTCTAACCCAAAGGAGATGCGATTGTCCTGCTGCACTGCCCAAAGCCATCGCACAGCCCCCGGTGCCGACGTCAGGTCCCCAGATAGGGTGTGTTGCGCGGCACGCGCGCCTGTCGCCGACGAGCGCTGTACCGTCGCTGCGCTTCCCGATTCCGCTCGGCGCGCGCCGACTGTTCCGGTGGTGGCGGGGGAGGGGTGAGCTGCAAGAGTCCGGCATCCAGGAGCAATTGGACATCCGGCTTCCACGTCACCTCTGCGCGCAGCCACTTCGGTTGCCGCTCAGGCAGGCGCTCGATGATACGGGCTGACGCCACGAGGTCCCGCACAAGCGCGCGCAGTCCCACGCCATCGCCCCGCGCCAGGAAGGTATCGATCCTAGTGAACATCTCCGTCGCGGTGAGCTGCTCATGCAACTCACGCAAGACGCTTATCTGGATGGCCTGTGGCCTCGGGGTGGCGTGCTCCGCCTCCCGTGTCCGGAGGCGCCCGCTAATCTCCGAGGCCAGCTCACGGAACGTGGCAGCCTGTTCGGGCGCTGGGTCCTTATCCGTCAGGTTCATCAGCCCCGCATGATCTGTCAGGCGATCGCGCGTGGCGGCTAGAGCGCGCTGGCCGTCGCCAGTCTGCTCCCGCTGGTCGGTGCCCTCCAGGCGGCGCGCCGCCTGCGGCGTCCAGGCGTCGCCGCGCAGCCGCCGTACCTCGCGGAGCAAGGCCTCATCGGCGATGGCCCCCGCGTAGCCCATGGCGGTATGTACCCCGCTACGGGTTCCCTTGCGCCGTTGGTACCAGGAACAGCGGTAGAACAGGCCGGGCTCTTGATGTGAGGGGGTCATGGGGCCGCCGCAGGACGCGCAGACGAACAGCCCCGCGCCCAGGGTGTCCGCGTGCCGCTGATAGCCCGGCCGGGTAAACGCGGCCGCGCGCCGTTCCGCCACACGGTCGAATGTCTCACGGTCGATGAGCGCTGGATGCCGTCCTGGTACGACGAAGGCGCTCCCCGGCGCGGCACGCTCGTAGCGGCCCTCTGGTTGGTGGTTGTAGCGTACTAGTCCGCAATAGAGCGGGTTCCGCAGCATCGCCTGGATTGTGGCGCAGGTCCACTCGACTTTGTGAGGTGGGGGGGGGGTGCGCGGGTCGCCGTTCAGCCACGCGACGAGGCGGATATGTGACCACCCGCCCGCCGCGTACCGTGTAAAGATTTCTCGCACAATGGGTGCGTACACGTCGTCGAGGATTAATTGGCCGGACGAACGACGCCCCGATGTAGTTGTGGGCGACGACACGCGCGTATAGCCTAGCGGCGCTGGCCCCTGGTGAATACCGTAGCGTGCGCTGCGCTCCTTGGAGAGGCGCACGCGCTTGGCCAGTTGGCGACTACGCTCCTCGACTCTCCCGTCATACTGGAAGGGCAGGTCGCCCGCTGCTTCGAGTTGCTGATCGGGCGGTGGGCAAGGCGCGGCCTCATGCCTGTCGTCTTCCATCCCGTGGCCTATCATAATCTCTAGCTGCCTTTAAGCATGTAGTGACTTGTCAAATTGGCAGTTCTGGTGCAACAATGTGTGCGGAAGCAGGCTAGATCACCCAAATGAGTTACGTAACCGCCGTGTTGGTCTTGCTGATTAGCAAGATGTCACTCTCTATAGTCACCGGGACGTGCGCCTAATACCCAAGACCGGTGCCCACGACGCGCTGCAGAGTACGGCTGGAATCAGGAAGACACGCGGAACACCAAGCAGGGAATATCGAACTGCCGGCGACGTTGTCTAGCAGCCTGTCGGAGAGAACCGATTTTGCCGAGAGACGATGTGTCAGAGAGCTATTTCGGTGACGAAAACCGGCTGTGAGCGTACCTTTTCTCCCTCCCAAGCCATAATTTCGGGGCGATAAGCTTCTCTCCGACAGGCTGCTAGGGCAACAGACATGACTCCCAGGACACACGCGACGCGTCTCGCCGGCCGATGCGACAGTCTATGCATAGCGACGACCTACAGCAGCTGTCCTCGTTCTCCACCTTTCCGATACCACAAACTCAACGACCCACTTCTCTGATGTCATAGTGCAAGTGTAGTGACTCCTGTCACGTTTTACAAGAAGGAGGTGCAGAGGTTCCCTATAGGTTCATGAGGCTCGGCGGGCGTGGCGTCGTGCGACTCGGCGAGCAACGTGAGCAGCGTGGCAGGTTCCCGCTGGTGATCCGCGCTGTCTGAGGATGTCGTCGGTCACAAGGACCACGACTTCCAGCAGCGCTTCCATGTCGGCGGTGAGGAAGGCACATGTCGAGGGTGGCGACGTCGACGAGGTCGTCCGGTTGCTCGAACGCGTTCATCGCAGTCCACCTACTTGACAGAATAGGCGACGTTGTGTTTATAATTGCACACATCGAATTTAGAGAAGGGAGAATGATTACCTGGAGATCAGTCTGGCCACGGCCGGGAGATTAGAGAGCGGTTAGACTGAGCGATGTCGGGGCCGACAACGCTAGCGGGCGCTGCGACACGGCCATGACCATGCCATCATCGAACAGATGCAGATGACGGCGCGATGCCAAGCAGTAGCGACGGCAGGGGGCCGGGTGTGAGACATCCATCGGCGCGGAGGAACGCTGGGAGGCCTACCGTGTGGGATAACTGCACACGCACGACGGCCTGCCATGCCAGCACATCGCGCGCACTATCCCAGAGGCGTCTTCGGTCTTCAGTTCTTTAGAATCGACAGGAGCGGGTAGACTATGAGCAGCACTGTGGCTCGACAGCCAGCACCACGGACAGGGCGTCGATGGAGCCTGGAGCGGCGTGAAGCCTTTTGGTTCTACGTGTTTGTTAGCCCGTGGATTATCGGATTTCTCGTCTTTCAGGCCGGCCCGATCCTCGCCTCCCTTTATTTCAGCTTTACCGACCTGACCGATCTCAACCTGAACCAGTTGCCGCATTGGATAGGCCTGACTGAATATCAGCGGATCTTCACGTCGCTGGCTTTTCAGCAGTTCCAGGATTCCATCCGTGCCACGGCCATCTACGTCACGATCAGTGTGCCTGCCCGCGTGATCTTTGCCCTGCTGGTCGCACAGTTGCTCAACCAGAAGATCCCGTTCCTGCGGGTGTTGCGCACCATCTACTACATCCCAACGGTCGTGGCCGGCGTGGCTGCCGCTCTGCTCTGGGTGACGTTGTTGCAACAGAACAATGGCATCATCAATCAAGCGCTTGGTGTGCTGCATCTGCCGCAGCCCGACTGGTTAGGTAACGGCACCACGGCGATGGGGGCCATGATCGGATACTCGACCTGGTACCTGGGTACGGCGATGGTGGTGTTCCTGGCCGCGATTCAGGGTGTGCCGACCGAACTCTATGAGGCGGCTGCCATGGATGGCGCCGGACCGATCCGCCGCTTGCTGCAGGTCACCATCCCCATGATTTCCCCGGTTATCCTGTTTACCACGGTGATCAGCCTGATTAATGCGCTGCAGGAGTTCGTCGCCCCTGCCGTCCTGACGGGCCAGGGTGGTCCCGCCGATGCCACGCTCCTGGTCGGCCTGTATCTGTACCAAGTTGCCATCGCCTACACCTTCCCGCGCCATGGCGCCGCCGCCTCGGCTATTGCTGTGTCCCTGTTCGCGACGGCGCTCGTGTTGACGGTGGTCATCTTCCTTGTGGGGCGTCGGTTCGTGTATTATGCAGGCGAGCGCGAGGGGGGACTATGAGCGCGACGAACGTCCCGGTGTCGACTATATCCCGCGAGGCTACGCGCAGGTCTAGGGAGGCCACGGCACGACGCCAACGGGCTCTCGCCCTGCGCGGCGTCTATCTCCTGATCGCGCTGGTCGGCGCCTTCATCATGATCTTCCCTGTTTTCTGGTTGGTGAGCACGGCACTCAAGCCGTCCAATGAGGTGTTCACCAATCCACCCATCCTGTTCCCGCCCCATCCGCAGTTCCACAACTTCCCTGATACCGTGGTCTCGCCGGCACTGCCCGATGGCAACTACTTCATCTACTTGTGGAATACAACCTGGTATACGGCTCTCGAGGTGATCGGCGACACCTTCGTCGGCGCGATCGTCGCGTTCGGCTTCGCGCGCTTGCGCGCGCCGGGCTCTACGCTGCTCTTCTTCCTGGTGCTAGCCACGATCATGGTGCCGTTCCAGGCCACATTGATCCCGCAGATCGTGTTGTTCAGGACGCTCGGTTGGTTCGATACGCCCTTACCGCTGATCGTGCCAACCTTCTTCGGCAATGCGTTCAACATCTTCCTGCTCCGCCAGTTCTTCCGCGGCATCCCGCGCGAGCTCGACGAAGCGGCGACCCTCGATGGGATGGGCTATCCGGGCATCTTCTTGCGCATCATCCTGCCGCTGTCGAAGCCCGCGCTGGCCGCCGTGGCCGTCTTTTCCTTTGTGTTCCACTGGAACGATCTGCTGCAGCCACTGATCTATCTCAACACCACGCGGAAATACCCCGTGTCGGTGGCGCTGCAGTCGTTCGCGGGCGCCTATGGTCTGGCCGAGTGGAACAAGCTCATGGCCGCAGCGCTGATCAGCGCGCTCCCCTGCTTAATCCTCTTTTTCGCCGCACAGCGATACTTCATCCAGGGCATCGTAGTCAGCGGTGTTAAAGGGTGACGCGACGTCGGCGAGATCGTGGACGTTCAGGAAGGGGGTGATGGAACTATTGCGGCGGCCGCGTGGGCGCGGCGGCTACAGACGCACTACATCGTCGTTTTGCCCTCTTTATCGGAAAGGATAATACAACTATGCGTTTCGCTTTCACCAAGAAGATTGGCCTCGCGGCTGCGGCCGCGGCCGCGTTATCGCTGCCGGTGCTGGTTGCCCCCGGCGCGCATGCCGCCCGCCAGGCGTCGGCCACAAAAGCCCCCGTCACGGTCCTCTGGTTCATGCGCGTCGACCCGAAGGAGAATCCCTGGGAGAAGGCCGAGGTGGCGGGCTTCCAGAAACTGCACCCCAACATCCACATCAATCTGGTCACGGCCCCCAATGCCAACGGCGCCTTCGACGCCAAGTTCAACGCGCTCCTCCAGTCCGGCACTCCCGCCGACATCTGGTCGCACCTGGGCCAGGCCGGCTTCGCCGACTACTTCCATCGCGGCCTGCTCTTGAATCTCGATCCCCTGATCAAGAGCACCGGCTACTCGTTCGGCTCGACGCCGATGAACCTGGTGGATACCTACCGCAAGCCGGGCGGTCTATACGGTATCCCCTCGATCACGCTCGACTCCTACCTGTTCTACAACAAGGACATCTTCGACGCCTACAACAAGCTGCATCCCAGCGCCAAGCTAGCCTATCCGCCGGCCAGTTGGGATGACAAGAGCTGGACCTGGGCCAAGATGACGGCGGACGCCAAGAAATTGGCCGGCCTCAAGGTCAACGGCGCCAAGACGTATGGTTTCCTCCCGAACCTGTTCCCCTTCATGGGGTACGCCTGGCAAGCCGGATCGGAGATGTTCAATCAGCCCAAGGCCTACGTGACGGGCGCGCCGACATCGATCAACCTGACCGACCCGAAAACGGTCGCGCTCTTCCAGCAAATGCAGGACCTGTTCAAGGCGAAGATCGCGCCCCCGTACTCCTCGGTCAAGCAAATCGGCAACACCGGTGCCGATCCCTTCCAGTATGGCAATATTGCCATGGAAACCACCGGCGGCTGGGACTTCCGCCAGCTGCTCGATGTCAAATTCCATTGGGCGGCGGGGGCCATGCCGTGGCTGGTCACCAACCGCGACACGCTGTTCACCGATCCGTACCTGGTGGCCAAGGCCAGCAAGCACCCCATGGAGGCCATGGAGTTCATCCAGTACCTGACCAATGCGCAGTCCATGGCCGCGTATGTCAAGGGCGTGGGCTTCACCCCCGCCAACCCGCAGTACCTGGGCCAGTGGTACAGCCAGTATGCCGCGATCACCGGCATGTCGAAGGAGAATCTGCAAACGCTGGTCATCGGCGGTCGCAAGTACGGGTTCGAGTCGCCGAATCACCTGATCGCCAGCTTCAGCCAGGTCCACAACGCTATGGTGCCGTATATGGACAAGATCTTCTACGTGCAGGGCTCGGCCTCGTCCATCCTGTCGCAGGAGCAATCGGCGATCACCGCTATTCTGCAGCAGAATAACGGCGGGTAAGCCAGGCACGAGCGCCGACCTGCGGCGTATCGTACCGACCAAATGGAGCTGCCTCTCTCAGGGGCGGCTCCATGTTTTCTCCTGTCACATTAGTACTAGTTTTCGGTGCGAAATGGGAATCCCGGTAGGTACCGGCCGAAAGATCTTGCTAAAACCGCAACACCACCCTTTGCGATATTGATGCAATGGCCAACAAACGGTATAAGGCCGGGCTTACGCTACGCCGCCAGGTCCATTTCGCACCGGAAACTAGTATTAGACTCGTTGCAGAATAACGGAAGCACCCCTCTAAACCCTGTGAGCAGGGCCTTTGGACCGTGAAAGGCGCCATTTTGGCCGCGTAGAGGGCTATGTGGTATTCACCACGGTCGTCCATGCTTATTCTGCACTGAGTCTATTGAACTGTGGGTCCATGATGTGCGATACCCGTGTGCGGGAGTGACAGACCTTGAAGAGCTTGCTGGTAGGTATCCCAGGGGTCGCGCTGGCCGCAGCCCTCCTGTTCATCGTCGCAACCCGCATCTTTGTCCCGCCGGGCATGGTGTATACCGTTACTCAGGTGCAAACCGGCATGGTCCACCAGCCACGGTCATGGCTGGGGCGGACGGTGTTGGTGCGCGCCCTGGCATCCCCGCTTGGCACGAGCTGCCCACCAAGCATTCCGTCGTGTACAAACGTGGTACTGACGGATAGCAATCCTATCCTGGCTAATACGCCGACCCTCGTCGCCATCGCCGCGCGGCCCGACTCGCTCAGAAGCATGCTGCGTCGTGTGCCGCTGGCGGACCGTATGATACCGGACCCGCAACAAGTGGACTGGGGCCAGTTTGCAACGTACCACGTACATCTGAGCGCGCAGTCCTTCGCCCCATGCATACCGCCGTGCATGAACGTTCAACTAGAGGGCGTGGCCAGGTAGACACACCTAATAACCTTTGGTGCTAGTTGACAAGGACATGGGAAGCCCTTGATTCTGATGGTGTCAAGACATTAGAAGAGAGGAGCACCCCATGTCCACCGTCGATTTTATCACCGCCCTGTTCTACCGTGTCAATGATCGCGGGAATTTGGCTCTGCGCCTTATACATTAAACTAGGATCGTCCCCTCAATGAGAGGACACGGCGGACGGTACAGCCGCCGGATTGGGGGCGAGGGAGGAAAGGATATCTGCGCCTAGCGGCTCGACCGTTTGAGAAAGATCGACCTTCCTCCTCGTCATTCCTGGGGCTAATCGACCATAGAAGGATGCGCCGCGAGCGCCGTGTATAAGGCCCCGACTACCCAGGATCTCTCCCCTATCCCTATCCCAATCCCTAGAAAGCGACCGTAGAGAATGACTATGTGGTATGCCGGCATCGACTGGGCCGATCAGCATCATGACGTCGTGGTGATCGACGAGGCGGGTAAGCGCGTCGGGACGACCCGTGTGGCACACACTGCCACAGGGCTGGACACGCTTGTGACGTTCCTGAAAGGACTGGAGGCTGTGGCGGACCACCCCGACCACCTGGCCTGTATCGTCGAGACGAACCGGGGTTTGCTCATCACCGCCCTGCTCGATGCGGGCCTGCCGGTCTATCCGGTCAACCCCACGACCGTCGATCGGCACCGCAAGCCGTCCGGGGCCAAGACCGACGCCATCGACGCCTACCTGCTGGCGCGCACAGGGCGCAGCGACCTGGCCGACTTGCGCCGCCTGACCCCGGATAGCCCGCTCATTGCCGAACTCAAGGCGTTCACGCGTGACCAGGACACCTTGATCCAGAGCCAGACCCGCCTGGTCAACCAACTCACGGCCTGCCTCAAGGCCTACTATCCGGTAGCGCTGGACTTGTTTGGCAAACTGCAGCAGCCAACCTCGTTGGCCTTCCTGCAGGCCTTTCCCACGCCCGAGCAGGCGCGTGCGGCGACGGTCGCGCAAATCGCCGCCGTGCTCAAGGAGGCGGGGCATCCCACCGCCGCGACCAAAGCCCCGCAGGTTTGGCAGCGTCTGCACCAACCGCAGTTGGCGGCCGATCCCATCGTGACGCGGACCAAAACGCGCCTGATGCTGACGTTGGTTGCCCAACTGCAGGTGCTCCTCCCCGAGATTGCCGCCTATGGCATGGTTCAGCGTAGGCGCGTTCCAGCTTGACAGTTTGAACGGTCGAAAACAAAGCGGCAGCGGTTATTTCACGCCTGCGGAGGGCTATTTCGCTGCTACCGCCGATTTAGAACTGTCAAGCCCGATTGAACCATGCCTATGATGACGAGATCACGCGCCTTTTTAGGCTGCATTCCGACAGCAGGGCCTTTGCGAGCCTCCCGCGGGCCGGACAGCGGTTGGCGCCGCGACTGCTGGCGGAATGGGGCGACGACCGGGGGCGCTACACCGATGCGGCGAGCGTGCAGGCTCTGGCTGGGACTGCCCCGGTGCCCGTCCAGAGCGGGAACTTCGCCAAAGCGCATCGCCGCTACGCCTGCAACAAGCCCCTGCGCAACGTGTTGCACCAGTTCGCCTGGCAGAGCACGCAGAAGGAAGCGTGGGCCTTGACGTACTACCAGCGCAAGCGGCGCGAGGGCAAGAGCCACACCATGGCCGTGCGCGCCTTGGCGAATCAGTGGGTGCGCCTCATCTACGCCGTGTGGGCCAACCATGACACCTACAACCCAGCGATCTTCCACGCGGCCCAGCAAGCCCACGCGCCCCGCGCCGCGTAGGACACGTCCGTCCCGCCGCCCCGCTGTCACCACCCGCCGCACCAGGCGCGCCGGGCGTGTCGTCGTGCCCTCTTTCACCTTGTCTGCGCTCCCGAGGACGCGGGGCGTGGGGGCGCGCAGCCCCCATGGGCCCGTCCCCGACAAGCGCAGGCACCGCGGCTTGACGACCTCGGCGGGGTCCCCTGCTAGGCTGCGCAGCCCGAGGGAGCGGACAGCAGCGCAGTGGCCCGTCGTCCTGTCCGCTCCCTCGGCGTAGCAGATGCAGCAGGGGTGCCGGGCGGCGTCAAGCCCCAGCCGGAGCGGGCCTGCCCCCACCGCACACCTCCCGTCCCTTAATCCTCTAATCCTCAAAGGAGAGCAACATTTTTATTTACCCTTGACATAGAAGGTCTTTCTCGGTGAAGCTTATTTCTGGGCTTAGTTCGCTATATGTTGAGGAAATACGGCTGTAGATACTATATCTCTATCTTTGCACATGTGGGTCCCGCTAGGCGGCGAGGCGATCGCAGAGGGTGGCGGCATCAGCGCCAGCGTGGAACTCGTGCTCAATCCAGCCCAGGAGGTGGCGATAATGGAGGTGTTGGAGCACCCGGCGGGCCTCGCCGCTGGTGACGTGGTGTTGCTGCTCCTGAACCAACCGCGCCCGCTCCTCCTCTATAAGAGTGTAGGCGGCGCACACCAGGGTCCAGAAGCGCACGATGGCCGTGGTGGTCATGAGTTGATACTGGTCCAGGCCGAGCAAGTCTTTCGTGTCGCCAAAAAAGACCTCCACCTCCCACCGCGCGGCGACGTGGCCGAGCAGCGTGGCTGCGTCCGCGGCCAGATCGCTCGAGGCCCAATAGCGTGTCGCCTTGGCCGGCGCGTCGAGGGACGGGCGAGCGATGACGAGGTGGCAGCGGTAGAGCTTGCGCACCCGCGTCTGGACGACATGGACGTAGACCTGGCGGGGCTGTTCCGGGTCGTCACCCTGGCGCGGCCAGTCCATCAGCGTGAAGTCGTCCGCCGTGAGCCCGGCGGCGTAGTCCGACAACTGCTGCCAACGCCAGCCCTGCGCCGCGTCCGGGTCGGGCACGCGCAGCGCGCGGTTGCTCTTGAGGCCGGTGGTGATCAGGAAGCCCCGGTCGCGCGCTGCCTTCCAGAGGCTCTTGGATCCGTACCAGCTATCGAGCAGGACATGCGTCAGGGTCCCTGCTACGGGCGCGAAGGTGCGGATCTGCTCCTCCATCAGGGCGATCTTGCTGCGGAAGGGGACCCCGTGCGCTGCACAGACGCTCTTTTGTTGGTAGAGTTGGGGCGCGAGCGGGCAGCGCCGCTCCTGGAGCACGTAGAGTCCCTGCACCAGGGAGTGCCCCCGAACCCGCGCGGCGGCCGTGCTCGAGTAGTGGTGTCCCACGCCTTCCATCTTGGGGCCTTTGGGCTTGGCCAGCGTGGAGTCATCGCCGATCAGGTACCCGATCACAAGGGGTGCCTTGGGGCGGCCCACCTGGCGGGGGCGCGTCTGGCGTTGACGCTCACGCGCGGTCTGGACCAACGGCGCGGCCTGGGTGTCGAAGCGTGCCCGCCACGCCCGCGCCACGGCGGCCTCATCCCAAGAGGCCCGTGCCAGGAACCGACTCAGGCTGGCGACGCTCGCCCCGCCCGCAACCTGCCGCCGCAGGCCCGTGAGCGTGCGCGCCTCCTGGCACAGCAGCAGCCCGAGCAGCACGGTCACAAAGTGCTGATACTGCGGCTTGCTGAAGCACGCGGCGACGTTGCTGGCCCACTGGCGGACACGGGCGTCAAGGCATACAATCGGGATAGGCATGGCGTCTCTCCTGGCTACAAGGGCGTGTGAGCAACCTCTTGGTACCAGATGCAGCGCCATGCCTCAATCCCTCCTAAAAACTGCAAAGATAGAGACTATATATTGTGTCGTTGTCCTCCGATGCGTAGACCTATCCCGACCTCTTGTATCTGTCAATGATCGCGGGAATTGGGTCTCCGGCACTTCTGGTGATGCGGAAAGGGCCGAAAAACCGGCTGCTCAAGCGCGTCCTGTCGCTCTAGCGACCGACAATCTAAGGTTACGGCTATACGCGTAATGGGGTGTCGGGAACGGGACAGCTACACTACCACATCTTGTATTGTAAAGTGAGTTATGTACTACAAATAGTGATTGATGGTGTTGACTAGCTCTCACCAGAAGTGCCTGAGACCCAGATACCGTGATCAGCGACATCTACCGTGTGGATGAGGCCCTGACAGACAGCGCGAAACACCCGCAGGCCCGCTTGTACCCGAGTGAGGTGGTGACCTTGTCCCTGCTGTTCGTGCTCAAAGGGGGCGGCGAGCGCGCCTTCTACCGCTGGCTGGAGCGGGACTATCGCCCGCTGTTCCCCCGGCTACCCGAGCGCACGCGCCTGTTCCGCCTGTTCGCCGCACACCAGGACTGGGCCGAGCGCTTCCTGGCCGAGCCGACCGTCTTGGGCGTGGCCGACAGCTACGGCATCGAGTTGACCCATCCCTACCGTGAGCAGCGCCGGCGTCGGCTCGCACGGATCGGACGCAAGGGCGTGTCCAATCACCGCTGGATCGTCGGGGGCAAGCTCGGCGTGGTCCTTAACACGTGGGGGCTCGTGTGCGCGTGGGGCGCGGACACCGCCAACGTCCACGACAGCTGTGCTGGCTGTGTGCGCCGTATCATCTGATGATAGATCCCCCTCGCAGAGGGGAGAAGTTGGGAGGAAAAAGGCTTCTGGGTCAACGACTTACCCAGCGGCGAAAGCCAACCGGGACAATAGCATGTCGTTAAAGCGCGACTGGCTAGAAGACGTTTATGGTCAGGTCGCGCAAGACCCGCGCGTTATGGTGACAGCTAGACTGCCGGAACCCTAACCTCCAGTGCTGCAAGCACACGGTCCCTGCTTACAACGTCTATATACAGGGCCACCCGGATAGCGCGTCAAAACGGCCGGCGCGTGAACCCTCCACTGGGTGGGCGGGGAGGAATGACCTCTCTCAAGGGGGCGAACAGGGCACCTACGGCGCGCTCGGACGTCTATCATCGTGAGAATGCGGGATGGCCTACAGCCCGCGAGGGCCACGGTCACGGAGTGCTCGCAGTAGTCGTGGGAGTGACGCCCCACCAGGGAGGTCGGCAACACCGATCGCAGGGCAAAGGGGCACAGGTGTTTGCGGTGACGCAGCAGGGAGGTCGGCGAGATGCCTAGCGCCACAACTGTTGGGTCACCACCCGCTACGGTGGGCCGCCAAACACTGGAGAGCGTACTGCTCCGAAAGGGGCACGGTGCGTGTGCGCCGTGAGGCGCGTTGTCGTATCCCTGGCGCAGCCAGGAGGAACTCGGAGGAGTGTTCTTGGGTCACCCAGCTTACCTGGCGGCGAAAGCCAAAGGG
>JAABVA010004554.1_pt1 | contig 12791 bp, 16 predicted proteins | sample 5560331 | NCBI WGS metagenome assembly JAABVA01 (sample SAMN12812661, study PRJNA571458) | rock metagenome | isolation source: Antarctica rocks | place: Antarctica: Victoria Land, Mt New Zealand sud | collected 2016-01-07
ACTCGTTTGGTGTGAGGGTGTTTTTGTCTGCTCGGGATATATCAGCACCTACCTTACCTTGTAGGTATCTGTATCTGTTCATGTGAGTGATGGATTCAGCACACCCAGTGCATGCGCAACGGGCCACGTCTCACTGCAGCATTAGCGTCGTCCAGTCACATCGCACTGATCCCCAAGGCCCCGCTGACAGGCGAGGTACGGCTGTCACAACATCCCCCAGTCTGAACCCTGCCCTGCAAAAACAAGCCGTCGAGTGATCGAGCGATCGAGTCATTGAGTTGTGATGTGGGAAATAAGCTGATCCTTTCACATTCAGGGCTGCCTTTGAAGGAGCTGCAAAGGACAAGTCGTACCTAGAACATTACAAAGCAGGCTGATCTGAAACGAAGACATTTTGCTCGGCTGAGAATGTTTGCAGGTCAAGGTCCGAATTAGGATTCAATTCTGCTGATCCAACGCACAGTAAGGCAGGTGACAACAGGAACTTCTATACTACCTTAAGTTACCCCAAGGTCAAATCAAACTTAACGTTACTTACCAGCGTGTTGGCGTCCCTCTGATCGGGGCAAGCGCGCGCGCATCGCGTCGCCCCTTCCTCAGCCACCAACCACCCTAAAGGTACAATGTCCTGGTAAGCGTTGTGGAGTGACCCTGCACATATATGAGGTCAAGGAGATATACTCACAACCATACTAGGCCTCTGGTACCGCGCCATCCGAAGCAGGCGTTTCCAATTCCGCCGCTGATGTCGATACTCCTCTTAGCAAGCGTCGGCGTCTCGATCAACCTCCGTGCTTGGCCCCACGCGTGCTGCGGTCCTCAGGGAAACCTGCATGCAGAAGTTCCTGCCTCACTCATCGAACACACACACCAACACCCAGTCTAGATACAATAGGTGTTGAGAGGCCCAACGCACAGAAGAGTTCGAATATTGTTCAGCGCAAGAGCACAACCTCAACCATTGACATACAAGGTCCACATCTGGAGATCATACAAACGACTCGTGCCGAGCACCCTCTCAGAGTGTGCAGCACCCACGAGATGTCTCAGAGGCTCGAGCGGGAACAACTTGTACTAGAGCAGTCTCTGATTCGATTCAATGAGGTGGCTACCACAACCCGTGAGCCTCGGATTATATTGTGGTTGTGGATCCTTGAATATCACACGCCCAGAGAGGCGTGGACGCAGTTGGCCAACGCCAACTTCAGCGCTCTGACCGTGACCACGATCTTTTGGGCTTTCGATCGGGTCTCGCAGTACCGTCACGTTGACACCGCACTTGTGAGACTCCAGACCGACGAACAGAGCTGGACGTACACGATCCGCAAGGACAGCGGCATTGCGGGCGAACAGGTTAGGTGAATAATAAGAAAGCAATGAGCGACTCGATATCATTTGGTCCTAGAGGCCATGAAGACTCTTTGCTAAATGTGTCCCTTATAAAAAGCTGCAACAGCAGCGAAACACCCAGCGCATTAGCTCAAACAGTGAAACAGATTGAGATCAAAGAGATAATCTATTCCTATCAATCTGCTCACTATTATACCGGTGGTGGATTGAATGGAGGGCGCAAAGGCATCACAGGGGTGTGAAAACTCTGTCATGCCATCATCCACGCCCCAAACCCCATCAACAAAAGGGTGGGAAACAACAAGCAACCGCTGCAACTATGGATGCCGAATGGCAGACTTTAATTGATGGACTAAATGAACTTGCAGGTGATCCCTCAAAGATTAAAGAAGGAGAAAAGCACAAGAACAAGCTACTGGACGCGACCCAACGCATGGAAGCCCTCCGGACGAAGGTGAACCGGAGCAACGACCCTGCGCAGGGACAGCTTTCAAGATTTGAGGAAAATTTGGATAACCTGGCAGTGGGCCATGGTTCAATGAACCGAACCCAATTGGGTATCCGAGGGGGTTCAATGAACCAAACTTGGGCAGGCGTTGCAGCACAAGGCATTCGCCAGGCAATCGCGCCGTTGTCCCCTTGGGTTGTATACATTAATGATGGTCAGTTCTTGGCTTTTCAGTTGCATGTGTACTGATGCAACGTGGTGCCCGTGTGGCTGGTAGGACCACATGTGAGGGGGAATCTTCTTGCTGATCATGAAGCAGACCTTGGAAGCTGGGTTGTGTGAATTCTGAAAAGATTTCATAGCCTGGTCACTGTAACCCGGTTGGGCCGAGAGGCAAAGATGTCTTCCAAAGTTGTTCAGCTGGCCTGCCAGATCCGGATGATCTTGAGGCGTTATGTCAATTGCCTGCTGTGCTCGGCGAATCGACTCTTTCAAGTCCTCCATCTTTCCTGTCCTCTCAAATCGCCTCGCAAGCTTGATGCCCAGATTGTTCAGCCTGCCTGCCAGATCTGGATCACTTTCATACCGCTGAAATTCCTGTATCTTCAATCTCGCATAATGGGACAACAACTGTACCCTGATTGGATTGTCGCCTGGGACCCGGCTGATGATATCGTCGAATCTCCACATTGCAGCCTCTCTTCCAATGTACTTTAAATCACCTGTTCAGCTGAAGGCGGAAATACGCTGAAAACTGGAGCTCATTCAGCAGCGGTGAGTGTGGCTACACTGCATTTCCCCAACTGAAAGTGCACCAAGCCCATTATTTAGCTGCAGGTTTGCCTTGGCGGGAGTAGTCTCTACAGGTACACATTTCTGCCTGAAACAACGCCACTGGCGCGTACGTCAAAACGCGGGGTGCGGAGGGCTTGCACACTCAAGACCACAAAGTCTCTGGGGAGGGGACCGAGGAAGGAGGCGGACGATTATTATGGTTGTTGACTCTCTCATTTGATTCGGTACTACCTAACAGTAGCTACATACACAAAACCAGACTACATCGCAATGAATGGCTATAAAAACATTCTGCACGCCCTAATGAAAAACCCAAAGCGTGGAGAACAAAAAGGAAGAATCAGCTCAAGGATAACACTATTTCTTACAGCAGAGCTGGCTGTTGTCGGCGCTATGATGCCATTCGATGTAGCTGTAGAAACTGAAGACAGTAAATGGTGTGAGAGTCGGCACGAAAGAGGTGAAAGGTGTGTGAGATTCTGTGAACCCATAAAGCTTATATTTTATACTCTGAACAATCTAGTTTATACGCTCTACTGCATAACGTAGCGACTCTCCAGCTAATGATCAGAATAACTCTCTACGGGTGTAGAGTCTATGTAGAAGGTCAGTGGCAGCCGTTTGGGGGAGTGATTTGCAATATTTACCTGTCCGTGCTGCTCTCACCCAGTCATTGACTCTTTTCACCCTTTCCTCAGCAGTCTCTACTGGAATCGAGTCTAAGCTTCCAAGCTCTCCCTCGACCCTTGCCCCGAAAACTTTCGAATCCAGCTTTGGTAGTGTAGCTAAACCGTCCTTGACCGTTGGAGACATACCCCCCTCAACGGAGCAATTAATCGATTTCTTCACATAGTTTCGCCTGCGCTCCAGCGTCTTGTAGTCTTGATTGGCCCTGAACTCTCTTAACAGGCTCTTTAGAGTGTCTACTTCGTTGGGTCCCTCCTCGCTGTCGGTTTGTTGTTCGATACGCGGGGTTTGAACTTGGGTTTTCGATGCTTGCAACTCCTCATCGCGGAGGTTCTCCCTAGATCGCTTCACAAGGTACTGGCCATGTATAACGTGGGTACTGCTGCGTTTCCGACCAGGGTGCAGAGCTTCTTCGGGTTCATTTAGCTGAGTGGACGGTCCTGCGCGTTGCTGACATCCGAGTGAGATGTTTCTGTTGACGGCATGACGTACTGAGAGGCTTGAGCCAGACTGGGTAGGGTGATTTGTTGAAGCTTGAGATCGAGGCGAGGCTTCCATCACACGTACAGGTATGGGGGTATCAATCGAACCAGAGAAAGTGTAGTGAGTAGACCGAAGGCAGCGTCCCACCGTCTGCCTTTCAAGAGTGGAAGTGCCATGCTGAGTTGCCGTACAGTATTTTTATGGAACTATCGACCCCCAAGATTTGATATTCTAGAGGGTATTCAAAAAAGGAGTGACGTGCTGATCTTGAGCTGGTATAGCTTGCACCGGGGGTCTTCTTGAAATCTATGGCGGTACCTCATTCCCAATCAGTTTGCGAAAAGGGCTCGGGCCCAATAGGTCGTGTCAGCTGGTTTTAACGAGTCCGATATGCTGGTCGGCGAGCAAAATGCGGGCGGTGACATCAAAGGTTGAAATCCGACCGAGTAACTTTGGTATGGTAATCTTACATATAATTAGCGGCCACTATTATTATCCTTAACAGCCGAAATCCACGAGTTCTCAAAACAACCTCCCCCATAACCCTGATCTCGCTGTACGATCCATCGCAAGAGATCTCCACGATGTCAACAAGTAAGACAGAGGATACACTGAATGTTGTGCAGATCGTGCAGTCATCACCTACACTGCTTGAGTTGATCAGGCAAGCTGGACAAGATGTAAGGGCTGAAGCAGCTCTGGCGAAAACGAAATCTCTATTAAAGATGACATGGACGTCATCTTGTGAGGCAGTTACTAAGCAGTACTTTGGGGACTATTATCATCGAGTACGCAAATCCAGCTCAGAGAGTGATCCTGATATCTGACTGCTTAATCAGCTCACGAAAGAATCCGAGATCAACAGAATCCTAAACCCGACAAACATCAACAAATATTATAAGCCTGAAGTGTTCGTGTTTCTGAAGGGAGTGTTCCAGTTAGGCTTAGGTTCTGATCATGCTGGTGTTGCTATATGCCTGTTTCGAGAGGGAGATCTGCAAACTACAGCGGAGGATCCAAGAGGAAGGTCAGTCGAGGTTGAATGGAATGAAGGCTCAATCATCTATCTGGCAGGCGACCTGACGTTCAAGGCATTTGGAGAAGGGAGAGTTGTCTGCATCTTTCTTGGATTTGGAAGGAAATAATCTTACTTTGTATTTGGTATTCCAACCTGCCTTCAATCTTGTCGATCCACCGTTGAAGATCATGCACCGTTGACTCCACAGATGGAGATGTCCGTGTATAAATTCCCGGAGCATATGTCCTGCTGAGCGGTGTAGGGGTGACTCGCCGACGGTGGCAGGTTGGGATAGGCGTACGGGACACGGTTGCACTCTTGCAAATCTGAAGCCATGTTCTCCACGTAAGGATATGGAGGGCCATTGTGCGAGGAAAGGTTGCTTCCAACACTTGGATACTGATATGCGACGCCGTCCGCTTCGAAGTTCAAAGGAAAGGCTGAAGGGTATGGGTGTCCGTCTAATGGGTATAGGTTGCTTCCAACACTTGGATATGGATATGAGACGCTGTCCGCTTCGAAGTTCAAAGGTGAATTTGGAACGCCCTTCATAGGTTGCATCATACCAGCCATCGATGGTCCCCAAACGCCCGACGAATGAGGTGTCGCTAAGTTGCCCGTTGCTTGCGTTGCTTCCGAAAACAAGCTATCGCCGATTTCTGAACCATTGCCTGTTGCACTTACATCGGCCGTCGTGTTGGTGTTCGGTCCTTCTTCAACTTGCGTCTGGTCCGGCCGGATACCCATCTGAACGCAGGTTACAATATCTTCTGCGATCGCATTGTACTTTTGGGCTAACTTCTCGATTCCTAGACTCCTGAAGTGCACTGCAATCCTGTCGAGGTCGGACGAGTTTATTCTCTCAAACCTACCGTTTGATCAGTACATTACCAGGGAACGATCTCAGCAACATACATTGAGGTAGTCAACTGACAAGGGTTAAAGAAGAAGGAACCAAGTCCTCCCAGTGCTTCACCCCATCGGCACCACTTGGGTCCATTGCGATAGAGATGTGTTAATTCTGCTCTGATGTAGCGGTCGATAGAACATTGCTTGTTGCCGATTGCGACGAGGTTGACAATCTTGTTGATGATTCTTGTCAGTCTTGCACCAGTTATTCGACGGTAGTTGGATTCCTTTGCCATCGTTAACACTAATCGGTGAAACGCAACCGACCCAAACTTGTGATAAAGTTCAGCGTCATCTCTCGAACTAGTGACTCTGTTGTATAGAGCGCAGATGACATTGGTATCCTCATCGCAGGCGGCTCCAACGCGAGGCTCGAGCCAGAAATGCCGACCATTGTGAGTAGTCGAGATAAGCATCATGGATTTCTCAAGATGTAAGGGCATGGAAAGTCCTTTCAATTGCAGTACATCTTCTATGCGTTCCTTCAATCGCTTGGCTCGGGACCGAGCTGCTGCTGAGGGTTGTGAACCACTGACTCTGCTCTTTTTACGTAGCAAAGGTTCGACATGGACCTTGCTCTGAATGGCGTTCGTAAGAGGCGACAAGTCAGCCTGTACTGCATCGATGTTGGCAGCGGTATAGTTGATCAGCTGACGCTGTCAGCGTCATCAAACTTTGAAGAGAGTTTTGATGTAGCTACCTCTTTCCAGAATCCAGCTGGGTCAGGCTCTTGACCCTGAAGTTTCGGACCTAGTTGAAGAATCACTTTTTTAAGGCCAGGGAACATCTTTAGGCACGAAAGCTACAGTCTGGAAAGAAATACGATTATATGTCGAAACAATTGCCAAGAAATTTGGAGCTGGCACGTAGCAGCTCCAAATTGCTTGGCAAGCCACGGCACATCGAAAGTTGTGGCGATCGCCTACAACATTACCAGTTCTGATGGTCCCTGGCTTCACTTCATCCCAATGGTACTTGCAAGATTTTAGTATATATATGCCAATAAAAATGCTGCTCTCTCACCGCTCAGACTATCTTCAGGCGTTATGTTCTCTTTACAGTACCTCCTTTCCCTTCTCAGTGCAATCCTTCTCATCCTTGCTCTCTCTACTGCTAGAGCCTCGCCCTCATTTAGTCATGACTTCGGCATGATACACAACGCACAAGCAGCATGTCCACTCATATGCTGCCTTATCTTCAGTGCAGTCATTATCACTCTAATGGCTATCCAACTGGCCACCACATCACCCTCTTTCCAGACTTGGTTGGTCCTCGATTGCTTTCATATATTGTTGGCGTTGACATGCGAGGTTAGGGCCTCTGTGTTTCCAACTTTGCATGTCACTCACCATTGGAATAGATCACAATATCGGGTATTTCAGATACCACCCGCAACACATTCTTTTCGATCCTCCGTTACCAGCCGTTCACTGTGCGACATTCTCAATCTACTGTGTGGTGCTTGTGGTATTCAGCCTTGAAACTAGTGGGCTAGTCATGATTATGCTGGGATCCCAATCTCTTTCAGTGGCCTTCATCATAGTATCAGGAATCAGTCTCGCCCAGATCTTCATTAACCTTTTCTACATCTGGTCAGTGTGGAGGAGCCGAGGACTGTGGAGGGAAGACTGGCACCGAGAACTGATTCGTCAGCTGTTTCGAATCTCCTGTCTTCTTGTCGATCTATTGGCGATCGCAGCTTTTTGGGCAATTCTAGCTCTGACCACTGGGTTGAGTGTTCAGGTACACACTTCTATCATTGCAAAATCTATTTGACATCGTCTAGCTGATGTTCCGAAGTGGCAGGCTATTATTCTGGACATCTGCGCTATCTTACGGCTGCTTCCAGCCCCATGCAGATGGCTTCGAAGGCAAGGAGCAGAACGATTCAGGGATTGATTGTGAAGCGGGTCAGCACATCCGAATTCCCAACTCCGACTCAATCTCATTTCGCTTCATTTCAACCTACGAGAAAATGTATTTAGCTGGCTTTATCTCGAGAAGTTTAACCAGCTAACAGAATGTGCGGTATCTGGGACGCGTTGAGGCGTAGAAAATTATCAATCCAAGAGACTCGCCCACTTCTCTCAACGAACCGTACAGTTCCTTTAAGCAGTACAATGTCGTCAAATCAAGAGACTCGCCTACCTCTCACACCGAACCGTACAGTTCCTTTAAGCAGTACGATGTCGTCAAATCAAGAGACTCGCCTACCTCTCACACCGAACCGTACGATGTCGTCAAATCAAGAGACTCGCCGACCTCTCACACCGAACCATACAAAACCCCAGACCTTTCCTTCGAACAAAACAGCGCTGCCGAGTCCCACGTACACCAGTATACGTTCATCACCAATGTCGGGCCTGTCAGACTTAGAATTAGAAGTCGTCCCAAGGATATTCCAATGTCTATTCGACTTGATCACGAAACATCTTTGTCGTCTTCAGGCTATGCATGACAGCCGGGACAGTGGTGAGCGCACAGCCGCTTCGAAACTGCTTAGACGAGCGGTTTCTACCTTTTCGTGGGCTACGAACCGGCGACTGACTAAGAAAGTGGTTTTTGAATCTCTATTAAACGAATCAAAAACAAATATTTGCCCAGGGTTACGGCAATTTTCGACAAGGGTGAGCATAACGAAGCTATAACACTGTTGACGCAGGCAAAGTCTGCTCTTGAGGAAGCGTTTAGAGCATATGGTTGGTCAAACTACCCCGTCACTTAGCCTGGACTGACGCCTGGCCCAGAAGAAGACAAGTTCCATTACCAACGGTAGAGCCCGGATCCTAGAACACGCAGATGCGAGAGGGTAGCGCTTGGTTAGGCTTGCAGGAGGGTCGAATCGACTGATCTCGATGTTACTTACTTGCTTTCTACATATATGGCTATTCAAAATTATCATACTCTTGTCCTGAGCTTCTGCTTAGCCCCCCGTTCCTTGAAGTTCATCTTTCCTTTGACATACATGTAACGAGGTCAGTTTGTCGGTGCTGCGTTCAATGTCAGCATACTTCCTTAAGCATCGTCAAAGCAGCCACGGTAATCTCGACAAGGCGACTGAAGAGAAATCGAATTGGTTGTTCAATCCGTAGGTATTCTTTCTCGGCTACTCCCCAACACGCAATGGGTAGGCGATCCTTCTCAATATGCTCCACAATGTGGATCAAACCTGATAGTTCTGCCCATCCACAGTAACTCACGGCCTAATTCGCACCAATATTGATCATTGGTGTATTGCCAGATCTCAGGCTTTATGCGACGTTGGTTATGAACTTGGTCTTTCATAGCTTGGGTTTTAAAGTAAGGGCTGTAATCTTGTTTGTGAATTGGGTGTGAAGAACGGTCCCTCTTCGATTAGGGCTCCACACCCAGGGTCTAGACATACAGGTGCTCGTACTATTCTATTAATGCATAGTAATTATCAACATGGCACCTAACCACAAACAACGCCGATCCTCCGCGCAGTATGCGCTCTGATCCCGTACGGACCCATCCTTCGCATGCAGGTTCACTTCGCTCGCCTCATACCGGTCCCCTCCCCTGCCGCCCTATTCGCAATCAGAGAAAACTCTGCGCTTCTTATTATAAGCGCGCTGATCCCTGAGCCACTGCCTGTATTGCTTCACGCTCCCGATCTTCTCGCCATATTAATCGGGTTCGAGAAGGACTGCGACGAGGGATCGCGCTGGTAGGATTCTTTTTACTTGAAGGACCCGATCGAGGCCGCGAAGTTGTAGCGTCGGCGCATTTTGCGCAGGTGCAGGAAGGTGTTCTAGTCCAGGCGATCGGGCGTGCGGGATGCAGTTGCGTTTATAGGTTTGGAGGTGGGAGAGATGATAGGTGTTATGGTGGTGGTAGAGGTGGGTGTGTAAGAGAGCTGCGAGGCGTGTCGGACTGTTGTTGCTAGCGATGGTGATGGTGAAAGTGGTTGAGGGGGTCATTTTTGCACATCTGGGAGCCTGGATTATGGTGGTGTGTTCGAGTGGTTGCCTGAGGCGTTGAAGAACATTGGTTGCAGGCGGGAGCTGAACATCGCAGAGCGGAGCGGAGGGGACGTGGCGCAGAGGCGTGGTGTCATTGTCGATTGAAGTTGTTGTTGTCAATTGTTCTTGTTTCAAGAAGCTTCAAACTTGGTGGTTGATACATAGCAGGTTTGTCGCTTGAATTGCGGCTCTTGAGTGTTCTGGGCGCGAGTGCGCTACTGTCTCAATGTATTGTACAGAGCTGCACTTACAAAGGTATTGACTGCGGTATTTGGTTCTCGAGACATAAATCGAGATCAAGGCGAGAGCAACCAATACTTCTTATATTAAGGTACTGTACCTTAGAACCACATATTCTGCGTATAGATTGGATAGCCGCATGGCGCCCGGCCGCACCAGAACAATGGACATGAAGCAAAGAAGCTCTGAGCGAAGGAAAATCGCCTCACAGAAGGCACGAGAAGCACGAGACGCTGGTCTGAACGAAGAAAGCGACACTGCAAGCGATATAGCAATGGAGTTGGACCCCTCATCGATCAAGATGGGCAACGATACGTCCGCAGTAGGTCTATTAGGCCTTATGCAGAAGATGAGAGCAGAATTCGCCATGTTAGCGGCGACGCTCACCCTACAGGCAAAAGAGCAAGTGGCAACACTACAAACTCAACTAGACGCCCAAGCAACGACTATCCAGAAGCTGCTAGACGAAGCAACTATTCTGAAAGCAGAAACAGCGGCTTTGAAGGCAGAAAACACGGCCCTAGCAAATGCACAAAAGCGAAGCATTCACGTCCCCTCGGGAGGATCACCAACCTACGCAGCAATAGCGAAAACGCCACCCAACAGCCGCCCTAGCAACATCTCACCTGTCTCGTCAGGACTAACCGTACCATCGACATACACTGACACGCCATACTGCACTATTGATACATCCCGAGCAAACGCGGCAGAGAAATCGAAAGCCAATCCCGCCACAGTGAGGGAAGCCATAGAGAAAGAGATCCGCAAGCAACAAGGCAAAGAAAACTGGAGGTGCATAGCAGTGACGAGAGACGCTAAGAATCACGACCGCATCCGAATTATGGGCAGGGACGTTCAAGAGACAAAGATGATAAAGGAAGTGGCTGAGAAGGTCATCGTGGGTGGCTTGAGGGTGCTCAGGGACCAGCTATACCCCATCAAAGTCGACAATGCGCGTAGGGACAGCGTTCTTTCCGCTGAGGGGATACTGCTACCAGGGATCATAGAGTCACTGGGGAAGGAAAATGAGGCCTCAGTGGCAAAGGTGGCATGGATTAGCAGGAAGGACAACGGCAAAGCGTACGGATCCATGATTGTGTATCTGCACAGAGGTAGTGATGCCAACAGACTACTGCAAGAAGGTTACTTTCATGTCAATGGCGAATCGGGGTTCACCAACATCTTCGAGAGGCGTCCCAGACCTGACCAATGCTACAATTGCCAGGGTATGAACCATAAGGCCTACAACTGCAAGAAGGCGGCCATCTGTGCGAGATGCGCCACAGAAGGACACAATCATAACAATTGCAATGCAACACCGAAGTGCGTACCTTGTGGCGGCCCACACGAATCATACAGCAAAAACTGTCGAGTGCTCTATCCATCTCATAATGAATAGTACACTACGGACGGTCCAGCTAAATGTTCGGAAGCAAAGCAGTGTACAACTAAGCTTAATGAACGATTTGGGCCTCCAGCACCACAGCGCTATAGCAGTGTCTGAGCCTCATGTCTGGAGGGCGGGCAACAAGCTAATAACCACCCCCATGGGACATGCAAATTGGATCAAGTTGCTGCCTACTATGCAATCTGAGGACAGGTGGGCAGTAAGAAGCATGCTATGGATCCATAAGGACGTAGAAGCAGAGCAAGTACCGGTCAACTCCTATGACCTAACGGCTGCGGTGCTGTACCTCCAAGAATACACGGTGCTAATAGTCTCAATATACATACCGTGCAACGACAAACAAACCCTGATTACAGCTATGCATCTCATTAACAAGCTCATCAATGACGCAAGAAGAAAGGCCCCCAAGGAATTACAGGTACTACTACTGGGTGACTTCAATCGCCACGACCAGCTATGGGGAGGGAATGAGGTGGCCAGTGCAAGGCAGGGCGAAGCTGACCCTATTATTGATTTGATGGGCGCTCAAGCTATGCATAGCCTACTCCCTAGAGGAACTAAAACGTGGCAGCGAGGGGAGATGGAAACAACCATTGACCTAACACTGACCACATCGGGGCTTGCTGCAGCTATGACAAGGTGCGAGGTCTATGAGACAGAGCATGGATCGGATCATCGAGCCATAACAACCACGTTCGATATGGCCTTACCACCTCGGCCAAGAAAGGAAAGGCTCCTCTTTAAAAACGCCCCCTGGAACAAAATTCGTGAGGTTCTGGCACACAGACTTGGAGACCTCCCCCTAGACACATCAGTGCAAGAGCAGGCAGACGAGCTGACAGATACAGTTCGAAACACGGTGTGGGAGTTGACGCCTAGAGCGAAACAATCCCCATACGCTAAAAGGTGGTGAACGGCGGACCTAACACATCTGCGGACCGAATACACAAGGGCAAGGAACCGCGCAAGAGCATGGCGAAGACAGGCAGAGCCGGCGCTCGACTTGGAAACCCAAGCAAGGGAAGCAGCGAAAATGTATCATGGTGCAATTCGAAGCCAAAAGAAAGCGCACTGGCATGACTTCCTGTCCAACAATACAAATATATGGCAGGCTGCCAGATACATTGACCCAACTGATGGCTCATACTTCGACAAGACACCACCTTTGGTAAGAAAGGATGGTTCGGTAACGGTAGACAATCAAGAGCAGGCCATAGAGCTGTTGGATACTTTCTTTCCTTCGCTCCCCAAGGGGATACAAGACGAACCCCTTGCGCCAGCAAAAGAGCCAATAAGCATGCCGCATCTGACACTACAGGAGGTGGAAAGCAGAATAATGGCCGCCAGCCCATGGAAAGCCGCAGGAGACGATGGTCTGCCAGCAATGGTATGGCGGCAGACATGGCCAGTGGTGAAGCATCACATACTACATCTCTTTCAATCATCGCTGGATAAGGGAGAGCTACCAAG
>JAABVA010004555.1_pt1 | contig 12789 bp, 16 predicted proteins | sample 5560331 | NCBI WGS metagenome assembly JAABVA01 (sample SAMN12812661, study PRJNA571458) | rock metagenome | isolation source: Antarctica rocks | place: Antarctica: Victoria Land, Mt New Zealand sud | collected 2016-01-07
CATCCCGGATCACCAAGCCACGCGCGCCCATCCGCCTCCCCCCTCGAACACGCCGGAAGGAAATCACACTTCAGCCACGCCACGGATCACATCAGAGTCAGCGATTGTGGCAACTGGTATCATACCACGACATCAACAGGATCACGTCGCCTGGCGTCAGGACAGCATCAAAGACATTCTAGGCAACGAGCGCCGTAGCGTCCGGTACCAGGCCGAGCCACCCTGCGACCTCACTTGGCGTGCTGCCTGCTATCCAGCCTCTTGCCGATGATGAGGGTGATCGTCGTGCCCTCGCCGACCTCGGTCTCATCCAGCCGCTGTTCCTGGAGGACATGGCCAGCCGGAACCTTGGTATCCCGGGTCAGTTGGCCAACCCGGAGACGGTAGTCCAGCAGGATTTCGGCGCGAGCCTTCTCCTGCGTCTCATGGTGCCGCACCTTCGTCCGCCAGCGGACGACCGCCTTCTCGTCGCGCCACCCCGAAAGCGAGAGTATGCAGCCCTCTCGCGTCAGACTGCGGTAACGGACATTGTCCACGAAGCCGTCGATCTGCTCCAGCTCCGGCCGGAGCATCCTGGCCTGGGCCAGGTAGACATCCCACTGGTCGGGCCTGGGATGGACCTCGAATACCACAGAAAACAAGTCAATTCCCCTTTTGCTTGCCCAGCCAATACAGAGCTCCCCTTGGGTCACGCCGCCTTCTCAGGCAGTGCCGACGGCACGTCGAGCTCGGTCACGGCAACGGTGTTCATGAGGTTCGTCAGCGCGAAATCCATTGAGGAAATGTATAAGGTTTGTTCACCCGTCTGATTAATACCAGGTTGCGACGAGAACCGGCCTCGGCTGGTATAGTCCGGTCGCCAGCGAGGCCCCGAGAGCCGGCTTACCCCACGAAATGATCGCACATTCGGCCTGGGGGCCGAGCTCCACATCGGTCACAGCGCCGCTATTGTATCACTGCCCGCATACCGCTAAGGGTCGAGGCGCCGGTTAGCGCTCAACGCGCAGCCGGCACGGCTTCGGCCGGAGTGGCGACGTGAAAACGCTCAGGGAGTGGACGATGGCGCGATGGCAGTCCTTGCCGGTAGTCCCCGGCGGCACCATGATTTTAAAAACTGCTTTCGGGGTTGCCGCTGCGTTCATCGTAGGCATCGGGACCGCCCTCGCAGCGGGCCCGCAAGTCGTCGCAGGGCCCGCGGTTGACACTCAATGCTACGTGCCGTGGACGGCGCAAACCAAGTTCTTCCAATTTCCAAAGAAGCCCGGTCCCTACCGCGTCGCCCTCGCCAATGGGTTCATCGGAAACACTTGGCGCATCCAGATGATCAAGACGGCCAAGGCGTATGCCGAGCAGCCGGAGGTGAAAGCCCAGCTGAAGGAGTTCAAGGTCGTCTCCACCGGCGAGGACATCGCAGCGCAGATCTCGGCCATCAACAACTTCATCGATTCCGGCTACGACGCCGTTATCGTCGACGCCCAGAACCCGACGGCGTTCCGCTCGGTGGTGCGCCGCGCGCAGCAGGCAGGGGTCGTGCTGATCGCCTTCGACAACACAATCGACACCGACGAGGCGATCAACGTCAATGTCGATCAGATGGGCCTGGGCAAGTATTAGGGCGAATGGCTGGTGAAGAGCCTGCCCAAAGGCGGGTCGATCCTGGAGGTCCGCGGCGTGACCGGCACTTCGGTCGATACCGATCGGCACAAGGGGCTGCAGGATACGCTGCAAGCGTCCGGCAAGCCGTTCCAAACAGTCGAGGTCATCGGCAAGTGGGATGACGGCACGGCGCAGAAGGTCGCGGCCGACGCGATCAGCGTCCATGGCCATTTCGATGGCATGACGGCGCAAGGCGGATCGACCGGGATGGTGCGGGCGTTCATGGATGCGAACCAGCCTTTCGTGCCGGCAGGTGCGGAAACCGAGAACGGCTTCCGCAAGCTGTGCCTAGCTCATGAAGGCGAGGGCTTAAAATGCGCCTCTGGCGGCACGGGACCGGCGCAGGTCGCCGTCGCGATGAAGACGGCGCTGGCGGCGTTGGAAGGTCTTGTGGTGCCGCAGGCGATTCGCCTGCCGCTCGCCCATGTCGAGGACCCCGACTTCAAGGCGGGCGAGAACACCTTCCCCAACCAGACCGACAACTTCTTCGTCGGCAATTCCTTCCCGACCTGCGGTATCAGCTTCTCCGCCCAGGAGATCATGGGACAGTCCGAAACCAACCAGTGACGGCTTCCGCCGGGTACCGGGCCTGCCCGTGAGCCGGAGCGAAGGCCCGGCTGAACCGCTGTTGCAGTTGCAGGGGATCGGCAAGCGCTATGGCGGCGTGCGCGCCCTTGAGGACGTCGATCTCACCGTGCGCGCGGGCCGCATTCACGCGATCCTGGGCGAGAATGGCGCCGGCAAATCCAGCCTGATCAAATGCATGGCCGGTGTCGTGCAGCCGGATGCGGGAACGATGCGGCTGAACGGTCAGGCCGTCCGCTTTGCCTCGCCGGCTGCGGCCAATGCGGCCGGTGTCGTCTGCGTGTTCCAAGAGCTATCCCTGGTGCCGGACCTAACGGTCGCGGATAACATCATGATTAGCAACCCGCCGCAGGCTTTCGGCATGATCAACCGCTGGGCGCAGCGGCGCATGGCGGTGGCCGCACTGGCTCGCGCCGGCGCCCGCGACGTGCACCCGATGGCGCTGGTCAAGGACCTGCCGTTGTCGCGGCGGCAACTGGTTGAGATCGCCAAGGCCCTGGCGCGCACGCCCCGCCTGCTCATTCTCGACGAGGCAACCTCCGCCCTGAGCTCGAGCGATGTCGCCACCGTGTTCCGCGTGTTGAAGGATTTGCGCAGGGAGGGGATGGCGCTCGTCTACATCTCCCATCGCATGGACGAGATTGCCGAGCTTGCCGACGAGTGCAGCGTGTTTCGCAACGGTCGGCACGTGGCCACCTTCGAAGCTGGAACGAAGGGCGACGACGAGATCATCACGATGATGATCGGTCGCGAATACAGCCACGTCTTTCCGGCCAAGCCCGTCCCCGGCCTGGCTCCGCCGGCCCCAGTGCTGGAGGTCCGCAATCTGTCCTGGGGCGCCATCCTGACCAACGTGTCGCTGCAGGTCGGCGCCGGCGAGATCGTCGGCCTGGGCGGGCTGGACGGGCAGGGACAGCGCGAGCTGCTGCTGGCCCTGTTCGGCGTACTGCGCGGCGTGTCGGGCGAGCTGCTCATTCGCGGACGGGCCGTCTCGATTGCCGGGCCGGCAGCGGCCAAAGCACCGGGCAACGCCATCGCGTTGATCCCGGAGGACCGCAAGACCGAGGGGCTGATGCTGCCGATGTCGGTCGGTGACAACCTGTCTTTTGCCAGCTTGGGGCGCCTGTCGCGGATGGGCTTGCTGGACCGGGCGGCCGAGCGCCGGGCCATCGACGCGATGGTGGCGCTGCTCGCGATCAAAACCTCCAGCACCGATACGCCGGTGGGCGCCTTATCGGGCGGCAACCAGCAGAAGGTAGTGGTCGCGAAATGGCTTATGACCGGCCCGCAGATCATCCTGCTGAACGACCCCACGCGCGGCATCGATGTCGGCACCAAGCAGGAGATGTATCGCCTGCTGCGGAAGCTGGCCGACGAAGGCGCTGCGATCCTGCTCTATTCGACCGACTCCGCCGAGCTGGTCGGCTGCTGCGACCGCGTGCTGGTGCTGTATGAGGGCACGGTGCGGCAAGAACTCGCCGGGTCCGACATCACCGACCGTGCGCTTGTCCTGAGCGCGATGAACATGCCGTCCGGGCCGGCAGCGCAAGCGTGAGCGATTGGCGGCACTGGTTCCAGCGCCACAAACTGACGCTGTCGTCGGTTCTGGTCTTCGCCGTCATTTTCGCGATCTATATCGCCAACCATCCGGCAGGGTTCAGTGCCAACGTGCTGCAGACCGCAGCCAACAAGGGCGTTTTGCTCGCGCTGGTGGCGGTGGCGCAGACCTTTGTGGTGCTGACTGCCGGAATCGACCTTTCGGTGGGCGCGGTGTTCACCCTGGCAAACTGCCTGGCGTCCTGGATCGTAGTCGGCGGTCCGGCGATGGCTGCGTTGGGCGTCGCGGGCGTACTGCTGGCCGGCCTGGCCTGCGGGGCGTTGAACGGCGCGCTGGTGATCTACGGGCGGCTGCAGCCGATTGTCGCGACCATCGCGACCGGCTCAATCTATTTTGGGCTGGCCCTGGCGCTTCGCCCGAACCCGGGTGGCGACGTCGATGGCGACCTGGCCAACGCGCTGACCGGCCAGTTGCCAGGCGGCGTGCCGGCCAGCGCCGTCGCACTCACGGCGTTGGTGGTGCTGGTGTGGGTGCCGTTCTGCCGCTCGGTGCTCGGACGCGCGGCCTACGCGGTCGGCTCGTCGGAGCCAGCCGCCTACATGTCCGGCGTCCCAGTGCACGGCGCCAAGCTACTGGCCTACAGCTTGGCGGGCCTGTTCGCGGCCTGCGGCGGTCTGATGCTGACGTTCTTCACCTACTCTGGCGAGGCGTCGTCGTCCAACGCCGCCACCTACACGCTGAGCTCGATCGCCGCCGTCGTCATCGGCGGCGTGTCGCTGTTCGGCGGCTCAGGCAGCGCGATTGGCGCCATCTTCGGCGCGCTCATCTTCCGCACGATCAACGATCTGTTGTTCGTGTTCGACCTCGATCCGCTGTGGCAACCACTATTCCTGGGCGCGGTCCTGCTGCTGGCCGTCAGCCTCGGTTCACTGCGGATGTTGCGCCTGCGCAACCGCCTGGAGCTGTTCGGCCTTTGATCCCGCGTGTTGACCCGGCGGTGCTGACCGCCTTCGGCTGCATCATCGGGCTGCTACTGGTCGGCAGCCTATACTCCGGCAGCTTCCTGTCACCGCAATATTTGCTGCAGCAGTTGCAGGTCGCCTCATTCCTCGCCGTGGCGGCAACGGGGATGATGGTCGTCATCCTGCTCGGGCAGATCGACCTGTCGGTCCCGTGGCTCATCACGGTGGGCGGCATGATGTCCACTGCAGCCGTTGGCGCCGGACCATGGGGCGCGACCCTGGCGATCCCGGCCGGCGTGCTCTGCGGCGTGCTGTTCGGCCTGGTGAACGGGTTTGGCGTAGCCTACCTGCGTGTGCCGTCGATGATCTTCACCTTGGGCATCAATGCGATAGCGCAAGGCTTGATGATCCTGCGCACGGGCGGCTCGGCGCCGCAGGACATGGCGACGCCCTTAATGCACCAGCTCGCCACCGGGCACGCCACCGGCAGCATCCCGAACGCGCTGTGGATTTGGGCGGCGGTCGGGGCGGCGTTCGTGTTCCTCCTGCAGCGCACCACGTTTGGCCGAGCCGTATACGGCATCGGCCACCGCGAACAGGTGGCCTACTTATCGGGCGTGCGGACACAGCGGGTCGTGCTGCTGGCCTTCGCGTTGTCGGGCGGGTTGTCGGCCCTGGCGGGCGTACTGCTCGCCGGGTATTCGAACAAGGCCTACCAGGGCATGGGCGACTCGTATTTGCTGCCCGCGATCGCCGCGGTTGTGCTGGGCGGCACGTCGATCCAGGGTGGGCGGGGTACGTATCTCGGCACGATTGCGGGGGTGATTTTGATCACGCTACTGCAGTCGATTTTGTCGGTGATGCAAATCGCCGAGTCGGGGCGGCAGGTGATTTATGGCGCGGTGATTCTGGCAATGCTGTTGCTGTACGGGCGAGCGGCGAAGAGCGGAGGGGAATAGCGTGGTCTTCGCTTGTCCGGGCTACATGCTTGGCCGAAAGCTGCCATTCTGCTTTCGGGACGGAAACCCAGGAAAGCAGACCTATCGCCTTTGAAGTTCGCCGGTCTACGAGAATCCAGAGCGTAGCGCTTGGTTATATTTCGTCAAACCACACCTAAACTTGGCTTTATTTCACCCGGCGACCTGAAGCGCCAAGAGGCTTCGAAATTCAGCTCGGTCTGTTCCTAATGGTGAGTGTGCTGCGTTCGCGTGCTGCTAAAAAGGAATGTCGTCGTCAGGAGAGGGGGCGGGTCCGTCCTGTCTCGGGGATGTCCTAGCTTTCGGGCTGCTGCTCAGATTGAGACTCTCGTAAATATCCGACAGCCAGGATATCCCGGACCCCTCGACCGAATAACGATTGTATCTACTGCCGTCCTGGTCTTCTTCGTGGGTGACTTTAATCATGCCTCTGTTCAGCAATCTCTCGATGCCGATGTTCAGCGCTATGTTGTTGTATCCCAGCACGTCCAAGCCAATTTTGAGCACAATATGCGAAATCGTTCCTCCTGGTCCGTCGCGGTTTTCGAGCATGGTGGCAAGCACGATCTGCTCATGCTGAGATAGGCCGTGCGCCTTCTTCAAAGGGGAGTTTGCAATGAAGGCGGCAAGCTTCTGCGCCTTCTCCTGCATGGCTTTCAAACGTGCCGTAATCTTCGTTCCGAGCGCGCCGAAGTCACTCGACGAATCCACGCCGTAGGGGATGATGTGGCGGTGCTGAACGTCAAAGGGGAATTTGTCCTTACGCTCCCTGGAGCAAATCATGCAAATCTCTTTTTCCGCCCAATGGCATAACCAAGCTCGAACCAGACATTCGGATTATCAAGCGTGATCTCGGCGAAGCAGACGGCAGCACCGCGGATGCCCTGTTCAATTTCGTTGATCGGAATGCTGACGGGTGGGTCGCGGTCCACCCTGTTGGGGTCAAGACCCGCAGCTTTGATCGCCGGCTGGAATATGTCGGTGTATCGCTTGTCGAAGCGCCCACCGTCGAATGGCTGAATGACGAAACAGGATGGCATGAGTCACCCTATGGCGTGGAAGTCCTAAAGGGATTGACCAGCGTGGGAAGCTCGCATCCTTCAAAGCCGCGCACATCGCGTGTCGCAATGCCGGCGCCGGCGGCCAGCGCTGTGGCTGCAATCAACGCGTCGAACGCCTCGATTGGCCTGCCCGCCTGCCGACGCGCAGCGACGATCTTAGCATAACGCACCGCCGCAGCAGGACCGTAGGACAGAACCCGCCCGGCAAATTCCTCGGTGAAAATTGCTTCCGCCGCCGCCGCGAGCCCGGCGCGGCGTTTGCCGTCCGGTTGAGTGGCCATGCCGTAAAGAATTTCGGTCTGGGTAATCGCCGTGGTGTAGAGCGTCACGCGCGGCTGTGCCGCAACCCAGGCGACGACGGCGGGATCAGGTTGCGGCCGCATCAACTCAGACAGCACGTTGGTGTCGAGCACGATCATCAAGCCATCGCAGGTGGGTCGCGCACGGGAACCGGCGGATGTGGCTCAAGTTCGACGCCGTCGAACGGCGCAAAGCGGCGGCGAATCGCTTCGGCCAGATTGGGAGCGTTTGGCTGATCGGCCGCCATGGCATCACTGACGATGCGGCGGGCCTCGGATTCCATCGACCGGCCGTTATGGGCTGCCCTGGCGCGCAGGGCCTCTTTCACGGCAGGGTCGATGTTGCGGATAAGAAGATTGGTCACGACCCGCTCCCTTCGATGATGATAGCACTATGTAATCACAATGCGCACATTCACGCTAGAGCTGTTTCTGCAGTTTATGCTGCGACGCAACATCAACGAACCGGCAATTATCGCGTTTACTCTTTCTAAGTCCCGAGCTTTTCAGCGGAGCGCGCACGCACGTAGCCGGATACTTGCGCTATGGCAGTCGAATTCCACGAGCGCGAATAAGGCCGATGTGGGTAAGCTACATCTCCAGCACGCTCCAATTTCCGCTTTCGAGAGACGCACCACCGCCTTGGGACGGCTCAGATGGGCGCTGAACCGCCTACCTACCAGCTCCTGCTACGACTGCTTCCGGGACGAGCTGGTCAGCTCCGGAGCGACCACCTTGGGTCGAAAGCCGAAATTCAAGCTGAGACACAACCCGCTGCTTTCCAAGCTTTGATCGATCGGTCGTGGAACACACGTGATGTGACCCTGCCTCTGGAATGCCCCCGTACTGAAATAGGGCCTGCCACCCGGAAACGGACGATGATGCGATCGAGGTTTACGCAGGAGCAGGTCACTGGCTGCTGAACGAGCGCTGGGCCAGCGGCGACGGATTTATGCCGCAAGCACGGGATCAGCGATGCACGGCCACGACGAGGAGCATCGGATCGAGACGGCTGCCGATGTAGCGCACGCCGCCTCCGCGCTTGTTGTCGGCGTGCGCTGTTCGCTCAAGGCCGCGCAGGATGCTTCTTTTGCCAGGCCTGCATTTGGGTAATCTCTTTTTCCTGGGCTGCGACGATGCCGCGTGCCAGTCGCCGCAGTTCAGGGTTTTTGCCGTATTGAAGCTCGACCTTGGCCATCTCGACCGCACCCTGATGATGGGGCAGCATCCCTGCCACAAAATCCCGGTCGGCATCCCCGCTCATGGGGCGGTTCATGTCCTGCATCATCTTGTCGTCCGCTGCCTTGAACGCCTGCGTGGACGGATTGGCGTCGGTGGCGGGATTGGACATCGGCGCGCCTTGGCGCATCGGCATACCGGGCATGGACATGCCCGGCATGGGCATTCCCTGATGCATCGGCATGCCGGGCATGGCCATTCCGTTGCCTGGAGCGGGCTGCTGTGCCAGCGCCGGGCTTGCCGAGGCCGCGAGGATAGACGCGGCGACGATGGCGCTGGAGATGGACGTGAAGGCATTTTTGCGGCTGGTCATTTCGGGGCTCCTTGGTTTCGTGGTTATTGCTGGACGGCCGCGAAGCGCGCCTGCGCGGGCTTTCCGCCCACGGTCAGCGACAGCACGGCCGTCACCTTCCCGGTCGCGGCCGGGTCGAGCTTGCCGTGAGGCTGTTCGCCTCGGCAGGCGCCAGGACAAGTTGCTGGGATTTGCCGCCTGCCAGGACGGTCGCCTTGCCGGTCAGCTGGGCGCTCGGGACCGGGTTCTTGTCCTCGTCGAAGACGTAAGCGGTCATCTGGTCTCCCTTCATAACCAGCTCGACCCAGTGCTCGGCCGAGTCCTCGACCACCTGCCCGCCGTGCGCGGCAACTGGAGAGGTGCCGTGCGCGAACGCCGCGAGTGGGGCGAACGCCAGCAACGCGGCCAGCATCGAGATTTTAGGCATGGGTTTTCCTTTCAGGGGTTTCAGAACGCTTCCGCGGGACGCAGCGACAGCTCCTGGCTTGCGGCCAAGCGATCGAGCGGCTTGCGGCCGAGCTTGAGGAACAGGACCGGGGTGAGCAGGGTGTCGAGCAGCGTCGCGCTGACGAGGCCGCCGAAGATGGTGATGGCGACCGGGTGGAGGATCTCCTTGCCGGGGGCGTCGGCCCCGATCACCAGCGGCAGCAGCGCGAAGCCCGCCGAAAGGGCGGTCATCAGCACCGGCGTCAGCCGCTCTAGGCTGCCGCGCACCACCATCTCGGGGCCGAACGCCTCGCCCTCGTGGAGCACGAGGTTGATGTAGTGGCTCACCTTGAGGATGCCGTTGCGGGCGCTGATGCCGGTCAGGGTGATGAACCCGACCATGCTGGCCACCGATAGCGGCTGCCCCGAGAGCCATAGGACGGCCACGCTGCCGATCAGCGCCAGCGGCACATTGCCCATGATGATCGCCGCCAGCACCGCGGACCGGTAGCGGCTGTAGAGCACGGTGAACACCAGCGCGAGCGACACCAGCGAAAGCCCGCCGATGAGGCGCGCCGAGTCCTCCTGCGACTGGAACGTCCCCTCCAGCTGCATGAAGTAGCCCTGAGGCAGGACGGTACGGGCCATTTCGGCGCGGATCGCCGCGACCACCCGGCCCTCGTCCGAGCCGTCGGTGTTGGCCTGCACGACGATGCGGCGCGTGCCGTTCTCCCGCAGGATTTGGTTCGGGCCATCGTCGTCCACGACGTCGGCGAACGTGCGCAGCGGTACGCGGCCCTTGGGCGTTTGTGGCGTAAATGATGCCGGAGCGCACCTCCTGGCTGGCGGCGGCCACGGCAAGCTCGGGGTTGCGGGCCGCAGCGGCCTCCACGAAGTCGTGCAGGGTTTGCGCCCTCGCCAGGCCCAAGAAGGCAACAAGCGCCACGACGGCACTCGAGCCGATACGATGAACCATTTCGACAGGCATGACAATTCGTGATCCGCAGGAAGGGACGCCTAGGCCGGCGCGACCGAAGGCGCGCCAGCACGCCAAAGGCTTCAGCCCGAACTACCGTCCGAGACGGAGTCCGAGCGTCAAGCGTCCAGTCTGGGCGGCGGGATGGCCGGAGCGGCACCAAGACCCGCTGCGCCCCGGGATGCCCGGCCCCCATAGGCAGCCGACTGATGGGTGAGCGGCATTGTCACGGACCCAGCGTTCAGCAGGGTGACGCTGGCCAACGAACACTGGCCCATGGCGCAGCAATCCGGACACCCGCTGCACGGTTGGCCGGAACCGGGCGTCTCGGCCAGCTGGTGGCCGGAACCGACCAGCTGCTGAGCGTTCTGCGGATCATTGTGGCGCTGCATCGCGCCGTGGGCGGAAGCGGGGCGAACATCGGCAAGCGACAGGACTGCGAGCACGAACATGGATGCTGGTGGCGAAGTCAGCGGCCCCGCCGCCAAGCCATTCTCGGTGTCCACCCGTCAGACCAAAGACCTCGGCAAAACCAGCATTGGTGAGTTGCCGAGCATGTGAACAAAAAGCCAACTCTGACTTCGCCACCAGCATCAACATGCTCACTATCAGCCTGCCGATAATCGTCCAGCCAATCCGTTTCAAGCTTATCCCCTATCGACGCGCCTAACAGGGCCCGGGCGGCATATGCTCCCTTCCACGATGGGAAGGTCAAGGCTTTGTCGCGCCACTTCTGCTCGACGCTGATCCGGCAACGCCCTACGTCGGCGTGTAGGTCTGTTCGGCGTTTAGATTTCCACCAGTCTGTCCGGCAATTCGTCCCGCTTCAATGCGCCTGGCGGGAAATGCGCTGCGAGCACCGCGCCGCATCGTTCGATCGCGGCCACAAACCCATCGCCCGGTTGCCCCGCTTTGATGGCTGCTACCAACGCGCCGACCGCGTCGTCCCACACGGCCGTCGTGACCCGGTCGTTGATCCCGGCATCGGCGATGATTTCCACGTAGCGCTCGGCCGCCGAGGCGAAGATCAGCACGCCGGTCCGATGTTCGGTCTTGTCGATCCCTTGCACGGAGAACTGCCGCATCGCTTCGGCATGGGCCCGGTCGTGCCTGGCCCGGCGCGGCACGATGTGGAACCGGACATCCGGATGCGACAGCGCCATGGCCGCGAGGAGGAACACGATGATCTGCAGAAGGTAGACGACCGGCGCCGACCAGCCGGTCAGGGCGAGGAACGGCAGCGGCGCGAACAATGCGACCAAGGCCGCCCAGGCGATCGGAACGAGGCGATAGTCGCTCGAACGCCGGGCTATCACGCAGAAGATCTCCCCGGCCGTGCGCGACTCGGCCTCGCGGATCGCGGCGGTGACACGCGCCTTGTCGGCTTCTGAGATCATCGGTCCTGTCTCACCAGCTTCCCGAGCTTCCGCCGCCGCCGAACGATCCCCCTCCCCCCGAGAACGACGAGGACCTGCCGCGCGACGAGCCGCCCCGGCCGGACAGGGCAAGCAGAAAAAGGAGCTGCATAATTGCTCGGCAGGCAGCGCCCCCTTTGACGGCGCAGAACATCAGCAGCGTCTGCGCGGCGCCGGCAACGGTCAGGCAGACCCAAGCGACGATGACGAATGTGATGCGGTGGATCATCGGGCGGCCGCTCAGAACTTCACTTGCGGCGACGTCTTTACGCTATCCGCGACGGTGAACTCCTCCATCGGCTTGTTGCTCGTGTAGAAGACGGAGGCCCAAATCCTGCCCGGAAAGGTTCTCAGCTCCGTGTTGTATACCCAGACCGCTTCGATGTAGTCGTGCCGCGCCACTGCGATGCGGTTCTCCGTGCCCTCGAGCTGCGATTGCAACGCGAGGGAGTTCTGGTTCGACTTGTGGAACGAGGACCAGAACACGGACCCCGCGTGAGATTCTCGCGACCGAGCCGGACATGACAGTTCTCCAGGTGAAAAGGTGCCGGGCACAATCACCGCCAGCGCGCCGCCTCACAGCCGGGCGGCGCGCAGGCGCAACGCATTGCCGATCACCGACACCGAGCTCAACGACATCGCCAATGCTGCGACCATCGGGCTGAGCAGCAGGCCAAATGCCGGATAGAGCACGCCCGCGGCCACCGGGATGCCAATCGCGTTGTAGGCGAACGCGAACACCAGGTTCTGCCGAATGTTGCGCATGGTCGCCCGGCTCAGCGCCCGGGCGCGGGCGATGCCGGCCAGGTCGCCCTTGACCAGCGTCACCCCGGCGCTCTGGATCGCGACCTCCGTGCCGGTGCCCATCGCGATGCCCACGTCCGCCTCGGCCAGCGCGGGCGCGTCGTTCACGCCGTCGCCCGCCATGGCCACGACCTTGCCGGCGGCGCGCAGGGTGCGGACGATGCGGTTCTTGTCTTCGGGCAGCACGTCCGCCTCGACGTCGTCGATGCCGAGCTGGCGGGCGACCGCTTCGGCCGTGGTCCGGTTGTCGCCGGTCAGCATGACCACGTGGATGCCGTCCGCCCGCAGGCTGTCGAGCGCCGCCCGGGTGGTCGCCTTGATGGGATCGGCGATCGCGACGATGCCGCCCGGCTTGCCGTCCACGCCCAGGAACAAGGCCGTGGCGCCCGAGCCGCGCAGCTCGTCCGCCTGCCCGGCAAGGACGCCCAGGTCGATGCCGCCATCCGCCATCAGCTTGGCGTTGCCGAGCGCCACGGACCGTCCGCCGACCTTGCCGGTCACGCCCTTTCCGGTCACGGACGCGAACTCGGATGGCTCCT
>JAABVA010004556.1_pt1 | contig 12788 bp, 4 predicted proteins | sample 5560331 | NCBI WGS metagenome assembly JAABVA01 (sample SAMN12812661, study PRJNA571458) | rock metagenome | isolation source: Antarctica rocks | place: Antarctica: Victoria Land, Mt New Zealand sud | collected 2016-01-07
ATTTAATTTAAAAGATTTATTATTGAAAGAAATGAATACTCATGCTATACTATGCTGTCTAGTGAAACCTCTAAACTGTGTTGTCTATGAGCACATCTTGATCAAGAGAGTTACAAAAGAAGTAAAAAGAATGTTGACTACAGTTAATGTGAGCAGAGTCTTTACTCAGTCTCTGATGCTAGTTCTATTCTGCTTCATAGAAGCAGCTAAAACATCATTTCTCAACACTCTTACTCAGTGAGGCTGCACCTATTGGCTCTCACTGATGACAAACACCAGATAACTAAACACATCATTAAGAGTTCAACAAATCATTTAAGAGTTTAACTAATCATTAACAGTGAGTTTTATGAGTTTAATGAACTGCTCAAAGATCTGCCTAGATAGAGACTTGATAAGCTCATCAGCAACCATCTCTTGACTGAGCACAAAGTCTATCTGAATCTGATTGCACTTATGCAGATCACAGATGTTGTGATAGAAGACATTGATGTGCTTTAATCACTCATGTATATGTGTATTCTTGACTAAGATCAAGACAACTTAATTGTCTTCTCTGAGCTGAATAAGTAAAGAAGTCTGATGAGCTTTGTTCTCTTGAATGCTCATGCAGTGTAAGTTGACTTCAAGATATTTGCTTATGTTTATGTCTCTTAACATCTGTTCAAGCCAGATCTCAGTCTTTGCACACATTGACATGATTATGTATTCAGCCTCAGTGATTGAGATGATGACAAACTTCTGCTTTTGACTTGTTTACAACACTGATTCATCTTCAAGCATGTAGACACACCTTAGAATTGATTTTCAATTCTGCTTGTCTGAAGCATAGTTGAAGTCAGAGTATTCAAGCATTGCTTGACTCTCATTAGGGCTGTACATGATGCTGAGATTGATGATTGATCTTATGTACTGCAGTAGTTTCTTAAGTGTGTGTTTATGATGTTTTACAGAATTGCTGAGATATTGACTTAGTCAATCTAGTGTGAAGATGATGTCTAATCAAGTATGAATTGTCACATACATTAAACTTTCAATTATCTGTTGATACTGCCTTTGATCTATTCTTTAGTCAGTTGAGCCAACAAGATGAAGAACATCATATTTGTTAAGTGAAATGCTGATGACTCTGTGCTTGTCAGATCACATATGAAGATTCTTTAGTATCTTGTTCATGTAGTGAGTCTGGTTCAGGTGCAGGATTCTCATTTTGCAGTTGTGTGTGACTTAAATGTCAAGAATTTTCTGTGTCTTTCTTAAGTTCTTGACTTTGAACATGTCTGCAAGAGCTTGCTTAAATCAGAGAATGTGTGATAGATTTGCTGAAGTCACAACAATATTGTTTACATAAAGAAGCAGCATGATTCTTTTGATGCTGTGAAGAAGAAGACAGAGATCAGTCTTGCTTTGATGAAAACTCAACTTAAGCAGTTTAATGACACATTGTTCATGTCAGTCTCATGCAACTTGCTTAAGACCATAAAGGCTGCACAGTATGCACAGAACACAATTAGATGCAATATTGACTTCAGAAGAAGATGTCATATAGATTGTTTTCTTCAGAAAGAATTCTGTGAAGACATTATTGACATTCACTTAATGGCACTCTAGGTTCTTAAGTGTGATGATAGCCAGAAAGACTCACAGAGTGTTAAACTTAACAGTGAGAACAAAGATGTTCTCATAATCAACATCATATGTCTGTGAGAAGTCTCTTGTCACAAGTCTTGCCTTGAGCTTGTTTAAGAATTCATTGATGTTCAGCTTAAGTTTAAAGACTCATTTGCTGATCACAATGTTAACTTTTCTTAATGGCACAGTCTCTTTTCATGTTTCATTTGCTGTCAAGACTGTCAGCTTTGCATGAATGACATCTTTTTACATTTCTTCTCAGATTGAGTCTCTCACTGCTTCAGCATAGATGACAGATGTCAAAATGTCAGGCCTGATCACAGAATCTTCTTTGTCTGCAGAGAATGCTGCAAGTGTCAGCATAGCTCTCAATATTTTAATTGAGAGCTCATTTACATCTTAATTGTTGTCATTGTCATCTCTCTTTCATTTCAGAATCTCAACACACAGAAAGGTTCTGACTTCTTTAAATGTCATCATCTTAACTTGATCAGTGTTGATCTTCTTATCTGATAACTCATCTAGATTGACTGCAGTCAACTTGATCTCATGTTGTTTACTTTAAGACTTGTCAGCCTTGATCATAATCAAGTCAGGCTGCATCTTACTGTTCTAAATTGTGAATGCCTAATCTGAAGCTATGACCTTCATAATGATTGACTTCTTTTATAAACATTCAACAAGTCTTCTGTTCAGAAGAACATTTAATGTCTGCTGTTGCAGTCTAAGATCAACAGTGTCTTTCTTCTCACTTTCAGCAAACTTCACAGCATGATTCTTGATGATGCACTTGAGATCTGAAGCTCAAAGCTAATACTGCTTTGTGATTTTCTCAATGTAGTTCATGAAGACTCTCACTCATTCTCAATTCATGAACTTGTTGCACCTGCCTTCAGATAGTAACTTGAAATCAATGTAGCTATAGCACTTGCATTCTTATATATGAATGTAGTTAATGAATGACTTCACATCAATGAAAGCTTTCTTAAGAGTTGTCTGCTTGCCATTAATCAAGAAATCAGTTGCTGTTCAATTGTGAAGATAGGCATCTGTCTGTGCTGCCTGCATTCAGAACTCTATTGACAGTTGTGTCTCTTTGATCATGGTGCACACTGAGTTCTCAGTAATTCAGATGATTCTTTCAGCAATGTCATTCTGAATTGACATGTAGAGCATCATGTATTGCAGTGTAATGTCAAAAGACTTGCATCAGTCATTTAGAGTAAACTTTAACTTCATTTTGTTGTTACTTTATACAGCAAGAACCTTTGCATCAGTCTGAAGTTCAGTCTTTAGTCATCATTTTTGCAGTGTCTGTGAGGCCTCATCACATTGCTTCAGTGATATCATTCATGTCTTTCAGAAATGATTATCTACTACCTTCAGAAAGTACTGATATCTGTTAAATGACAAGAGTAATGGGCTGCATATGTCAATGAAGACAAGAATGAGAATGTTAGTCTTTCTTTTGCTTACAGTGTGACCTTACTTGTTGATGAACTTGATCAGAACACAAATCTCACACACAGTCTTGTTGCTCTCAACAATGAGAATTGACTTTTCAAGAATTGTCATCTTGTGAAGATCATGCAGCTTTGTGAAATCAAGATGAGCAAATTGTTAATGTTAAAGCCTGTAAGCCTTGATCTTTTCATTCAATGATGCAGTGTCAACTTCTGAGAAATTGATCATGTCATTATGCAGACTTGTGTCTAAAGCAGCTGTGGGAAAAGCAGTCTCTGAATGTGGTGTGTACACTGCAGATATCAAGACAAATTCATTAAGGCTCTTTGCAATGTGCTTAACTATATAGACTTCACCTCACTCTAGCACTTCTATTATAGTCTTGCTGTGCTTATCACACATTTAAAGACAGTGTTGATCAAAGCTTCTATGCAGTCTCATTTTGCACATTTGCTTTCTCAAGAGAAGATTGACCTCAAGTTTAGACACATAGAGTGTTGAACTCAGCCTTACAGAATTTCTCAATCTGACTTACATAATGATCACTTCACAATAGTAAGAGTATAAATGTTCTCTCTTAACTTTAATTTGTCAGCATCTCATTCATATGAGGAAGTCACTGAAGAGTTGAAGTTGATCAGTTATGTATGAGAAGAATTCAGAATCTGCAACTCATTCAGATTTAAGCATCTTACTGACAGCCTTCTTGAACAGAGCAGTGATTTTATTACTAACTTTCTTTTTCTCTTCAAATTCAGAGAAGAAGTCATCATTGTCACTGTCACTGACTTCTGCATCAAAGACTCTGTGTTTCTTTTCTTTTTCTTTGTAGACTGACTTCTGATACAACTTAACTGCAGTCAATCTGTGCAGCTTGACTGCAGTTAATCTGCTTGTCTTCTTTTAAGTATCTTGCTTGACATTAGGAAGAAATTTACAATCTTTAATGAAGTGAGAGTCATTGCAAAGAAAGCACTTGATAAAGTGATGAGAAAAATAATCACTGTCTGAGCTGAATGATCTGCAATAGTATTGCTTAATATTAGCTGTGCAGTAATTCAATGAACTGCAGTTCTGATTCATTGAACATTGACCTTCTTTCTGTTTGTCTGTTTACAAGACAATGACAGTCTCATCAGTCTTAAGCTGTGCCTCTTTCTTCTAAAGCTTTTGTAGATCTCTCTCAACATCTGAATTGTTCTGAATGTCAATGGCATTGCAGATCACAACATACTCAACTGATAGCACTTGAAGCAGCATCTGAAATTGTTGTTCTGATTTGAACAATTCAGCTATGTCAGACTGAGTTGCAGCAATCTTTCTGTTAAGTTTGCTCAGATAAGTTTATGCTTCTTTAATGAATATGTTCTCTGACATTCTGTACTCAACAAACTTCATCAGATATTGTCTCTCAGTCATCTGCAGCTTCTTCTTATACTTGAACTTTAGTACATCTCAAACATTCTTTGTGCTGATTTTGTTCATCAGATATTCTTGATCATCTGTATTTATGCAGATAATAAGTTAATATAAAGTCTTTGCATCAGTTTTCTGATTTTCAAAGTCAAGACTGCTGAGAAAAAATGAGCCTGAGAATTCACTGATCAGTATATTGACTGCTGAGACTTCAATAACATTTCATAGATCTTCTTTTATCAGTCATCTTCTCATGAGAGTGAATCATTGATTGCAGTTCTCATAAGTAAGAATTGAGATGAGTTGTTGCTTTGCAAAGAAGTTGTTGAAGTTCATTGTGATGATAGTTGACATGTAGTATAAGAAGTGAATAAAGTAAAGTAATGATGTATGCATCAAAGATAATGTAAATAAAATAAATAGAAAGCTTTTATACCTCTTGTTCTGTGAGGCAGTAGTGCTTATTCATCTCAATAACTCATACTAAGCTGCTGATGAACAGTGCTCTCTGAGCAACTGTGAATGCTTGTTTGTCTATTAAAGACACATATCAAGCTGCTGAAGAACAGTGCTTCTGTGAGCAACTGTAAATGCTGATTTTTGCTGAGATCAATTCTGTGTGAATCTTTCAAGTCAAACATACTCAGCTGCTGAAGATGCTTGTTTGCCTAACAGACACATATCAAGCTGCTATCACTGTGCTGATTTCACTAAAGTCAGATTTATCACAAACCTCAATAGTCAGTAACACTGCTAAAGTCAGATTCACTGTGAACCTCAAAAGTCTACAGACTCAGCTGCTGCATACATTAGAAGTATGCACTTTCTCTGAGAAGCTTCTTGCTAATCTGAGCTCATAATCTATTGAAAGAAATGAATACTCATGCTATACTATGTCATCTAGTGAAACCTCTAAACTGTGTTGCCTATGAGCATGTCTTGATTGAGAGAGTTACAGAAGAAGTAAAAAGAATGTTGACTGCAGTCAATGTAAACAGAGTCTTCACTCAGTTTCTGATGCTAGTTCTACTCTGCTTCATAGAAGCAGCTAGAACATTGCTTCTCAACATTTATAAAGAATTAATTTCAGTAAAAATTAACATTTATAATTACTTAAAGAGCACTGTTCTTTGACAGCTTAATATGAATTATTAAAATAAATAAACATTATTATTTTATAAAATAAAAGATATAAAAGCTTTCTATTTATTTCACTTATATTATCTTCAATGTATACATCATTATTTTACTTTATTCACTTCTTATACTACATATCAACTATCATCATCATAAACTTCAACAACTTCTTTACAAAATAATAACTCATCTTAATTCTTATTCACAAGAACTGCAATTAATGATTTACTTTTATAAAAAAATAATTAATAAAAAAAAATCTATAAAATGTTGTTGAAGTCTTAACAGTTAATACATTGATTAATGAATTTTCAGACTTATTTTTTCTCAGCAGTCTCAGCTTTAAAAATTAGAAAATTAATGTAAAGATTTTATATTAATTTATTATTTACATAAACATAGATGATTAAGAATATCTGATGAACAAAATTAACATAAAGAATATTTAAAACATATTAAAGTTTAAGTATAAGAAAAAGCTGTAGACAACTGAAAGACAATATTTAATGAAGTTTATTAAGTATAAAATGTCAGAAAATGTATTTATTAAAGAAGTATAAATTTATTTAAATAAATTCAGCAAAAAGATTGCTGCAACTCAGTCTAATATAATTAAGTTATTTAAATTAGAACAACAGTTTTAAATACTACTTTAAGTGTTATTAATTAAATATATTGTAATCTGCAATGTCATTAATACTCAGAACAATTTAGATGTCAAGAAAGATTTATAAAAGCTTTAGAAAAAAGAGATACAACTTAAGATTAATAAGACTGTCATTGTTTTGTAAATAGATAAACAGAAAAAAGATTAATGTTTAATGAATTAGAACTGCAGTTCATTGAATCATTATATAATTAATATTAAGCAACATTATTGTAAATTATTTAGCTTAAACAGTAATCATTCTTCTTATTGTTTTATTAAGTGCTTTCTTTGCAACAACTTTCACTTCATTAAAGATTATGAATTTCTTTCTGATATTAAGTAAAATATTTAAAAGAAGACAAGCAGATTAATTGCAGTTAAGTTGTACTGAAAGTCAATTTATAAAGAAAAAGAAAAGAGATACAAAGTCTTTAATACAGAAGTTAATGACAATAATGATGATGATTTCTTCTTTAAATTTAAAGAAAAAAAGAAAATTAACAATAAAATTGCTGTTCTGTTCAAGAAGACTATCAGTAAAATATTTAAATTTAAATAAGTTGCAGACTTTAAATTCTTCTTATACATAACTGATTAACTTTAACTCTTTAGTGACTTTCTTATATGAATGAGATGTCAGTAAATTAAAGTTAAAAAAGAACATTTATATTTTCATTATTGTAAAGTAATCATTATACAAGTCAGATTAAGAAATTCTGTAAGACTGAGTTTAACATTCTATGTATTTAAACTTAAGATCAATCTTCTGTTAAGAAAGCAGATATGTAAAATAAAATTATATAAAAGCTTTAATTAATACTGTCTTTAAATGTGTAATAAGCACAGCAAAACTATAATAGAAGTATCAGAGTAAGATGAAGTTTATATAGTTAAGTATATTGTAAAGAATCTTAATGAATTTGCTTTAATATTTACAGTGTATACATCACATTCAGAGATCATCTTCTCTATTATTGCTTTAAATGCAAGTCTGCATATTCAGATTCATAAGCATGATCTTATAGTCAATTTTTTAGATGTTAACACTACATCATTAAATAGAAAGATCAAGACTTACAGACTTTAATATTGATAATTTGCTCATCTTAATTCTGCAAAGTTATGTAATCTTTACAAGATAATAATTCTTAAAAAGTCAATTTTCATCATTGAAAACAACAAGAACATATATGAGATTTATGTTCTGATTAAGTTTATCAATAAATAAGATTACATTGTAAGCAAAAAAAAGATTAACATTCTTGTTTTTGTCTTTATTAATATATGCAGCTCATTATTCTTGTTATTTAACAGATATCAGTACTTTCTGAAGATAATAGATAATTATTTTTAAAAGATGTAAATAATATTGTTAAAATAATGTAATGAAATCTTACAGACACTGTAAGAATGATGATTGAAGACTGAACTTTAAATTAATGTAAAGATTCTTGCTGTATAAAGCAACAATAAAATGAAGTTAAAGTTCACTTTAAATGACTGATACAAATCTCTTAACATTATACTGCAATACATAATGCTCTACATGTCAATTCAGAATAATGTTGTCAAAAGAATTATTTAAATTACTGAAAACTCAGTGTACATTATAATTAAAGAGACACAACTGTCAATAAAGTTCTAAATGCAGACAGCACAGACAGATGCTTATCTTTGTAATTGAACAGTAATTGATTTTTTAATTAATGATAAATAAATAATTCTTAAGAAAGCTTTCACTAATGTGAAGTTATTCATCAATTACATTTATATATAAGAATGCAAATGCTACAGCTACATTGATCTCAAATTATTATCTGAAGATAGATACAACAAATTCATAAATTAAGAATGAGTAAAAGTCTTTATAAATTACATTAAGAAAATTATAAAGCAGTATTAGCTTTAAGCTTTAGATCTTAAGCACATCATTAAGAGTTACACTGTAAAGTTTGCTGAAAGTAAGAAAAAAAACACTGTTAATCTTGAACTGCAACAGTAGATATTAAATGTTCTTCTAAATAGAAGATTCATTGAATGTTTATAAAAAAAGTTAATCATTATGAAGATTATAGCTTCAGATTAAACATCTATGACTTAAAATAGTAAGATGCAGTCTGACTTGATCATGATTAAGATTAATAAGTCTTAAAATAAATAACATGAGATTAAGTTGACTGCAGTCAATCTAGATAAATTATTAAATGAAAAGATCAACACTGATTAAGTTAAGATGATGACACTTAAAGAAGTCAGAATCTTTCTGTGTGTTAAGATCTTAAAATGAAAGAGAAATGATGACAATAATGATTAAGATATAAATGAGTTCTTAATTAAAATATTAAAAACTATACTGACACTTATGACATTCTCTGCAGACAAAGAAGATTCTATAATTAAATTTAATATTTTAACATTTATCATCTATGCTGAAGCAGTGAAAGATTCAATCTAAGAAGAAATGTAAAAGAACATTATTTATGTAAAGCTGACAGTCTTGACAGCAAATGAAACATAAGAAGAGACTATATCATTAAGAAGAATCAACATTATAATCAGTAAATAAGTCTTTAAACTTAAGCTGAACATCAATAGATTCTTAAATAAGTTTAAGACAAGACTTGTGACAAGAGACTTTTCATAAATATATAATGTTAATTATAAAAATATTTTTGCTTTCATTATTAAGTTTAATACTCTGCAAGTCTTTCTGACTATTGTTGCACTTAAGAATTTAGAATGTCATTAAGTAAATATTAATAATATCTTCATAGAATTCTTTCTGAAGAAAACAATCTATATAACTTTTTTTTTAAAGTCAATATTACATTTAATTGTATTCTGCACATACTGCACAGTCTTTATGATCTTAAGTAAGTCACACAGAACTGATATAAATAATATGTCATTAAATTATTTAAATTAAGTTTTCATTAAAGCAAAACTGATCTCTGTCTTTTTCTTCACAGCATTAAAAGAATTATGCTGCTTCTTTATATAAATAATATTATTATCACTTTAATAAATTTATTATACATTCTCTGATTTAAGTAAGCTCTTATGAATATGTTCAAAGTCAAGAACTTAAGAAAGATACAGAAAATTCTTGACATTCAAATTATATATAACTGCAAAATGAGAACTCTGTGTCTGAATCAGACTCATTATATGAACAAGATATTAAAGAATCTTTATATATAACTTAATAAGTATAAAGTTATCAGCATTTTACTTAATGAATATGATGTTCTTTATCTTGTCAGCTTAATTAATTAAAGAATAGATTAAAGACAGTATTAACAGATAATTGAAACTTTAATGTACATAGCAATTCATATTTAATTAAACATCATCTTTACACTAAATTGATTAAATCAATATCTCAGCAATTCTGCAGAGCATTATAAATATACATTTAAGAAATTATTGCAGTACATAAGATCAATCATCAATCTTGACATTATGTACAGCTTTAGTAAGAGTCAAGTAATGCTTAAATACTTTAACTTTAACTATGCTTTGAATAAGCAGAATTAAAAATTAATTCTAAAGTGTATCTATGTATTTAAAGATAAATTAATATTATAAATAAGTCAAAAACAGAAGTCTGTTATTATCTTAATTATTGAGACTGAATACATAATTATGTCAATGTGTGCAAAGACTGAGATCTAACTTAAATAGATATTAAAAGACATAAACATAGATAAATATCTTAAAGTCAATTTACACTGTATAAACATTTAAAAGAATAAAGCTCATTAAGTATCTTTACTTATTTAGTTTAAAGAAGATAATTAAGTCTTTTTAATCTTGATTAAGAACATATATGTACATAAATAATTAAAGCACATTGATGTCTTTTATTACAACATTTACAATCTACATAAGCACAATCAGATTCAGATAAACTTTATATTCAGTCAAGAGATGATTGCTGATGAACTTATTAAGTCTCTATTTAGACAAATCTTTAAGCAATTTATTGAATTTATAAGATTCACTGTTAATAATTAATTGAACTTTTAAATGATTTGTTAAATTCTTAATGATGTGTTTAGTTATCTGATGTTTGCTGTCAGTAAGAGTTAATAGACACAGTCTCATTAAGTAAGAATGTTAAGAAATAGTGTTTTAGCTGCTTTTATGAAGTAGAGTAGAACTAATATTAAGAGTTAAGTGAAGATTTTACTTATATTGACTGCAGTCAATGTTCTTTTTACTTCTTTAACTCTCTCAATTAAGACATGCTCATAGACAACACAGTTTAGAGATTTCACTAGACAGCATAGTATAGCATAAGTATCTACTTTCTTTCAATAACTCATGTTATACTATACTGTTTAGTGAAATCTTTAAATTATGTTGTCTATGAGCACATCTTGATTAAGAGAGTTACAAAAAAAGTAAAAAGAATGTTAATTGTAATTAATGTAAATAGAGTCTTCACTCAGTCTTTAATATTAATTTTACACTGCTTCTTAACAAAACTGATTAAATAGATTTTTACATAACTTTTAAGTATTTCTATATTATATTAAGTCTGTAATTCACTGAGTTCTCAATAAGATTGAGCAGAAACTCTGAAAAGAATATTTATAATTTATTATTTAGAAGTTTGCTTTCATTAATGTAATAAAATTATACATCTTAAGATTCTTCTGCTAAAAACTGCATAACAAAGAGAATTTTATTGTAATTATTGAAGAAGTTTTTAGAGATTAAATAAAATGTTATTACAGCACTGCATATAAATTTAGTATGTTTATGAATGAATTTTTCATTATATATAAATAAGTTTTTTAACTGTTGAGTTCACTTTGCTGAAAATGCATACAAAACTTTAACTGCATATCACTTTGTCAAACTTAAAGAATTAATAAAAGCATAAAAAGATTCTGTATGTAGTTCTTTCTTAAATAAGACTTGAGAGTCTTTATCTTTTAGAAGTTTATCAATCTCATTATGCATATTAAATGCTTACAGTTCACAATTAATTTTTATAAATTATTGTTTTTTCTCTTTATTAATCTGTCTAATTTCAGTTAAACAGATCTATTCATTTAAACATTAATTCTTCTTTTTTATAATTTAAATAGCAGTCTGAATCTCTACAAATTCTTATTCTTTAGAAATTACTTAAGTCTCAATATAATTAAAGAATAATTTTATCTTATTTTGCTGACTTTTAATCTGCATATTGCAATGTAATGAATTGTCATTCTTTAAAAAGAAAGAGTTATTAAAATTGTAAATTTACAAGCTTTTTATCTATAAGAGATTAATGAGTAAGATATGTAACAATGTAAGACACTATGTTATGACAGCTATTTGATGAAGTTTTGATGTTAGAATCTTGTATTGATGAAGATTAATAATTAAGAAATTTAAAAGATTTGTATGTAAAGACTGTCTATATAGTACTTCACTTATCAATTGTTGCATGAAGAATTCAACTATAATTTAGTATGAGTGCATAGTAATATCATAATAGATCTACATTCTTCTTATATATCACAGTAGCTGTTCTCTGATATTTATTAGCAAAGACATTAGAAATCAATGAAGAAAAAAGATAAATTTATACTTAATACTTAGACTTATTTTTCTTTCTTATAACTTCTTTTTTTACTAATTTCTCACTCACTGTAGTGATATTCTCTGCTGTCTTTCTATCTTAATCAGTTCTTATAATAACTATTATTTCTTTTCTCTTATTACTGTTTCAGAATTTAACAAAATTCTTTACTTTCTGTTAATTATTTATGTCTTTAAGAGTTATAATGATCATAACATTTTTCTTTACAGCTAAACAGTTAATCTTAATTCTTATTCAGTGTCTATAATAAAAGTATCTTTTCTCATTACAGTATTTTTTAACTGCTGCTGACTGCTTAAGATCTTAAATTCTTTACATAAAGCTTTTTTCTTTCTTATTCAATTCAAAGACATTCAAGTTCTCATTCATCAATTTTTTGTTTAGATATACTGTATAAAACACAATATATTGTATGAATAACACTAAATCTTTATTGACAGCAACAATGTTCTTAAGAATCTTAATAAAGTTGTCATTAAGATTCAGTAAATGAGCTGATGTGAATACTTGCATAAACACTGATTTTTATATTACAGAAGACTTCTTCTGTAAGAAGAAGTCTTTGCAAGAATCTTTTGTTTTGTTATAGTGATGATGACAACAGTGATGTTGAGAAAGGCAGTGAGATTGATTTTGAGAATGATGATTAGAGAAGAGAGAATTTAGACAGATTTTATTGTTTATTTTCTACAAATTCTTGCTATGTGCCCCTTGAAGCCTATCACTTTGAAACAGCTGTACCTGATATCACAGTTATAGTCTTTGTAACCTGGTTCTCCACAAGAGCCTCTGCAAATGCTCCATGAAACACCACACATTCGTTTCTCCAGATAAATCAATTGTTTCATGATTTCGAGAAGGTGATGCTACAGCTGCATGATTACCGGTCCA
>JAABVA010004557.1_pt1 | contig 12787 bp, 24 predicted proteins | sample 5560331 | NCBI WGS metagenome assembly JAABVA01 (sample SAMN12812661, study PRJNA571458) | rock metagenome | isolation source: Antarctica rocks | place: Antarctica: Victoria Land, Mt New Zealand sud | collected 2016-01-07
CAGCGGCGAGCATGCGCGCGCGCGGCGCCGCGCGCATGGGGCTGCCAGGGCGCGGCGCCGCAGGCCGGCACGGCACAACTCGCGCGCATCACACCACGCGCCCGTCGCACCTGCTCGCACACTCAGCGACAACAGAAAGGTGCCCCGGCGCCGGCAGCCTGGCACTCTTCCAAACAGCGGGCCGCTGGCCAGACTCACGCAGCAGCTCAGCTCAAAAACGCCGCAGCCGCCTGGGAGCGGGCCTGGCGGATTCCTGACCCGACCTGATCTTACCCTTCACCTACCCTGACTCACGCAGCGCTTGAATAGAAGTTAGTAACGCCGCGGCCGCCTGAGAGCGGGCCTGGCGGCGGGTGCTGGAGGGGGGGCCCGCCGCGCCTGGGGCCCTGCGCGGCGGTGTCCACGGGCGCCTGCAGGAATCGGTTGCTGAACATGTCCAGCGAGCCCGCCACCGCCACACGCGCGTCGTTGCGCGCCTGCGCGCACAGCCGCACCACTTGATGTGGGCCGACTTTACCCACAGCGCATGCGTGAATATTCTGAGGGGCGCGGCTCCCTGGATGCGCTGTCGGAGGGCGACGCCCGCTGGCGCGCATAGCGCGTGGCTTCATGTGCCGCACATGGAGGACATGCTGTGTCCCAAAACGCGCTCGCCATGACCCTGGCCAGCTACCGAGGCAGAGCAAGTGCCAGACCAAATCAGCACGACCTGCACAGCAGCCCGTGCAGGCGCCTAAATGGGCCGCATGCACGACAGCTGCGAGCCTGATAAAGCGCAGGCCTTTTAATTGACGGCCTCCCTAGCATCGCATGCACAGAGGCCGGCGCGCGCGCGCGTGACAGGGACAAGCGCGCCGCCGGCGCCTGCCCCAGGACCTGGTATTCTGCATGATGCCGGGTGCAGGGGCCGAGTGCGCGCCTGCACGATGACGGCGAGCCCGACGTCGCCGCCGGCCAGGGCCGCGCCGTCGGCTAGCGGCCGCGCGGTGCTGCCCGACACGGCGGTCTCCGGCGCGCGCAGGACCACCGCCGCCTGCCCGCCGCGCCGGGAGCCCTCAGGCCGCAGGGCAGCTCAGCTGCGTTGCCCGCTATCCGCTCTGCACCAACCCGGGTTGATCGAGAGGGCGAGAGAGTGTCAAAAAGCTCGGCCGTGCATCAATGCGCATCACACAGGGTATAGCAAGCCCGCTTGGCATCATGCAAAGCAGTGTTGACAGATGTTGGAATGCACAGGATGTTCGGTGCTGGTTGCGGCGTCGGGCAGAGGCCCAGCCCATGAGCTCACGCCCCGCATCAGCGTGGCTTTCCTGGCAGCAAACGGCCAGCGCCGTGCGCGGGCCATCAGGGGCCACACAAGACACAAGACACACTCAGGGAGCAACAAAGCCATGCTGGCCCCCTCGCACCAGCTCGCTGTCGGCGGACACCGTGAGGCCGATGCCGCGGAACAGGACGGGAGCCTGCGCCGAGCGCGCCTGCCCGCTCAGCCACACCATGCGCACGCCAGACGCGCGCGGAGCCAGCTTTGCGCCGTCGCAAGCGGCAGCCTTGCGACTCGTGAGCATCTTGCTTGCCATAGCAGCGGGTAAAGAGTGCAGTGGCCTGCAGGGCTAGCAGCGCCCTGGATGGAATTTCACTCGGCGCGTGTACTTTCATGACCAGGCTAGGGTCACGGGGTAGGTCCTACCCTACGGGCGGCGCGCCTGGCCATCGAAGTCGCCGAGCACGGACTTGGCGGGCACGGTGTTGTTCGTGGCCACCACGGCGTGGTCGCCGGACAGGCCGCGCGCGTAGTCCACGTGGTCCACCACCGCGCTGCTGCGCGGCTCCAGGTCCACGCCGCAGTCCGCCGCGAGACCCCTGCCGCCCGGCTCTGCGTGAGCATACTGTATATAACCTGACGCACCCGTCGACCGTGGCCAACGACCGCGCTGCTGCGCGGCTCCAGGTCCACGCCGCAGTCCGCCGCCAGCCCCCTGCCGCCCGGCTCTGCGTGAGCATACCGTATATAACCTGACGCACCGGTCGACCGTGGCCAACGACCGCGCTGCTGCGCGGCTCCAGGTCCACGCCGCAGTCCGCCAGCTCACCTAACCCGCCGGCTGAGTGTGACCAACGACCGCGCTGCTGCGCGCCTGCAAGTCTGCACCGCAGTCCGCCGCCAGGCCCCTGCTACACCACAAGATGATGACACAGGCAGGGCGGAAGACATCCAATCCCCTGGCCGCGTTGGTTGGAAGAAAATCCAAAACGCCACATATCCGTGTTGGGAATGCATGTGAGCGCCGAGGTGTGCGGCAGGGCCATGACCTTCTTAGCCTGCCGGAGGATCGTAGCGCGGCAGAAAGGGATCACGAGTGGAGCTGCGTGAGGCAGGCCTATTGCTCTACAGTGCAAAATACACAGCCTGGCAGCGTGCGCGCCTCATCTCATCTGATGCGCGCGAGTCCACCGCCAGCAGCAGGTCCCGGCCGCTGTCCACAAAGTCCAGCAGCTGGCCCGCGTCCACGGCGCCTCCCAGCTCTGCGGCACCGTGCAGGCTGATGCGCGTCAGCAAAGTGCAAGTGCCGGCGGTTTCCTGTTTGCTGCCCGGGTGCGTGTGGGAGGCTTGTGCAGCACTTGAGCTCCTGAGCTGACACCTGGGTCAGTGTCGAGCCCGATCAGGCCAGATCACTCCCATACGCGCCTATGAAGCCAGACTCTCCTGCACGGCAGGTGTGATGCAGTGCAGCAGCAGCCCATGCGGGGGCCTGGTGGTGCGCTGGGCGCACCAGCGACGCTCGGGGCAAAGACAATCAGCTTGTCATACAGCCAGTCGTCCCACTCCCGCAGCCGCAGGCCCTTGCCGGTTGCCAGCTTGAACTCCAGGCTGAAGCCATCCTGTGCCAGAGCGTGGAAGTACGCGCTGTGCGTGTTCCTGATGGTCAGGTCTTCCAGCAGCACCAGCACGCGCGGCTGCGCCGCTGCGGCAGCGACCCGCAGCAGCAGCAGCAGCGGCACCAGCCACCGCACGCCGGCACGCTCCATTTTTCTCACTGAGGCGAGACTTCCTCTAGACGTAGAGTGAAACAACTTCACATGCGCTATCGGCCAACATGCGGCCGTTTACGGGCGCTGCAAGAAAAGGGGCTAGCAAAGCGCTCCTAACTAGGCTGCGCAGCACGGCCAGCACGCTGGTGCCTTGGACTCGGGTGCGCCAAGAGATTGCAGCAGGCCACCGCGCAAGTGTCCTGGTGCTGTACAAGACAAGAACTGTGCATCCTGGCCACTATGGTGAGCTCTGACACTATGCTGAAGGAGTTTCAAAGGGAGACCCAAGTGCGCGCGCGGCTCTATACTAGGCAAACAATACAAGCCTCACTGATAGGAAGAAGTACGGAGCGCAAGTCAGCCTCACGTTTGCCCGGTCAACAACGACGCGCACAAGCTGACTTGCGCGCCGTACTTCTTGCTGTCACTGAAGCTTGTATTGTGTGCCTTCCTTTATGGAGATGCTCCGCACTTGGTGTCTTCCAGTGGGACTCCTTCAGCAAAGGTCCAAAGTCCATAGTCGCCAGGGTGCACAATGCTTTGTTTATACAGAGCCGGCACAACTCGCGAGGTGGCCGGTAGCGAGCGTGCATGAAGGCCTGTTCCTTATCGTAGTATGCAATGCATTGCTTGTTGGCACATCCGTCTATTGCTGCCGCCATTTTGCTTGGATGGAGAGATTCTGGGCTGGAGGCATAGGTGCCTTCATGGACACAGCGCCCTCCTCGACGTCTCTGGCGCAGACCAGGTCTCTGGCGCAGACCTGGTCTGCGCCAGAGAACGTCGGTGGGGCGCTGTGTTTGTGAAGGCGCCCATGCTTTGCCCAAAAATCTCTTCGTCCAGGCCAAGTGGCGGCGGCCGTAGATGAACACCAGTGCAGTGGTAACAAAGCAATCTGCATATGGTGTCTGCTGAGGATGCATTATGTTTGTACAGGATGCCATTATGTTCATACATTTGTGTTCTTACGTTGCGCTGCAATAGTGCGGCCTGCCCACAGAACCCCGTCGGCGAGTTGCATTGTGTATGTTCAAGAGGTGTTGCTTAGAGGCCCGGGTTTGATCATGATCCTCTGCACTCATCATGGTCTGTGATGACCGTGGACCACTGCATGTGTGGCGTGTCCTTCTCAAGGCAAAACTCCTTAGCCCATATCATCTGAACACGCTGTCAACATGATTAGGAGCATGTCATTAAGTTTATTGGCGTGGTCATGGGCGTGGTCATGAGCAACGTCCACGCATGTCATCTGGTTCAGACAAGTTTGGGCAAAGCGCGGTGCACATTTATTGCAAATCGTTCGCACACCGTTATCTCGCTACTCTTCAAACGCACGCCTGCTGATACCCGTGGATGCTGGGGCATGCATGCTGCGTGTAACATGCAATCTGTGCAAATCCGTTTGCCTGCAACAGAGGCCTCCGCCTAGGTGCAGACTTTGCAGTGCAACCCTAGGACATGGGTATCAGCAAGAGGATGAGGCGCGATTCTGCTCATCGTAAGAACGACTTGCTTGGTAAGCCGTTAAAGGGACAGGGCCAGTCTGCCGTGTACCAGCAAGCAGCTCATCGGGCCGGTAACACCAGGTGCGTGCCTGAGTGCGGCAGCACTGGCAGGTGCAGAAGCGTGGGAACGTGTTGAGACGGCGTGTTGGTCCACACGAACCGGGGTTGCCGTCAGGTTGCCAAAGCGTGCGTTCATGGTTGCCTAGCCGCTGTTCGGGACTGTCGTTTCAACCCTCCTCGCCAATGCTGGTCCCAGCATTGCCCAGGAGCTGGAACAGGCCACACACTGAGTTTCAGGAGCTCCCAGGCTTGGTAATCGGGTAGAGATGCAGTGATACGCTGAGTGAGGTGCGCGCTTGCAATCTTTGCAGTCTCAATGCAGGACACTCCAGGCTGGAGGTAGACTGTTTGCAAGCTGGCTGTCGTAGAGACTGCCAGCGTCCTGCTGTGCACGGGCGGCAGCACTGGCCTCCCTGACAGGCAAGGCGCCGCGCTACGCACGCAGCAGTGTCGCGAGCCTTGTGCCAGCCCTGCGGTCTGCCAGGCAGCTAGCCTTCCTGGAGCCATCGTCTGAGACCAGCGTGTGCGCTCCCGCCAGGACGCAGGCTGCCGCGATGCCGGCCTTCCTGATGAACAAGGCGTTCCTGGGCGCCTCGGTGGGCGTTCAGAATGGCAGCAAGACGGTCATGGCGAGCGCTGCCAAGGTCGTCAAGCGGGCGGCCAAGGGGGCTGCCAACAAGGTGGGCGGCCTGAAGCAGACGGCCGGCTACCGCCGCAGCCAGGGTGCGCCACTGGCTCCTCCGCCGGAAGCAGGACAGGGGTGCTCAGCAAGCAGGAGAGGCGCTGCTGCTCCAACAGGCATGCCACGTGTGTGCCTTGTCCACGTAGAATAATGATCTGGCGGTGCCAGTCAGGCCTGGGAGCAAGCCCACCAAGTGCTGGGTGGGGTGGCCGAGACGGGCGCGCGCGCGCAGGCGACGCGCTGTGGCTGCCCAACACCACGCGGCCCGACTGGCTGGACGGCTCGCTGCCGGGCGACCGCGGATTCGACCCGCTCGGCCTGGCCAAGCCGAGCGAGTACCTGCAGGCGCGCCCCCGCAGGGCCGGGCTCGAACGGAGGCGTTCCCTCCCTGAGGCAGGCGACAGTGCCGCCCGGGGGGGCGAGGCTCCCGACGCCCCGGGCCTGGCCAGGCGCAGGGGTGCACCTGCACGCCCGCCGCGCGACCTTGCGGCGGCGCGCCTTGCACGCGTGCCGCCGGGCCCGCTCGGTGCCTGCAGTTGCGCCGCGCAGCAGGGAAGCTGCATTGCAGGGAGGGCGCGCTGCATGGGAGCCCTGAAATAGCGGCACTGTATATGGCGGCGTGGGCGCTGCTGCCCTGCCATGCGGGCTGTGGCGACCGCGAGACAGCATTCAAGGGCTGCTCACGCGCTCGTTACTGATGGTGTCTGTGTCGCGCGGCAGGTCGACCTTGACCAGAACGACCAGAACTCGGTGCGCCAATTAGCCGCCATTAATCGCCTCTGTTGACGGCCGACTGTAGGGCAGTTGCCTATGGTTGCGTTCTGAGCTACGTCGCCCCTTTCACTTGCGAGGGCCATAGTGCTGAGCCATGCTGCTCCTACTCGCATGCATGTGGGGGCTCACTCGAGACGCACGCGCCGCCCGCCTCACCCTGCCTGCCGCAGCGGCCCAGGCGCGGTGCGCGCCGCAGGCGATCAACAAGGCGGGCGCGATCTTGGGCACCTTCACGCCCGGCAAGACGCAGGTGCGCATCTGAGATGTCCGGGGAGCTGTGGGTAGTGTGCAGGGATGTGAAGCCCGACGCGTGGTATATGGAGGGTGCCCATAGCGCGACGTCAGGGAGACTCTGCTAAGCCACACTGCCTGCTCTAGGGCGCAGTATAATAAGCATAGTGGCCCACGTTAAGCAGGCTGCATGTCTGGCAGCACTGCATTGGCGCTCTTGCCCGCAGGCGGGCGCCCGGCAGCAGCAGCTCACCGCACAGCCAGGCGCCGACGGCGCGGGCGCGGCGCCGCGCAGGTGAGCAGCGAGACCGCGCTGCAGCCCTACAACGAGGTCTTCTCGCTGGAGCGCTTCAGGGAAAACGAGCTCATCCACGGCCGCTGGGCCATGCTGGCCGCGCTCGGCGTCATCGTGGCCGAGGCCAGCACGGGCGTGTCCTGGTGCGCGCCGGCCGGCGCCTGTCTCGTGACGGTGCTGCAGGCTGGGTCTAGTGGTTTGCAGAGCAAGGGCAGGTCTCCGATGAGCACAGGCCGCCCTTGTCTGATGCACCGACAGCGCTGTATGCTTTGCGCTGGTGAGTCCTGGCCCCCGTTGGCTCGCCGCTCTGGGTACCACGACGGACCTGCATGACGCAGTGTTGCCTTTGGCGAGCGCGTCGAGCCTGTAGGGCGTCAGCAAGGGCTACTAAGAGTGGGCAGACATGCGCGCATGTAGAGTGCTCATGGTGCATGCATGCACCAGTCGACCTACCTCTTGGACATTGCAGGCGCTGTGCAATGCAGAGCAGTGGGAGGCTGTGCCGAAGGCTGCGGGTGAGTTCGCGTGTGCGGCCGCGCCTGCCCGCGCCCCATCCCACAGCCCCTACCCTGCCCTAACCTAATCCTAATCCTATTATTGCCTTGCCTGTAAAACCTGAACCCTGAACCCGCCCCGCTTGACCCGCAGGGTGGACGCGGGCAAGGTGGAGCTGGACGGCGCGCAGTACCTGGGCTTCACGCTGCCGTTCTCCATCAGCCAGCTGGTCTGGATCGAGGCGCTGCTGGTCGGCGGCGCGGAGGTGTACCGCAACGGCGCCACCGACCTGGAGGAGCGCATCTACCCGGGTGCGCCGCGCCCTGAACCTCAGCCCTGAACTTTACTCAACCGAGGTGCGGGCTCGTTGGCTGAGGGCGGCCGGCACGTCATGGTATCGCATAGCATGCAAGCCCCAGCTGTGAGTGCACGGCGAGCCTGGCCGCTAGCGAAAGCAGCAAACCAGGCGTCTACTGTGCTGTGCAGGCTCATGGCCCTGCCGCCATCTCAGCTTGCACACCCATAAAGCACATGACAGATTGCACCAGAAAAGGACAAGCCTGGAGGGTTCCAGCTGGCGGGCATGTGAGCTGGAGGGTTGCAGCTGTTGGGCATGTGACAGTAGGGGCCCTGCGGCTGCGAGCTGAGAGCGCGCGCGCGCGCAGGCAACTACTTCGACCCGCTCGGCCTGGCCTCGGACGACTCGCCGCGGACGGCCAAGCTGCGCGAGGCGGAGATGAAGCATGGCCGGTTGGCCATGGTGGCCTTCCTGGGTGCGCCCGCCTGACTTTCACACCGAATGTGCCTGTCTCAGGAAACGATGTGTCTGGTCTAGGGCTGGCAAAGGGTGCATCCACATCAGGTTGAGCATCAGGAAGTACACCATGAGGAGTCATGTTAGGCCTGAAGCACTTCATGCGTGCAAATCCGTGCGCTCCAGGGCTCGTATGCATGATGTGTAGGGACGGCCAGGTCAAGCATGCCGCTCTCAAACGGCCAGTTCTTGACCCGCAGCGCGCCGCCCGTGCAGGCTTTGCCGTGCAGGCGTTCTACACGGGCGAGGGCGCGCTCGGGTCGCTGGCAAAGTTTGCCGCCAACTTCAGCCCCCAGCTGGCGGAGAAGATCGCCGAGTTCTGATGCGGCTTAAACCCCTAGGTTCTGAGGGAGCTTGGGGCCCTACCCCACTCTGTGCCGTGCTTCCCCCGTCTGTGTGGCGCCCGGTGGCGCTGCTGCGTGCCCGCGCTGGTGTCTGTCGTTGTCTGTGAGGTGGGCGGGGGCGGGGTTTAAGTCGCGCGCGCCGTCCGCGTGCGCAGCATGCCATGAGAAGATAAAGAGTGCAAATTGCCACGAGAAGATAAATGCAAGTTGCAACGAGAAGATAAAGAAAGCAAGTTTTGGCAGGGTGCGGGCGCGGCGGTCTGCCCCGCCTGTTGCGGCGCCGACGCCCGTTGCGGCGCCGGCCCCCTGCATGTGCGCGCACGAGCCTCGGGTTTGGTCAAATCTGGACTGCTCCTTGCTGCAGACATGTGGTTTCCTAGCGCCTGCATGCCCGCGCCTCCTGCTCAGGCTGTGCGCATGTCTGTGTTTCCTCAGCGATGCAGCCGCCATTGGCGGCTCTGTAAACATTCACAGCCGGATGAGTGGCAGGCGCTGCTGCTCTGTCCCCTTGACAGCAGAGCAACAAACTCGGTGGTAACTCTGCCGACCAATGCAGCGTCCGCTTGCCTTGTAAGAAGCCTGGCGGATGACATGCATCGATTGAAAGCATGGGTTGAAAGCCTGCCTTGGCCTGCAATGTGATGACTGCGTGCTCCATGCTGCAAGGCCTGCATGCACAGCGTGCTGCAGCGTGCTGCCAAGTGGGGCGCTGTGTGTGTGCCGCGCATATTGGGACCGAACCGAGAGCGTCGCGCCAGGCATGACACACAGAACTAGCGTTAAACAGCATGTACTATGGGGAGTGCCATGGGCGGCGCACAGTCCGACCACCCTACTTCCATGCCGCCCAGAGCTATTCACAAAACTGCAGTAGCAAGTTCATGCCCCAGATACTTCACATCTCGCACCGGAGCTGCTACGCAGCTGCACCCGCGGCAGGGCCGCTCCGCCCGGGCGCGCATGCGCGCGCGCGGGCGGGCAGCCGCCTGCACGCGCGCGCAGGAGCGCCGCTCACCATGGCCGAACCTCACCCCCCGAAAACCCCCCACCCCCCGCCGCGCCCCAACTACCTATGCCTTCGCGCGTGGCGCGCCCCCCGCTAGGACCACAGCACTCTCTCTCATGATAGCATGCACACACACGGGTTGAAGGAGCACACAGGCGGAGGCCGGGGCCGTGGCAGCGCCGCCCCAGACTGGATACGTTTAAAACCCTAGGGTCAGCCGGGCCTCCTCACCCATCCACGCAGTGCTATGGGGTCAAGTCCGTCCTGGCGGCTGAGTACCGCGCCCAGAGGGTGGACAGTCTGGCAGGGCCAGGCTACCCTACCTAGGGTCTCCTAGCATGCATGCCACAAGCGTTCATTGTTGTCAAGCAGCAGAAAAAAGGGGCAAGGGAAGTGTGTTCAAGACGCGGTGCCAAGCGGGGCCCTGCAAATATCCGTTGGGTGACTCCGGGCCTCCCAGTGACCATCCGTCGGGAGACAGCCTCCCCTCCACAGAGCGAAGCTGTCGATCCCTCCGCGAGCACTGCTGACTCCCTTACCGCGCCCCCCTGCGCCGCCCGGGCGGCGGCGCACTCCCGCGCGCGGCTCCGTCGCGAGCCCAGCTGGCGCCTCAATTGGCGGCCGGACTCGCTCACTCGATGTGCCAGCGCGTGCTCCCGTAATCCACCTACGCGTACCTGCGTGCGCGTGCGCGGGTGCGACGGTGAGGCGTTTCACAACGGTTGGGTGCTCGGCTGCGGCGCGGGCCGCCACCGGCACGGCGGCGCCGAGCTCCCGCGCAACACAGCTATCCCAGCGCGCCAGGCGCAACAGGGTCGAGCCCATTCTCGCCCTCAAGCGCGCAGCACAGCAGAATCGACCCTCGCCCGTGGCGGGCATGCGGCTGTCGCTGCAGTGCCGCCGCCCTCTGGCTCTGCACATGAGCTCCCAGCCCGCAGGCAGGCCGCGCTGAGCTGCGTCACAACGCCCGCCGCGTGCGCCAGGGGCGCGGGCGGGCGCCGCACTTGTCCAGCCTGACGGTCAGCGTGCGGCCTTCCAGCTCGGTGCCGTGGAACTTCTCTATGGCCGCCTGCGCGTCCTGCGCGCTGCAGAAGCGCACCAGGCCGTACCCCTGCCGCCGCGCGAGCCCCGCGGTGAGCGCGCTGCTCGCCCAGACTGGAAGCGCAGAAGGGCGGGATCGGCAATGCTGGTCATTTGCCGCGCCGGGCCATGCTTCTGTAGCTGAGGCCGAGTGCAGTGTGTGCACTGCTTCACAACAAAGAAAGCACTTGCAAAACACCATACGGGCTGCCGGCGGCTGCCCCACCGGGAGCGGGCGCCGTGCTGACGCGCTCGAGCTTGCCGCTGCCGACTTGCGCGCCTTCTGGCAGCTGCCCTGCCGGCAGCTGCCCTGCCAAGCAGGACAAAGCCCCTCATCACCATTCAGCACATGGCCAAGGGATGTGCAGGGCGCGGCGTGAGCGCACGCGACTGCGGCCGTCGCGGCCCATGACCACGCTGGCGCTCTCTATTTCGCCAATCTCGCCAAACAGCTCGCGCAGCTGCTCCTCCCGCGCCTTCCAGGAGATGCCCTGGACGACAATCTGTGCGGCCCCGGCGGCGGCGCGCCCAGTCAGCACGGTGCACCTTTCAGGAGATACACTTCTAGGACACTTTTGAGAGATTTTTTTCACGCAACGCCCGTACAGATCACAGGCCTGGTGCTGCGTGCAGCGCTGTGCCGCACGCACGACAGGCGTACTGCACAAGCGTACAGCGCACGCTGTACAAGGTACAGCGCCGCGCAACCCACCAGCATGCTGATTCGCACCTGCAGCCCGCTGCTCTCGCCCTGCCGCTCCGGCGGGCCGCCCTCACGCTTGGGCGGCCGCCCCTCCTCATGCGGCGGCCCCGGCGGGGCGCCCTCTGGGCGGCGCGGCCGGCGCGGCGGCCGCGCGCCCTCCGGCCGCTCGATGCCGTTCTCGCGGTTGTACTGCTTGACGTCGCGGTCCTCGCGGTCCTCGCGGACGAGCAGTTTGCGCCCCGCCAGCTCCTGGCCATTGTACTTGTTGACCGCCTCCACCGCCTGCACAGAAAGCGCGGGCACTCGCCGCGCGCCATGGTTCGCCCCGCGACCGTAGGCGCTTGCGCGGTGCCGAGCGCGGCCAAGCTTTGCCGCGGTGCCAAGCTTTGGAGGCAAAGCTTAAGCATCATCTGGTCGGGAGCCTGATCACGGGCTCGGCACCGTGCCGCTGCGGGGCGGAGTACGACGGGCCCGTGCCTGCTCCGGAGTCTCGAACTCCACGATTCCCCAGCCCTTGGACCGGCCTGCATTTTAGGCCGCAGGCACGCCAAGTATCAAAAGGTCGCTCAGAGCCGCCGGTCACAACGGCTCCCTGAACACGCCGGCTGCAGCCCGTGCAGCAGCGCAACACTCTATCTCCTATCGCTCCGGTATCCAATGTGAAGGGCCCAAAAAAACATCCTGGCTGGCGCAGGTGCAGACATGCTGCGCCCGTCCGCGGGCGCCCTCCGTAGTGTATGTGCGGGAGCGCCAGGCCTCGGCTTGCCAGCAGGGCAAGCCGGCAAAGTCAGCAGCAGCAGACACGCCGGCGCACCGCTGTCGTCGCGCATCACATTCGCATACACGACGGTGCCCACGTCCCTCATGCAGTCCTTGAGCGTCTGCCAGGACGTCTTATAGCTCAGGTTGGCCACATAGATGCGCTTGCCTGCAGACCATATGCCACGTTGGCGCCGAGCAGCTCTCAGCCTCTTTTTCAGTGCAGCTGCGGGACGCGCCTATTCGCATTACTTCGTCAGCAGTAGCTGGCGTTGCCTCAGCAGGCGCCGCCGAGGCCTCCACTTGGTCATCCTGGTCGGACATCCTGTTACAGACCGATGGCTGGCTTCAGCAGTGCAATTTTACATAAATTGACAGGCCTGCCCTATGCAGGGTTTGCCGTCAGATTGGGCCACTGGCCAAGCCACGCTCCAGGCAAGGCCATCTGCGAAATTAGAAATCAAGCGACAGCTCAGCGTGGCCGCAGCAACGTTTTTCTAAGTGTCTGAGACGGGCGCAGCGGGCTCTGAGCCTGCCCAAACCCCGGCGAGCGCGCCTATGTGGCGTGCGGCCAGCAGACGTGAGCAGCGAGGCTGAGTACCGTGCTCGCGCTCACCGCTGCGCCTGCCCACCGCAGATTGCACAGCCTACAGGTCAGTGGTATTGGCTAGCTACCACTGAGCGGCTAAGCCCCAAATTGAAATGGCCAATGCAGAGCCGAGCGCCGCGCTGCTGGCGCTCTGCCGCCGCCTGCCAAAAGTGGAGCTGCATGCGCACCTGAACGGCTCGCTGCGGGAGAGCACGCTGCTCGAGCTCGCCGGCGTGAGCGGCATTGACCCGGCCGTGAGGGAGCTGGTGCGCAAAGGTGCGGGGCTGGTGGCCGGCAACGCGTCCGCCCGGTGCATGCCGAATTGACAATAGCAGGTCTGTGTATGGTGTATGGTGCTCTGAGGACTGGGGTGGAGTTGCAGTTGCAGTTGTGCAGGCTGGCTTCCTTGGACAGGCTGGC
>JAABVA010004559.1_pt1 | contig 12784 bp, 15 predicted proteins | sample 5560331 | NCBI WGS metagenome assembly JAABVA01 (sample SAMN12812661, study PRJNA571458) | rock metagenome | isolation source: Antarctica rocks | place: Antarctica: Victoria Land, Mt New Zealand sud | collected 2016-01-07
CGCGCCTGACATGGTTCTAACACAGGAGGTTGTTGTGATGGTGAAACGCACCAAGACGATGGTGGCGGCCGGCACGTTGGCGTTGGCGTTGGCCGGTACCGGGGCAGGTGTGGCCGCCGCGCAGACCGCCCCTACCGCGCCCGGGCCATCGACCGCCGCCACCCCCGCACCAGCCAGCCCGGCACCGGGTGCAAAGCACACCGGCACCCACACAGGCATGGGTAAGCACCGTGGTGGGCTGCGTCGGGTGGAGCACGGCGAGTTCACCGTGCACACCAAAACTGGCGACAAGGTGGTCGATGTGCAACGCGGCGTGGTGACCGCTGTGAACGCCACCTCGGTGACGGTGAAATCCACCGACGGGTTCAGCAGCACCTACACGATTAACCCGACCACCAAGGTCCGCAAGGACAAGACGACCGCAGCAGTCAGTCAGATCGCAACCAACGACCGGGTACAGGTGATGGCCACCAAGACTGGTAGCACCGTCATCGCCCAACGCATCGGCGACATCGGCCCCGCCAAGTAACCCCACCCGGGCCGTGACGGCTCCACAAGGGATCTCGTCACGGACCAATGGTCCAGAGGTGCCCAGCGAAAGCCCCTGCCAGGTACTGACGACGTCGGTCGTCATCAGTACCTGGCGGTGCGCCCGTTTGCCTGAACGATGACCGCACAACCCCGGAGCTGTGCTGCTCACTCCCCCGCTGCCACTATCGCAAACGGTGGTCTAGGTGCGACCGGGGCCAGACTGCACGGTGCGGCGCGACCCACAGGTGAAGTGCCCCCGCAATCCCATCACGCAATCACCGCATCACAACGCTACTGCGATGGGTTGCGATGAGCGGTTTGCCGGCTGCGCTGAACAGGCTGCTCGCCGCGCACAACGACCTGGACGAGCCGTTCATGCGCCGCGTCGACGCCAATCCCCTGGGATCTGGTCCTGCGGATCGTCTACGGGCAGTTCGGCTGGCATTCCTCGGTCTTCGGTGACCTAGCCCGGTTCGGGGCAATCCTCGACCGGGACTCTCGCCAAACACCTACGAGCGGTTGTCTCGATCGGCGCTCGACGACCTGCTGGGAGCGTCCCTGCACGATTTTCAAGCGGCGACGTTCTTGTTCACCGTGGCAGCGCAACGCAACCAGGGTTTGTGCGACCTCACGTGGTTCGAAAAGCCGCACTTCGAGTCTGTCACCGACGTCGTTCCCGCGGAGACGATCCGTCAGGTCTTCCGGCGGTCCTTCACCGCGCCACTCGCCGACATTGCCGCCCGAGCGCGGACCGACCGGAACCCCGATCCGGAACTGCGGGTCCACGACTTCAACCCGCTGATCGCTACGCCCTACATCGGCCTCAGCGCAGACCTTCACATCGCGCCGCTGCCCAGGCTCGTGGCGGACAAGACCAGTATCGCCAGCCTCTACCATCAGGGCTTGACCAGGTGGGGTGTCCCGTTCACGAGAGACCTTGGCAGGCTCGTCGAGATGTACGCCGGAGAGCAACTCGCCCTCATACCCGAGGCGGCACTCAGTGGGGAGCGCGAGTACAAACCCGGTGCGCTCAGCGTGGACTGGATCGTCGTCCTGCCGAGCGTGGTCGTCCTGGCCGAGGTGAAGTCCGCAAGGGTTGCTCAGCCCAGCCGCTTGACGCTTCCGGCGTTCGTGGAGGACGTGGCCGCTGACGTCGGCAAGAGCTTCGGACAGATCGCTCGCACCGCCGACTTAGTCCGGGCAGGGCATCCGGCGTTCGACGACATCCCCAGGGACCGACCCTTACGTGGCCTCGTGATCACCGCCGAACCCCACCACCTGATAAACAGCCCGATCTACCGGAAGGGGCTGAAAGACCCGACCGTCCCGACGACCGTCCTGTCACTCGGCGAGTTGGAACACACTGTCGCTTTCGCGCTCGTCACCGATCCCAACCGGGTCCTGATGGAACTGACCGATTGGTACGAGACAAGGCCGGTGAACGTCACCGACTCGTTCACCGCCTGGAACAGGAAGCGAGGCGCGCACGCCGTCCCGCGCAACCCAATCCTGGACGCATGTCTGGAACCGGCTGCCGTGGAAGGAGGCACAGGATGCCGTCGACGAGCCCAGCAACGTCTAACTCACAGCGGAACCGCAACCGGAGCAGTCGATCGCGGCGTTACCGCATCGGCGTTAGCGGCTCAGCTGCGCCGGTTGGGTGTCCGCGACGGCGACACGCTGATGGTGCACGCATCCTTGCGCGCGGTCGGCCCGGTACAGGACGGGCCGAGGGAGTCGTGAGGGCGCTCGAGGACGCCGTCGGTTCCACGGGAGCCTCGGGATGAATGTGGGGCCGCCCCTCGGGCGCACCCCTGGATCCCCGTGGTCACCGAAGTGTTCACCAAGGCCGTGTAGAAAGTCACCACCCACCCCTGAGCCGCCGTCGGGGCACCGGCGGGTGGGAATAGCCGAGCTCCTTACCCGGCAGGAGCGACCCGCTCGAGAAAACGCTGTCGATCGACCACCATTCGAGTCACCTTGCCGCGGCCCACAACCTGACCATCGTTGTGCTCGGCTCGGATCTCGAACTCAAGGAGCCGCCCGTCGACCCGGATCAGGTCAGCGCGCACCGACACCGTCGCGTTGAGTGGACTGGCTTGCTTGTGATCAAGCTGCAGCTTTGTACCGACGCTGGTCTGCGACTTGTCGAGGTCGGCATCGATCGCAGCGCACGTTGCGTCCTCCGCCCAGGTCAAGAGCCGAGACGAGGCCAACACAGGAACATCGCCCGTGCCCAACGTCTGCGCGATGTCGGCGCTGCTGACCTGACAAGAGATCGTCGCCGTAGCTCCCACCACGGGCATTGCTGATTCGGTCATGCGTGAGTTTATCTTGTTCTGACAGGACCGTGTCCTGGAAGACCCACCCCCTGGCATCGGCCAGTTCGCAGTGTCCGAGGGCGACGAAGGACGAGTGGACGAAGGACGAGTGTCTGTCCCGTATAGAGAGCACATCCCTACCGAGATAACTGTCGATAACCTCCTGGTCGCCGGGTTCCACAACGAACCTGGCCTCGACGGGGATAGTGACCTCTACGAGCTTGGCGCGCCGATCCTCGGTCAGCAGCCAGCGCGGGTAGTCCCGCTGTACCTCAAACTTGCTGCCGTCTGACGGGTTCAATCGGTTGAGTGCGGTGAGCACAGCGGTTTTTCCTGCCTCATCATTCCCACCAGACAGGTCACGTCGGTCTCGACATTGATCAGCCCGCTGTCGATGATGTTGCGAAACTTCCGCACCTGAAATTGTGCCAGCCGCATGCGCTCTTCCTTCCCATTGCCGCCCACCCGACATCAACTGCCGACGTTCTACACAAGACCGCTGACGTGAGCCGCACCGTAGCGCGTGGCCCGCGCTAGCCCTGGTCGGCCCTGGCCGCCGCGGGCATCACGACCAAGCCCCGCTCGTTCATCTACAGCTCCAGCCGGCTGCACGAGCTGGAGAGCTTCTCCTCGGATGCCGGTGTCCAGGTGATGATCATCAACATCCAGGCCTTCAGCTCGAAGGACAAGGACAACCGCCGGATCTACGACGAGCTGGACGACTTTCAGTCCCGCAAGCCGATCGACGTCATCGCCGCCAACCGCCCTATCGTGATCATCGACGAGCCGCAGAAGATGAGTACTGACACGTCGCTCGTCTCACTGAGCAGCTTCAAGCCGCTGTTCCTCCTGCGGTATTCCGCCACACACAAGGTGGATCACAACAAGGTTCACCGCCTCGACGCGCTGGACGCCTACAACCAGAAGTTGGTCAAGAAGATCGCCGTGCGCGGCATCACCGTGAAGGGCCTCGCCGGCAGCACGGCCTACCTCTACCTCGACGCGATCGAGGTGGCCAAGGGGGCTAAGCCGCGGGCCCGGGTCGAGATGGAGGTGCAAACCCAGGGCGGCATCAAGCGACAGGTGAAGCGACTGGAGCTCGGGGCGAACCTTCACGACTTGGCCGGCGGAATCGAGGCCTACAAGCCCGACGGCAAGGCGCTGATCGTCACTGAGATCGACGCCAACCGCGACCTCCTCGAACTCAGCAACGGTGGTGTCATTGCGGCGGGCCAGATCACCCAGGACGTGACCGTGGACGCGAAGCGTCGGATCCAGATCCGGGAGGTGATCCGCGCGCACTTAGACAAGGAGCGCCAGCTGTTCAGCCAGGGCATTAAAGTGCTGTCGCTCTTCTTCATTGACGAGGTCGCCAAGTACCGCGATTACAGCCGGGAAGACACCCTCGGGGAGTACGCCCGCTGGTTCGAGGAGGAGTACCAGTCACAGGTCGCGGACTACCTCGGCGAGCTGCCTCTCGAGGTGGAGACGTACCGCGCCCACCTGGAGGCCATCTCGGTGGAGCAGACGCACCAGGGCTACTTCTCCATCGACAAGAAGAGCAGACGACTCGTTGATGGGGATGTCTACAAGACCGGGGACGAGAAGGGCCAGTCCAAGGACGTCGACGCCTACGACCTGATCCTCAAGGACAAGGAGCGCCTGCTCTCGTTCGATGAGCCGGTGCGGTTCCTGTTCTCCCACTCCGCTCTTCGCGAGGGTTGGGACAACCCCAACGTGTTCACGATGGGGATGCTCAAGAAGAGCGACAACACCGTCTCTCGCCGCCAGGAGATCGGCCGTGGCCTCCGGATCGCGGTCAACCAGCTGGGTGAACGGATGGACGACCCCGTCACGGTCCACGACATCAACGAGCTGACCGTCGTCACCGACGAGTCCTACACCAACTTCGTCACCGGACTCCAGCGAGAGATCAGCGCCTCGCTGGCCGGCCGCCCCCGCGAGGTCACCGAGAAGTACTTCCTCGGCAAGAGGATCACGACCGCTGACGGCGACACTGCGGTCGAGGTGCATCTCGCGAGGTCGATCTACAAGTACCTGTTGAAGAATGACTACATCAACGATGCCGACAACACCCTGTCTGATGTGTATCGGACCGACCGCGACGCGGACACCAGGGCTGCACCAACCGACGAGGCACTCAAGGCCGTCATCAATTCTGTCTGGCCACTGGTCGATGCGCTGTACCTCGCCGTCCCAATCGCCAGTGACGGGCGCAAGCCCAAGGAGATTCCGCTCAATTCCAACTTTGAGAAGCAGGAGTTCCTCGAGCTGTGGAACCGCATCAACCACAAGGCGGTGTACCAGGTCGACTTCAACTCGGCCGAACTCGTAGCGAAGTGCGTGATTGCCCTCGACACGCAGCTGAAGGTCGCTGCGATGCAGTACGTCGTACAGAAGGGTGAGCAGAAGGCTGAGCTTGACGCCAACGACCTCTCGTCCAACGCCGGCTTCACCGTCACGAGCACGGCGACCGAGATCGAGACGGCCACTGCATCGTCGCAGGTGAAGTACGATCTGCTCGGGGAGATCACCGAGAAGGCCCAGCTCACGCGCCGTACGGTCGCCGCGATCCTGACCACGGTGAAGCCGATGACGTTCGCGAAATTTCGGCAGAACCCCGAGCAGTTCATCACCGAGTGCGCCCGGATCGTCAACGAGCAGAAGGCCACCGTCATCGTCGAGCATCTGACCTATGACACGACGGACGCCCGCTATGACCAGGCGATCTTCACCGCAAACCAGACCAAGCAGGACTTCACCAAGGCCGGCACCAAGCTCCAGCGCCACATCTACGACTACGTCGTCACGGACTCCGAGACCGAACGCAGCTTCGTGACCGAGCTCGACACCAGCGAGGAGGTCGTGGTCTATGCCAAGCTTCCCCGCGGTTTCTTCATCCCGACCCCCGTCGGCAACTACAACCCGGACTGGGCCGTCGCGTTTAAGGAGGGCACGGTCAGGCACGTCTACTTCGTGGCCGAGACCAAGGGTTCGCTGTCCTCGATGCAGCTCCGCGGGGTGGAGAAGTCGAAGGTCGAGTGTGCTCGTAGGTTCTTCGCAGCGTTGAACGATAAGGCTGAGACGGAGCAGGTGACCTACGACGTCGTGACCAGTTACGCGGAGCTGCGGCAGCTGGTCCAATAGAAGGCTCCCACAGCGTCGTCCCGCTCACGGGGGGTGGAGGAGGATCCGGTCACGCCAGCCCACGTCGACCCGGGCCGTGAGCGTGATCGTGACGGAGCCGGTCGGCTGGCATAGCTCGGAGCGCGGAGGTCACCGAGCTACTCAATCTCGGCCAAGGACACAGCTGACGTCCAAAGCCGCTCACCGCCTCCCGCGGTTTGTCCCGCTCTCCGGCTCATAGCACAAACCGTAGGTGTACGAGCCCCAAAACTATGTTATATCGCTACAATCCCTTAGCGAGTGGGTGGTATTTCGATCGTGGGGAGTGGTGTCGCGGTGAGGTTGCCGAGTAGGGGTGTGCCGGCGGGGGAGAGGCAGTAGACGAGCTGTGGTTTCGGGTAGATCTGGGTTGATGTGCTCACCGCGGGGTTGCAGAGGTGGTCGTCGGTTGCACCGTCGAGGCGTTTGTCTACCGAGAAGATGGTTGATCCCAGGGTGATGGTGGCCGTGCAGGGGATTGCACTGAGGGTGTGATCAAGTTGGGCAGTGGTGTAGCACTGGCCCTGCTGGAGGTTCGGTGCCAGGCACACGGTGCTGGTCGGGGTGCCGATGGGCATGTCCAAAGTAGTCGTTTGGCCCTCGGTGATCTGGGTGTACTGCGTGCCGGAGGTACCGCCGACGACCGGGCAAGTCCCTGCACCTTGCTGGACGGTAGCCACTAGGAACAGTTGGGTTGCCGAGTCGCAGGGGCCCACGGTGAGGGTGGCCTTCGACCCTCCCAGGCTCGCCGGGGTGGTGTGTAGGGCGACGCAGTCACCGACGTGGTACCGCGTGGGCGCCGCGGTGGGAGGGCCGCCCTGTGTGGTCTGGGTGTGGGTGATCACTGCCCCGGCGATGCCCAGCACCACCAGCAGAGCGAGTACTACCCCGGCGACGATCAGCACCACCCGGCCGCGGTGCGATTTCGGGGGCGGACCGGGCGGCAGTCCCGGTGGCCACGCCCCCGGTGCTGGCCCACCCTGCCCAGCAGGCCCCTGGGCCGGCATCCCGCCGGGTGGCTGGTCAGGGGTCGGGGTGCTCACCAGGCGCATCGTGTCAGAGCCTCCGAGAAAGTCCTACTCGGTGTGCGGCGACTCGCTGAGCTGGGAGGGTCGCGTCGAGGTTGGGGGCGGGTTCGGACTTATTCTGGGCCGGGCCGGGTGTCGAGGCAGGGATGGGGGACGTCGAGCAGGCCCTGTCCACCGTCGGGGCCACCCCCCGGATCGCCGTGGAGACCGCCCACCGCGAAGCCATCGTGCCCCTCGTGCTCGCCGGCGGCGGGGCCACCCCTGCTGCCCGCCTCCCTGGCTCGGGACGCCCACGCCCGCGGCGCGTAGATCCGCCCCACCGACCCCCCGATCCGCCGCCGCACCGGCCTGATCCACCGGCCCGGCCCGCTGTCCCCCCCGCCCGGGCCTTCCTGCACCTCGCCATGAACGCACGGCAGCTCGCCCCAGAGAGACGTCGGCGCCCGTTTCCCCAGATCCATCGACCCGGCCACGGACGACCATCCTTCCGCCGCACACATACCGGGCATGGACATCACCGACTCACGCACCTATCCCGACTACCTAGCTCGCGACCTGGATCAGTTGATCACTGTGGCGACCACCGACATCGGCCCGGAAGAAGTGGCCGTGCTTGACGAACTCGCCGATGACGACACTCGCGCAGACGAACTCCTGCTGATTGGCCTCGGGTTCGGTATCGCCGACGACACCGAATGGCTACCGCTCCACTCGCCGCTTACTCGCGGCGGCGACCTAACGTAACTCGGGTTCGCGGTCGGGGGGGGTGCTGTGCTCGCGGGTATGGGCCACCCCCGGGTTCAAACCCGGTTTGCGTGTTCAGTGCCCCGGGCTGGCATGCTGGATGGCGGTCACCGGGCATCTCTCCCCCTGGATGGCCCGGTGGCCTGACGAGGCTGGACGATGCCGCACCTACCCACCCCCCTTGGTGTGGCGTCGTGTGTGCCAGCGGAGTCCGCAGCCCCCCCAGCCTTGGCTGGGGGGCTGCGTCGTTCTCGTTCGTCATTGTGGTTGGTCCCGCGCATGCCTGGTGTCGACAGTTGGCCGTAAGCAGAAACCGGAAGGCTTACCGCTTAGGAGCTGATGAGTTGAGACACGCGCCCCTTGCTGATGTCCATGACGGCGGCGGTGTCGGCGACGGACAGCCCGGCGTGGCGCAGCTCGCGGGCGACTCGGCGGGATTCGGTGGCCGCCTGGTGTTGCTTCTCGATGGCCTCGGCGGTCATCTTCCGTGCCCGTTCCACGTCTTTCTCGACCCCACCGATGGCCACGGACAGGTGGATCTCGGCGTCATCGGCGTCGATGTCGCCCATCGTGGCCACGAAGTCGCGGACCTGCTGGGCGGCGGTGGCCAGGGTGCGGCACTGGGTCACTCCCACGTCCTGGACGTGCAGCTCCCACCCGTGTTCCCACTTCACGGCCTGGACGGTGTAAACGCTCACGGCAACCACCCTTTCGGTAGACACGACAGACGCTGGACGGCCTGTCTGACCAGTCCCGGCGACACAATCCCCGGCTTGGTAATCACGGTCATGTGCTGCCCGCAGGGGCAACACCACTTCTCGTGATCACCTTTCCCCGGCTTGGCGGTGCACCCGGCGACGGCGAGGGCCTTCGCCAGGTCCCGATAACTGATCGCCTTCACCACGATGCCAGTTTATCCCCCCTAGACGCGCGCGTCAAGAGGGGCTAGACGACAGCGCCACGTCGCCACCGCAGTGGCGCTGGGGAACGAAGCCGGTACGGCGGTGGCCGCGGGGTTCGTGCAACTCGTGGTGACGCAAGCAGTCACCACGACGGCTGCGACGCGACCAGCACCAGCACCCGATAGCCGCCAGGCGTTCGGCCGTGTCCGGGCCGACTCGTACCGGGCGTACATCAGACGTCCTCCCGAACCTGTGCGGGAAGCCGGACGACCAATCGGTCGTCGGTGCTCTCTGCGAACCGAAAGCCGTAGTGCTTGATGTACGCCTTCGCGAGACCTTCGTCGCGGGCGTCGGCGACGACCGTGATGCGGTGGACGTCAGCGTGCGCCAGCCAGGCTCGCATCACCTCGTTACCGTGGCCGTGCTTCTGTGGGTGCGCTGCGAAGTTCGAGGCGATGGCCACAGGGCCGCGGTGGCCTGCTTCCCGTACCCGTCGGACACCGTCGCCGAGTCGGCCTCCGCGGCCTGCGCCCTGCGTCTTGATGTATCTCAGCTCGAGGCCCAGCGGAACGAAAAAAGCCACCACCGCTAACAGTTCGGCCCCGTAAGCGACGTAGCCATTCACACCCAGACGGGTCAAGGCAAGCAGCGCCACCGAGACGACGATCCCGAGCAGCGCGGCGGCAGCGGCGACCACGGCGGCCGCGGCCGCCAACCCGAGGGGGGTGACTCCCCGCCCGGTCCCCTTGGTGCCGCGCACCGCAGCGACCTGCACATGCGCATGCCGTGAAGCGGCGATCCCCCGCCGATACACGAGGACGGCACACCATTGCCCTGCCGCGGCGGGCACCCGCCACCACCAGTTGTCGACCCTGGGGGAACCGAACGCCCGGGTGGCCCGGTCGGCCACCGCCCACAACCCACCGATCGTGGTGCGTAAACCATCCGGCACCAACGGCGGCGGCATCCCTGGCTTCCCCGCCGCGCGGCCCGGTCGGCGACTCATCATTGTGGTGAACCGTTGACACGGCGGGTCGGCGACAACAACGTCGTCCCGTGGTGCAGCCGTTCGGTAGCGAGTTGAGTCCGACCGATGCTCAACAGGTGCTCGAACAACTGGTCCTCGGGTAGCTGCTCGGCGGCTTGAGCCAGGGCCATCGCTGCCAGGTGAAAGCTGCGCCGGTAGGCGGCGGAGAGCACGGCCACGGCGTAGTGCCCCACCGTTTCCGGGACGGCCCCGGCGATCGTGACGGATGACAGTGCTCGGGTGAGTTGGGCGCCACGGTGCCCACCGGTACGCCCGGACTGGGTGAGGGCGGCGGCGATGCTCGCCGGGTCGTGCGGTGCCCCACTCCGTACCTCGGCGGTGATCACCTCGAACAACTCGCCGTAGACACCCCGCTCGAAGTCGGTGCCGCGCAACAGGCCGCTCACGTCGCTGGCGGTGTCGGCCGGGGACCACAACAGGGCACACAGACACAGGGCTTCGACATCGGTGCGGGGGTCATCGAGGAGGTCCCCGACCTCGATCAGATCCTCGCCGTCGACCTCATGTGTCGCGTCCTCGTAGGTGCCCTCGGTACTCATCCCCGCCTCCCCCACTGGCCCTGGTCCACCGCTGCCCGCGAAAAGGTCGACGACCTCACGGTGTTGGCCCTGCTCTGCCCCTGCTGGTGCGTAGTGTCCTCGCCCGCACCGACAGACGTGATGTGTATGCCTATGTCCGCTGCGTCGCACTCCGGTCCCGGCGGCACTTCCTCGGCGACCGCAGACTGTCTGGACTTGGCCGAGCTGTAGGGCTTGTGCTGGCAGAAACAGGACCGGGCGGTACCCGTCCTGCCCGTCAGGCTGTCTTCACACACTGCAGCGTTGTGTGGCATCCGACATGGCTGGCAGATGGGCATGGTTGGTGCTCCTTTCTTTGGGTGATGGTTTGTGTGGGCGGAGACCAGAGGTACTGGTGGGTGACAACGGTGCTGGTGTCCCGGTAGGTCCCGGTCCAACCTTTCTTCGGCCCCGCTGGCAAGACCGAAGGACAGGCGGGTGAGCAGGAGCGCAGTACCCGCCGCAGGCGGGCACGGCCCCTGGTAGAGCGCAGCGGGCCAGGGGTACGCAGCGACGAGCACCCGCCACACTCACAGGCCCAGCGGGGAGGAGAAGGCAACACTCTCGCCGCCGGCGGTGGGCGGCGAGCACAGCACCAGGCCGAGAGAGAGGCGCAGAGCGCCTTGGCCTGGTCCCGCATCGGTGATCGTTGCCCGGCGGTCATACCGGCGCCGGCGGTTCGATGGTGGGAAGCAGGGCCAGGGAATCGCCGGTCAGGTCGCGGTAGAGCTGGGTGAGGAACGCAGCCAGGTTGGCATGGTCCCGCTCGTCGTCGCCGCTGGGCGGCGCGTCCCGGATCAGGATCGGCTCACTATCGCCGACGCGGACGGTGCACAGGCCCATCGGTGTGCCCGGGTCCGTGGCGGCGTGGTGGGCATGCAGCATCAGGACGGTCGCCAGGGCCTCGCCGAGGGCGTCGTCGTTGCTCGTGGCTGAACCGGTCTCGGAGCAGTCCGTGGCCACGGTGTAGGTGATCATGGTGAGGTCCCTTGCTCGGTGGACGTGTCTGGATGGGTCGGGGTAGCTGGGCTCGAGGGTGCCGCGCCAGCAGTGGCCTCGAGCCCAGCAACCGGGCGTTTTGTGGATAACCGGGAGGGTGGGAACAACCTGTGCCCCGCACCCTCCCCCGGTTCAGGAGTGCTCCGGCAGGGTCGCGGAGGCGATGGTCGCGGCGCGGGTGAGCATGTCGAGGGTGCTGGCGTGCGCTCCCTGGTCGAACACCGGGAACAACAGCACCCCCACCCGGATGTGCAAACAGTTGCGGCGGTGCGCCCAACTGTCGAGCCTGCCCGGGGCCAGGGTCTGGACGCTCACCCCGTAGCGGGGGACCTCACGGAAGCCGACAGAGATCGCCGGGAGGTAGGCCTCGTCCCCGATCTCCGCACCCAGGATCGCCGGGTCCAGGCGCCCGGGAATCCGCTTGGCCGCGGCCTTCGACTCGGCGAACGCCTCGGCCAGCGCGTCCACCTGGTCGACGGCGGTAAACCCCAACAGCAGCGTCCCCCACGCCACCGACAGCCGCGCCCCGTCCTGTCCCGCACCGTGCACGTCGATGGAGACGTGCTGCTCACCGGCCAGCAGTGCGATCGCGCGGGTGCTGATGGTCTGGTCCTCGTACGGCACCGTTCCCCGCACCCTCTTCGCTGGGGTGCTGGTCATCGTCTCACTGGTCATGATGTGCCCCTTTCGCTTGTCGTGAGGCCCGGTGTGGAACGCGACCCCGGTGTCAGCAGGTGGTGCTGCCAACCATTTCCCCGGGCCGCCCGAGCACGTAGTGCTCAAGGGGCGGGCGCAGCGGTCCGAGCGCAGCGAGGAGGTGCGAGGGTTCTGACCAGAGTTTGTCGACGGTCTCGCGTCAGCGACCGAGCCCGGCGAGGCGTGGGCCGGCGGGAACCTCTGGGCAGGTTCATCGGGCCCTTGCCGTGGAGTCCGCACCCACCCTTGACGAAGTCGGGCGGCCGGAGAAACAACAACGACGATGGACCCGAGCCCTTGGCGAGGGGCAAGCGGCGTGCACAGCAGCGGGCACCGAGCGTCAGCGATGCGACCGCTTCCTACTCGTGTCACAAGGAGGTCGCGGCCCCCGCGAGTGAGCAACGGCAACATGTCCATTGGCGTGGTCGCACCTAAGCAAGTGAATGCCGACTGCCGAGTAACCCTCGTTTTACGACACTGTCGAGGGCTGAACGTTGCGCAGGTGCCGACCCCGCAGGCCGACCAAAAGCGCAAGTCCGACGCGGAGCGCCAGTCGCGCCGCCCGGAGCTGGGCGGATGCTGGCCGTCACCGCGCCGAACAGGACGGTAACTATCGACACCTTGTCGGGTAGCTGCTATACAGAGAAGTCCATACTGTATGCAACCTCAACGGTTGGCAAACGATCCTCGGAGGCGATTAATGTTTGGTGTAGGCATGGCGGTCATGGTGGCGGCATTGGCGGCAGCACCGCACGGCACCACCACACCACCA